>FLNU01001245.1_pt1 | contig 25293 bp, 21 predicted proteins | sample 1140361 | NCBI WGS metagenome assembly FLNU01 (sample SAMEA3878206, study PRJEB12797) | bioreactor metagenome | biome: Moose rumen | place: Sweden | collected 2011-10 | reverse complement strand
TTAACAATATCTTCGCGAAAAACATTTTTCATAGGCACGGCATAAGTTGTAGGCTCAATCTCCGTCGTATCAATCGACTGCAAATTTTCTACATAAGTTAAAAATTTATCCAACTGCGCAATAACTTCTACAGATTCTTCAGCGTTAATTTTAAGACGCGACAAACTCGCTACAACTTTAACATCATTTTCAGTAACCTTCACTTCAAAACCTCCAAAATTTTTTACGTTTATTATATTGAAAAAATTTTTGCCGTCAACTTTAATCAAATTTTAATTTTTGCTAATGTAAATGTTAAATTAATTCGATTAAATTAATATCGGAAGTTTTAACAAAAATTTTTTACTAAAGGAGGATTATGTTATGGCAGAAAAAAAATCTTCAAAGGTGCTTATCACCGATGAAACTAATCTTGGTAGCAGCTATTTTCTTGAGGAATACCTCTACAGTTATCTTTACGATTATCTGACTGATTCTTATTATAATGATGACGATGATGACGACGATTATTATGATGATTATGCCGATGACGACGATTATCATTATAGCAATTCCTACTATCCCAGCAACTATTATTACCCCAGCAATTATTATTCCAGTAGCCCTTACTACGATTCTTATTATGACGATTATTATGATGATTATGATGATGATGATATTTACGACGACTACCGCCGTGACGACGACGATGATGATGATTACCTTGTAGTTGACGGCGCGACTTTGAAGGTCGGCAGTAATTACGACGAGAATATTTGGCTGAATAATGTTACGTCGGGCAGTTACGCAACGATAAGGACTATTGACGATACAGAAAACGATCATGATCTTTTCATTACGGGCAATTCTCGTTCAAACTCAATTTATTCAGGCGGCGGCGTGACAACTCTTTGGGGCGCGGGCGGCGGTTCAAACACTTTAATTGGCGGTTCAAAGAGAAATTATTTCTGGTATCAGGGTGGCTCAAGAGACGTTGCCATTAAATTTGGTACGGGTGAATCTTCCTATTCTGACGTTGTAGTTTTGTCTAATGTAAATTACAGTAGCATAAACCGCGACGCTTATTCAATAACTTTCAATATGTCGGACGGAAATTATATGCAAATTCAGCCGGAAGGTTCTTCTTATGATGATGACCCGATTTTATTTTCCGGCAACGGTTCTGACATTTACCGTTACAAAATCGCGCAGAATACCTCAACCAGTTTGAATTACCGTAATGATGTTAATGCATTTTATTTCAGTCAACCGGGACAAATTATGGTTAGCGGCACCGGACATAACATTTGGCTCAGCGGCGATAACGGACAACAATTTACAAATGTCAGCACTATTAACGCAGGCGCAAGTTACGGCTACAATACTTTGATGGGTAATGATCAGCCTAATGTAATTATCGGCGGCAGTGGAGTTTCAACTTTATGGGGCGGTTACGGCGTTGCGACGGATACTTTAATCGGCGGTCAAGGTCCTGAAATTTTCCGCGCAGGCAGATTTGAAGGCAGCGACATAATTTATACGAATGAAGGGCATGACATAATCGATCTTTACGATACAAATTTAAGCGATATTACCTCCGCTGAAGTTGTCGGCGAAGTGGTAGCGATTGGCTTTAACAGCGGCACTTTCTTAAATGTTCATAATACCGCTGAAGTTACTTCCGTATTTCGACTGGCTAACGGCGAAAGGTACAATTACAATCGAAGTACAGGGCAATGGCAAGGCGCGTAATTAATTAAGAATGAAGAATTAAGAATGAAGAATTTTTTCCCTTCCAAATCGGAAGGGATTTTTTTCTTGACGTTGAACAGGAATTTTTTATACAATTTATGCGAAATTTTTTAGGAGATGATTTAATTGGAAAAAAATAAACGCCCCGATTGGGACGAATACTTTTTGAATATCGCGCAGGAAGTCGGTAAGCGTTCAACTTGCATGCGTAGACGTTACGGCGCAATTATTGTGAAAGATAAAATCATTGTAAGCACGGGTTATAACGGTTCGCCGCGCGGTGAAGAAAATTGCATTGATACCGGAATTTGTGAGCGTGAAAGGTTACACATTCCGAAAGGTGAGCGTTATGAATTGTGCGTTGCTGTTCACGCTGAGGCTAATGCTATTATCAACGCAGACCCGCTTAAAATGCAGGACGCCACTATTTACATAGTTGGGATAAATGTTGCTGATGAAAGTTTTGCGTCGGGTGCACCTTGCCTTATGTGCCGCCGTATGATTAAAAACGCGCAGATTTCCAAAGTTATTTATCGCGATACCGACGGCGAAATTGTTACGCGAAATGTTGAGGAACTTTAAAATTTTTTATGCTTTTACGACTGAAATTCTTTCGTTGAGGTGATGACCGGTTACAACTTCATCAATCATCGCAACGGCATAATCGGCATAGCTGATAACACTTTCGCCTTTATCGTTGAGTGTCAATTCTTCGCCGCCGAGAATATATTTACCGGTTTTTTCGCCGTCCGCCTGAAAATCTGCCGCAGGGCTAATGAAAGTCCATTTAACGTCATCACGTTTACGCAATTCAGCAAGTTCATCGGCTTGAGCTGTTGCAAGCGTAACAAATTCTTTCGGAAATTCCGGCGTGTCTTTAAGTTGAAGTGTATGTTCCTTGTTGACGAAAAGACTTCCCGCGCCGCCGACGATTAAAAGTCTGACATTAGTACCGCTTAATAAATCGCAAAGGTGCTGACTGGTTTTTATGTGATTCGGCAATTCTTCGACTTTAAACGTTCCGAACGCATCAATAACCGCGTCAAAATTTTCAACGTCATCTTTCGTGAGGGACATAATATCTTTTTGGATAACTTTTTTAGCGGCAGATTTATTTTCACCGCGAACAATCGCAGTTACATCAATTCCGCGACTCAACGCCTCATCAACAATTTTACGACCTGCTTTACCATTAGCTGCCACAACGGCAATTTTCATGAAAATCACTCCTTAAAATTTTCTTGAATACATTATAACTTTTCGATAAAATTAAGCAAGTAGTGTTTTTTGATATGAAATGTATCTTTCAAGAAACATTTTAGGAGGCAAGCCGTGAAAAAATTTGAGTTTGAAGAAAAAAATTTATTTGGAGTATGCCCTTTCGTGACCACGCAACAATTGCTTCCCGGAAAGTGGATGATTCCGATTTTACATGAACTTGCAAGCGGTACAAAAAGATTCGGACAACTTCAAAAATCTTTTGGAATTACTCGAACAACTTTGTCACAGCAACTTAAACTTTTAGAACACGAAGGTTTTATTTATCGCAAAGTTTTTCCTGAAGTTCCGCCGCGTGTAGAATATTCTTTAACTGAAGTAGGAGAAAGTTTTAAGCCGGTTTTGGACAGCATAGAAATTTGGGGCAAAAATTTATATAGAATATCTTAAAATTCGTGACAAAAGAGAAAATTTATCGTAAATCTAAATCCAAATCGTTACGAAGTTTGATAGCCTCCGCAATGTGTTTATCTGAAATTAAATCCGCTCCGCCGTCCAAGTCAGCTATCGTCCGCCCAACTTTTATAATTCTGTCGTAGGAACGCGCCGAAAGTTTTTTCGTCTCAAAAACATTTTTCAAAAGTTGTTCCGCCGTCTCCGACATTGTACAAAGATTTTGCAGCATTGCATGAGACATCTGCGCGTTGCAAAACATATGATATTTTTCCAGACGTTTAAGTTGAATTTTTCTTGCGGCAGATACACGCTTGCGAATTTCACTTGAAGGCTCGGCACGACGTTTTGAGCTTAAATCTTCATACTTAACGCGCGGCACTCTTATATGAATATCAATTCTGTCAAGCAACGGACCGGAAAGTTTACGCATATATCGCCGAATATCAGATTCCGAACATTGGCAACCGTGATCTTTATCGCCACGCCAACCGCAAGGGCAGGGATTCATCGCGCAGATTAAAATCATACTCGAAGGAAATGTTAAAGTACCTGCTACGCGGCTAACCGTAATTTTACGCTCCTCAAGCGGTTCACGTAAAGCCTCAATGACTGAACGCCTGAACTCCGGCAATTCGTCAAGGAAAAGTACGCCGTGATGTGCCAAAGTAACTTGTCCGGGCTTAGGATTAGTACCGCCGCCGATTATCGCCGCCATTGACGCATCATGATTCGGATTTTGAAATGGACGCGCAGTCATTAAGCCGCCGTTACGCCCCAATCTTCCCGCTACGCTGTAAATTTTCGTAACTTCTAACGCCTCTTCGCGTGTTAAGTCGGGAAGGATTGAACTCATACGCTTGGCTAACATAGTTTTTCCCGAGCCCGGCACTCCGACCATTAAAACATTATGCCCGCCAGCCGCCGCAATTTCCAATGCACGTTTCGCCATAAATTGCCCTTGAACGTCCGCAAAATCGTCTACCATTTCCATAAAACTTTCCGGCTGTTCAATCGGCACAGATTTTTCTACTTCAATTTTTATTTCGTCATTAAGAAAGTCTACCAATTCCAACAAAGTTTCAGGCGCGTAAACTTCTAAACCTTCAACCAATAACGCTTCATTGACATTTTCTTTGGCGACAATAATTTTTTTTATACCTTCGTCCCGCGCAGTTACGGCAATCGGCAAAATTCCATTGACGCGACAAAGTTTACCTTCAAGCGAAAGTTCGGCTACAAATAAAAAATCTCGGCATTTATCGGCGGAAATTTTCCCTTGTGCCGCCAAAATTCCTATGGCTATCGGCAAGTCAAGCCCGACACTTTCCTTTTTAACTTCGGCAGGTGCAAGATTAATCGTAATTTTTTCTGAACGCATACGCAAGCCGGAATTTTTTATCGCAGTTCGGACGCGCTCTTTTGATTCGCGAACAGAAGTACTCGGCAAGCCTACAATGTCAAAAGAAGGCATACCGTTTGCGCTGTCAACCTCAACCGTAATAATTAATCCGTCAATGCCTTGCGGTGTCGCTCCGAAAATTTTCGCATACAATTTTAAAATCCTCTCGATACAAATTTTTTGTATGATAGCACAAAATTTTTAGCCTTTCAATTAAATTTTATTGCCAAAAATGCCGTTTCTAAAAATCTTTTCAACTTTAACTTTCACAATGTCGCCCGATTTAATTTCAGAATCAGCAGGGATATAAACACGTACATAATTTTTCGTCAGCCCGTCAATAAGATTATCCGTTTCTGTCTCGGCAATAATTTCTACGGTTGTACCAATCAGCTTTTCGGCAAAAATTTTTTCCTTCGACGTAGAAATTTCCAACGCCTGATTAGCACGCAATTTTTTAATCTGCGCGGGAATTTGATTGTTCATAGTCGCCGCCAAAGTTCCTTCACGCGCCGAAAATGGGAAGACGTGAATTTTGCTGAAAGGTTGAGATTTTATAAAGTCTAGAGTCTCATCAAAATTTTTATCAGTCTCATTGGGAAAGCCTACAATTAAATCTGTACCAATCGAAATATTAGGGATTTTTTTAATAAGTTTTTCAGTCAGCATATCAAAATTTTTTGTCGTATAAGGACGGCGCATAAGCTTTAAAATTTCATCACTTCCGGATTGCAACGGTAAATGCACGTGATTACAAATTCTTTCGTCGGACTTCATCAAGTCAATTAATTCATCGGACATCTCGGCTGATTCGATTGAACCGAGTCTTAAGCGGTAGGGATTAGCCGCCTCCAAAACAGTTTTAACTGCGTCGACAAGAGTAATTTTATTTTTAAAATCCTGCCCATATGCGCCGATATGAATACCCGTCAAAACAATTTCCCTGTAACCGTTTTGAGCAAGTTGAATACACTCGGCACGAATATTTTCAAGACTACGTGAACGAACTCTCCCGCGCAGATACGGAATTATGCAGTAAGCGCAAAAATTATTGCAACCGTCCTCAATTTTCAAAAAAGCTCGTGTACGTTGCGGCGTATGCGGCAGTTCCTCAAATTCAGAGATTGTTTCTACGTCATCAACGCTTAAAATTTTATTGCCGCGATTTTTGATAGCCTCTTCGACAAACTCAACAATTTTCATACGATCTGCAGTTCCTAACACTATGTCAACGCCGTCAATGCTTGAAATTTCTTTCGGAGAATTTTGCGCATAACAGCCCATTACGCACATAATCGCATTAGGATTGGCACGAATCGCCCGCCTTATAATTTGCCTTGACTTTTGCGAACTCAAAGAAGTTACCGCGCAGGTGTTCACAACAATAATATCTGCCGCGTTAATGTCGTCAACAATTTCATAGCCGCTCGTCTGAAAAAGTTTGCTGATTGCCTCCGTTTCATACTGATTAACTTTGCAACCCAAATTATAAAATGCCGCCTTCAAATTTATCATTTCCTTTTCAAATTCAATAATTTAATTATACTACAAGAAAGTTTTTTTAGATAAAAATTTGCACTAAAAATTTTCTTATGGTATAATCCAACAGTTATTTTGAAAGAAGGTGTAATTATGGCTAGTTATTGTGAAATTTGCCACAAAGGCATTATGTCTGGAATGAATGTCAGCCATTCGCATTTAAAGACAAAACGTAAATGGAAACCGAATATTCAACACGTTCGCGCAATCGTTGACGGAGAAATTAAAAGAGTAAATGTTTGTACGCGTTGCCTGCGTTCCGGAAAAGTTCAACGTGCAATTTAATATCAAAAATTAATAAAAAAAATTCCTTCGTAGGAAATTTTCTTACGGAGGATTTTTTAATTTTTGTGTAAGATTTTTTATTTTCCGGTAAAATTTAAATTATCTTCGTCCGCCCAATCATCGGGCATACCTTCAACCAAAACGACATTGCAAGTTGCATTTTCTTTAACATATTTTGCAACGCTGCCGAGTTCATTTTTGCCGAAACCGCCGAAACCTTTTTCACCCATAACTATAACTTCGCAATGTTCATATTTCGCAAAATCAACTATAATTTCGCCCGGCTCACCAATTTCAACGCGCGTTTTAACTTTAATTTCGCTCGGCACAACCAACATTAATTCCGATAAAAAGTCGTAAGCCGCCGCGCTTAATTCAGTCGGTACGTAACCGCTTAAACTTACCTGTTCAAAGGCAGAAATTTCTTTTTCAAACTCAACGCACATCAACAAAGTTATTCGCGCCTCGTAAAATTCCGCAATTTGTATCGCCTTCAAGACTGCCTTAAATGCTTGTCCCGATCCGTCCGTCGGTACTAAAACGTGAGAAATTTTTTTACTCTGTTCGGCAGGAATTTCTTCAACAATCTGCGCGGGTTCATCAACTTTAACAGGTGCGGGAGCTAATTCACTGCGGCTTTTATAAAATCTGTGGCTAAAAAGTATGGCAACAATTCCAATGTAAATCATAAATGCGCCGACTTCTGAACTGATTGACGATAAACTTGCGCCGCGTTGAATTATGTCTCGCGTAAAGTGAAATTGCCACGTAAGCGGAAAAATATGCGCCAAATCCACTACCCATTCAGATAAATGCGATAACGGACTTGTCACGCCGCCGAATATAAATCCGCCCGGTATAAATAAAATCATTCGGCTTGACGCAATGCCAGGGTTAGCCGCCGTCCAGCCCATAAATATGCTGAGCATTCCGATTGTCAACGACATAAAAATTTCTATCAGCAAAAATTCTAAAATTCTTCCTGAAAAAACTAAGTCGCCCCAAATTCTTAACACTGCCAGCCCTAAAAAAAATGATACCGTCATACATAAAGCATACGGCAAAATTCGCGCGATTAAATCCCAAGGAGTTCCTTCCAAAATAATTTTTTCGTACTGTTTTGCAAGTTTAAGGCGCGGTATCATTCCTATTGTTGCAAATGTGAAAAACATTGCGCCGAAGAAAAATAAAAAGCCTTGCGTCTGCGCGTTGGAAGTTGAACCTGCGGGATTAAAAAGTACACGAGTGTTTAAAGTCAAGCCGCTTGATGAAGTCCCTGCAAATTGCGCATTTTCAATCGCTATCAATGTCGGCAACGCAGATTTTATGTCGGCAGTCTGCGCGGAATTGGTATTGTCATAAAAAATTCCAATCGGCGCGTCTGAACCTGTGTAACGATTTTTTTCAAGACCTTGCGGCAGATAAATTACGGCGTCAGCTTTATCACGATAAAAAAGTTCTTCAGGATTCATCGGCACGTTAATAACTTCAGTCACGCGCATATATTCCGACGCATCAATTTTCGTAATTAAATCGCGGCTGTATTTTGAGTTGTCCAAGTCAATCACGGCAACCGGCGCGTCTTTTGAAAAATTCCCAGACAAAAGTACGGATAACACGACGCTGATAACCATTGCAACCATAATACAAACTTTTTCGTAGGGCATACCTTTGCCGCTGAATAAAAATTTTATCTCACTCAAAAAAGATTCTTTAAAGCCCAAGTCGTCATCTCCTTTTTTAGTAAAGAGTAAGGAGTGAAGAGTTAAGAGTTAATAGTACTCTTTACTTTTCACTCTTCACTATTCACTAAAATCAACCGTGACAGTTTGACCGGCTAGCACGTCGCTGGAAGGGTCGATATAAATTCTGACTTGAAAGGCGGATAAATCAGCTTGAGATTTTTCGCGCGACTGCTTTAAATCGGCAAAACCGGGAGCTTGCGTCAAAATGCGAATAGTACCTTTAACTTTTTTGTTGTCGGCAACCGTCGTACAAATTATTTCTTGACCTTCGCGCAGATTAACGGCTTGCGTCTCCGGCAAATAAATATCATAATAAATTCTTTTCGTCTCAAGCAAAACTACAGGGACGTTGGGGGAAATCATTTCACCTTTTTTCTGCAGGACACTGAGAATTTTTCCACTTTCAGGCGCGTAAAGTGTAAGACGTGATTTAGCAACTTCCAACTCCTTCAGCTGAACTTCAAGGGCTTTACGTTGCTGATTAAGCGCGGCAATATCATTTTCCAAATTTTGAACTTCTGCGCGGGCTTGTTCAATCGTCGGCAAATTTAACGAATCAGTGTAGCCGTTATCATTTGTTCCCGCCAAAAGTCTTTGAAGTAATTGTTCCTGCGTCTGGACATTGGCGCGGGCAACGTTTAAAGCCATAGTCGCATCGTCAAGTTGAGATTGAGGAACTGCACCTTCTTTGACAAGATTAAGTGCGCGTTGATAATTTATTTCGGAATTTTTCAAAGTAGCCTGCGCGGAATTAACTGCGGCGCGTTGACTGTCAATTTGTCTGAAAGATTGTTGCTCGTCATTATCGACGCGAAAAGAATTTACATTCATACTGCCCGTAGTTGATTTAATCTGCGCGTCAAGTTGGGCAATTTGTGCACGAAGTTTTTCAATGGATAAATCGGTATCGGTAGGATCGATTGCCATAATTAAATCTCCGGCGTTGACTTGCTGACCTTCAATCACAGCTTCGTTAATCAATCGTCCGCCTACAGAGTCGAAGGCAAGTTTTATCTGCTCCGCCGTCAAGATAGCATCTTTCTTTTCAGTCGCCAAAACTACCGCGTCATTTCCGCGATACATTAGCACAATACCGCTGACAATTAAAATCACAATAAAAATAATTCCGACGCGAGCCGCTTTTTGATTCGGTTGCATAAAAATTCCCTCCGTACTCAATTTTCTGTTAATTGTAACACGTAAGGGAATTTTTTGTAAGCAGAAATTTTTAGCCGATTGAAATAATTTCGTCAGCAACGCAAATAATTTTTTCTTCGTGATAAATATAAAAAACTCAAACTTTTTTAGGTCTGAGATTTTTATTTTTTATCAAAATCGCTTCGCCTGTGCCGCCCGCTCCCGCTATCGACATTAATCCTATGCCGCCGTTTTTTTCTAAACTTTTTAGCAAATTTATCATCAAAATTGCTCCGCTCGCTCCGTATGGATGTCCGTATGCTATCGCTCCGCCAAATTTATTGTAAATTTCTACTAAATTTTCATGTGAACGCTCAAATAAAACGTCGATTACCGCAAACGCTTCATTAAATTCTATCGCAGAAAGATTTTCATAATTTATTTTATTTTTTTCCAAAATTTTATCCGCTATTGCCATCGCTCCGCGCGGACTTTCTAACGGATTTACTCCGCCAGACATTACGTCTAAAATTTCTGCCGAAACCTTTAAATTATTTTTTTTCGCATATTTTTCACTCGCTAATAAAATAAATGCCGCTCCGTCATTTATTCGACATGAATTTCCTGCTGAAGTCACTGTATTTTTTCCTAACGGTAACGGCGCACGTTCCATTATTTTTTCCAAATTTTTTATTTTTATCCCATTATCAAATTTTATACCAAAAATTTCTATAATTTTTTCTTGTAAAATTTCTACAGATTTTGCCGCCCTTTTGTGTGAAATTATTGCCCAAGCATCTAATTCTTTTTTTGTAATTTTTTCGGCTTGCGCTACCCTTTCTGCTCCTCTTATCATCGAAAATTTATCTAATTCTTTCGGCGAAAATTGCGCGTAATAATACCCTCCTTGCACATTTTTTTCCGAAATTTTTAAATATCTTTCATCTTTTTCATCATAAATTCTCAAAGGTTGCAATGATGAACTTTCCGCGCCGCCGACTATCACGCATTCACAAATTCCTGATAAAATTTTTGCATATCCTATCGAAATTGCCGCCGCCCCGCTCGCACATTGTCTGTCTACCGTCAACGCCGATATTTTTTCATCAAATTTTCCTTCCAACATCATTAATCGCGCGATATTTCCGCCTGTCCCAACTGCATTTCCGCATATTATTTCATCAAAACTTTCAATTTTATATTTTTTTACCAAATTTTTTACTACTTCCGCTCCTAAAATCTCCGGACGTATTTTTTTAAATTTTGTACCAGAAATTATTATCGGCGTTCGCAATCCGCCAATTATAAAAACTTTGCTCATTTTTCCCAAATTTCCTCTAAATATTTTTTTATTTTTATTTCATACCCATTTTCACTCGGCAAATAATATTTTTTTCCAATTAAATTTTTCGGTAAATATTCCTGTTTTACAAAATTTTTCTCATAATCATGCGGATATTTATAATTTTTTCCACTCCCAAAAAATTTCGCTCCTTTGTAATGATTATCCCTTAAATGTTGCGGAATTTCTTCAAATTTTTTTACATCTTTTGTCGCATTTTCTATCGCTAAATACGCTGAATTACTTTTCGGCGCACTAGCTACATAAATTGCCGCTTGCGATAAAATTATTCGCGCTTCAGGCATTCCTACAAAATTTATAGCTTGAGCCGCCGAATTTGCCAAAATTAACGCTTGCGGATCGGCATTCCCGACATCTTCCGACGCACAAATTAAAATTCTCCGCGCTATAAATTTTATATCTTCTCCACTTTCTAACATTTTCGCTAAATAATATACCGTCGCATCCGCATCACTACCGCGCATACTTTTTATAAATGCTGAAATCGTGTCGTAATGATTATTTCCTTTTTTATCGTATTTTTTTACATTTTCTATCCAAATTTTTCTTAAACTTTCTATAGTTATTTCGCCTGTAAAATATAAATTTTCCAATAAATTTAGCGCAATTCTAGCATCTCCGTCCGCATATTCTGATATTATTTCTAAAACTTTTTCTTCATATTCTATTATTTTTAATTCTTTTATCGCTCTCAAAAGAATTTTTTTAATTTCTTCTGATTCCAACTTTTTCAGTAAAATTATCTTTACTCGGCTTAATAATGCTCCATTTATTTCAAAATATGGATTTTCTGTCGTCGCTCCTATTAAAATTATTCGCCCTTCTTCTACATACGGTAATAAAAAATCTTGCTGATTTTTATTAAATCTGTGTATTTCATCTATAAATAATATCGTTTTTATATTTTTTTCGCGATCTTCTTCTGCTTTTTGCATTATTTTTCGCAATTCTGATACTCCTGATAATGCCGCATTTATTTTTACAAAATTGCTCGAAGTTTCATTGGAAATTATTTTCGCAAGTGTCGTTTTTCCGGTTCCCGGCATTCCGTAAAATATCATCGACGGTACATATTTTTCGATATTTTTTAAAAAATTTTTTACTTCTTCCTGCCCTACAAAATCGTCTAATTTTTGCGGTCGCATCCTTTCCGCTAACGGTATCATTTTTTTTCACCTCTTTTTTATTTTACACCTTTCATTAAAATTTTTCCAGTTTATAGTTTAATCACAAATTGCAATATCAATTCAGACAGTTTAAAAGAAAAAATTTATTTGACGTTAAGAATGGGAATTTGTTTCTCAAAAAGTTTTTGTGTGATGCGTCATTAAAATTTTATCTTTCAATCGTTGTATAGCTTACTTTTGAGTTTGATTTAACAAAAAACTTGACAGGGAAGGCGGGCTCGTCTATAATTCACTTTGTATTTTTTTGTAAATTATGAGGAGGTGAATCCGTTACAGGAGGTTTTTTTATAATTTTCCACAATTCTGTAACGGTCTTTATTTTGAAGAGGACTTTCCAGCCAAATAATCGTTGGCGCAAAAAGACGCATGGTTTTCGTGAACGTATGAAGACAAAAGGCGGGCGTCTCGTGATTAAAAGGCGTCGTCAACGCGGTAGAAAAGTACTTACCGCTTAAATAAACGCACAGGTCACCGTCAAGAGTGACCTTTTTTTCGTTTAACTGCAGGAGACTTTTTTAATTAAGAATTAAGAATGAAGAATTAAGAATGCGTGATTAAAGGTAAAAAATTTTATGTTTGAACTTAACAAGAGTGAAATTTTACGCGACAAGCGCGACTTCAACGACGTTTATTCCAATGGACGCTCCTACGTCAATAAAAATTTGGTGATTTATGTGCTTAATGATGAGAATTATAACGGCAAAGTCGGTTTCGCCGCCGGTAAAAAACTTGGCGGGGCTGTCGTCAGAAATCGTGTTAAACGTTTACTTCGTGAGGCTTATCGTCTCAATAAAAAAAATCTCCGCAGTGATTGCGCAATTATCTTGATGGGCAGAAAAAATTTAGTTGACGCAAAAGTTGACGTTGCTATAAAAGCTTTTCGTGAACTCTGCAAAAAGGCTAAGTTGATGACAAATGACTAAAATTTTTATATCTGCAATCAAGTTTTACCAAAAATATATTTCGCCGTTAAAGCCGCCGTGCTGTCGATTCGTCCCAACTTGTTCAAGCTATGCAATACAAGCCTTTGAAAAATATGGTTGGCGACGCGGTACAGTCTTGACTTTACGGCGCATATTACGTTGCAATCCATTTTGTAAGGGCGGCTATGACCCAGTACCGTGATAATGCGTAATTAGGAATGCGTAATTATTTTTGAGTTTTAATTACGAATTACGCATTACGAATTCCTAATTAAAATAAGGAAGTGATGTTTTGGAAGAACCGGGATTTTTCAGTACAATTTTTGAGCCGATTGAATATCTGTTTGCCACTTTATTAAATTATCTTTATCAATTAACCGAAATGCTTGGATTCGGCAGTTACGGACTTGCAATAATAATTTTAACCGTGCTGATGAAAATTATCCTGTACCCGCTGACCGTCAAGCAATTAAAATCTATGCGGGCTATGCAGGAAATTCAGCCGAAAATGCAACGACTTCAAGAAAAATACAAAGATAATCCGCAATTAATGCAACAAAAATTAATGAAACTTTACCAAGACGCGGGGGTAAATCCTGCAGCTGGTTGTTTGCCGATGCTCGCGCAGATGCCAATATTAATGGCAATGTATTACACGCTTTTTAATTTTGATTACGGCGGAGTTGCACCTTCATTTTTATGGTTGCCGAGTTTGTCAGAAACAGACCCGACTTACATTTTGCCGTTAATCTCCGCGTTATCAACTTACGTATTGCAGAAAATTTCCGCAGTCTCTATGCCGAACAGCGGGCAACAAACAAAAATTTTTATGATAATTATGCCAATCTTTATAGGTTGGATAAGTTTAAATTTTCCGGCGGGGCTTGTACTCTACTGGATAACGATGAATGTCGTGCAAATGATACAACAATTTTGGGTGTATCGCAGTATTGATAAACAATCTGACAAGGAGGCTTCGTAATGGCGAAAACTATTGAGAAAACAGGTAAAACTGTAGAGGACGCGCTAAAGGCGGCACTTGCTGAACTCGGCGTAAATGAAAGTGAAGTTGACGTGGAAGTTTTAGAGACGCCCTCAAAAGGTATTTTCGGATTTTTCGGAAGTAAACCTGCGCGGATTAAAGTCACTGTAAAGGAAACTCCGCCGCCCGTCGAAAAAATTGAAGAGAATGTCGGCGAACCTCCGACCGTCGTAAAGTTTAGGGTTGTACCGGGACTTGCAGATATACCTAAGGTTGATGCGGAATTTGTAGAAGATGAACCCGCTCCGCCCGCTGAAAAATTTGTTATCGAAGATGAACCCGCGCCGAAAGTTGAGGAAGAATCTAAGGTTGAAAGTGAACCCGTTGAGGAAGAAAAAACTTTTGACCGCGAAGAAGTTATCGAGCGTGCAAAAAAATTTCTGACGGATATTTACAAGGCGATTGATATTGACTTGAAAATTAATGTCCGCGAAGTTGACGACAACGTAGTTTTGGACTTGGTAGAAAAAGATTCTGCGTTGATTATCGGCAAACGCGGGCAAACAATCGACGCTTTACAGTATTTAACAAATCTTGCGGCTAATCGCGCGTCTGATGAAAAGGTTAGATTTATTCTTGACGTTGAAAATTATCGTGAGCGTCGCGAAGAAACGATAATCAAGTTGGCTAAAAGCGTTGCGGATCGCGTTGTACGTATTCGGCAGGATATTAAAATGGAGCCTATGAGTCGTCATGAGCGGCGCATTGTCCATACGACTTTGCAGGAAAATAAACGCGTTGAGACTCACAGTCACGGTGAAGAGCCCTACCGTTATGTTGTAGTTTCCCTCAAGCGTAAAGGTAAATGAGGGCTTAGGTTTTAGGGCTTAGGGCTTAGTAAAATTCTATTCCCTCTTCCCTAAAATTAGGGCTTAGGTTTAAGAGCCATAGAAGATATAAAGGAGGCGAATTTTTATGGTTAAGTTGTGGGGAAGAATCGGTTTAGCGGCATTTATGGCAGTCGCGCTGATTTTAGTGAGTGCTTGCTCTGATGATACAAGCAATGCAGCTCCGCCAACTTCGTCAAGGTCTCAATCGTCGCAGGTAACCTTCAGCAACGATTACAACAAAGACGATACTTGGCTTGTCTATTGGTATCTTTGCGGAACGGATTTAGAATCGGACGGCGGCGCGGCTACTGCCGACCTTGCCGAATTGGTACAAGCCAATTTACCGCCAAATGTAAAAGTTTTGATACAGACGGGCGGCGCGGTTGAATGGCAAAACGAAGTTGTACCCGACGGACAAATTGCGCGTTTCATTTATGACAGCGAAGATTTTAAAATGTTGGGAACTTTGCCCGATGCAGATATGGGGACTAAAAGCACTTTGATTGACTTTCTGCGCTACGGTAAAGAAAATTATCAAGCAGACCACAAAGTTTTTGTATTTTGGGATCACGGCGGCGGCAGTGTCGGAGGAATATGCATTGATGAGCGTACAAATAACCGGTTAAGTCTTAATGATATTAATGAAGCTTTTTCCGAAGTTTATGAAAAGTCGCCTGAAAATCCGCCCTTTGAAATTATCGGCTTTGATGCCTGCTTAATGGCAACGTACGATACGGCTAATGCGCTTCACGGCTTTACGCGATTTATGGTTGGTTCAGAGGAACTTGAGCCCGGCAACGGTTGGAATTATACCGGTTGGGTAGGTTCACTTGCAGGTAACCCCGCAATGAACGGCGCGTCACTCGGCAAGGCAATTTGTGATACTTATATGCAAGGCTGTCAACAATACGGCACGGATTCGAATGCTACTCTTTCGCTTATCGATATGTCGAAAATTCCCGAGCTTACTTGGGCATATGAAACATTTGGGCTTGAGGCGTTGCAGAGTGCAAGAAGTGACGCAAGAGGATTTTTCTCCAACTTCGGACGCGGCGCACAACACGCAGAAAATTACGGCGGCAATACCCGCAGAAGTGGTTATACCGATATGGTTGACCTTGCAGACTTGGCAAGGCAGTCAAAATCTTTGTTGCCTAATTCGGCTGATGATTTAATCAACATTATTGATGAAGCGGTTGTTTACAAAGTTCAAGGCGATTATCGTAAAAAAGGCAGCGGTATTTCCGGCTTTCACTCTTATGACGGCGAAGAAAATTATCTTATAGGTTATTTGAATATTGAATCTGCGCCACTGTCTCAAAAATTTTTGTACTACTATTTAATTTACGGTGAACTTCCCGACAATGTAACAAAGATTATTGATGACGGTTCTTTTGCAAATGCGCTTAAGCAGATGAAGGCTGATATTGACGCATCTAAACCTGCACCTCAAATTCCTGAACCTGCCCCTGCGCCGGTTAATCCGCCTGCACAACGTCAAAATTTGTTTAATGTCGCGTCTCTTGAAGATTTGCCCGTTAAAGTTGACAATAACGGAGATTCTTTTGTCACGCTTACAAAGGAGCAAATGGATTTACTTTCAAGCGTACATTGTCAGCTGGTTTACATCAGTATTGAAGATGATCTTATTTTATTTCTCGGCAGTGATGCAAATATTGTTGCTGATTGGGACAAGGGCATTTTCAAAGACAATTTCACCGGCATATGGCCTTGCCTTGACGGACATTTAGTCTCTATGGAAATTGTAGCGGAAAATGACGATTACAACCTTTACAATGTGCCGATTAAATTAAACGGCGTTGAGTGTAATTTGCAAGTCGTCTACAACTTCAAGGATGAAAAATATCATATTCTCGGCGCACGCAAGAAAATTGATGAAAACGGTATGGGCGATCGCGAATTAATTAAGTTGAAGGCGGGCGACCAAATTACGACAATTCACTATGGAACTTTGATTTCCGGTGACGATAACGATTTAACTGCGGTTGACGTTGACACTTTCACGATTAACAGCGAAAATCCCAAGTTTGAAGATGAAGATATGGGCGACGGACTTTTCGGTTACTGCTTTGAATTTGTTTCGCCGACAGATGAAAGCGCACTTTCGCAACTGGTTCAGTTTACTGTAACTAACGGACAAATTACAACTTCCGTCGATTAATAAAAATTTTGCAAATTATACAAAGTTGAAAAACACCTTCCGATATGATAAATTATCGGAGGTTTTTTTATTTTTGATTGAAAAATATTTGTACTTAATCTATAATCGACGAAAAATATTTTTAGAAGGAATTTTAAACTTGAAGGAAATGAAAATTGTTGACGGCGTTAATCACATTGACGAAGTAAAAAATTTGATAATCGATTACACAAAATTTTTGGGATGCGATTTAACTTTTCAAAATCTGGACGAGGAACTTTCCACCGTATTTTTTGCGAGGAGGTGAGAAAATGAAATTGACACAAATAAATGTGATTCGCAAGTTAAGTAAGCAAGAATATTTCCAACTGCGTGAACTCTGTTTTTTCAGTAACTGTTTGTACAATGTCGGCTTGTATAATGTAAGACAACATTTTTTCCAAGACAAAACTTTTTTGAGATACGAAGGCAATTATCACGATTGCAAAGAAAATGAAAACTATAAATTGTTACAATCGAACATCGCTCAACAAACTTTAAAAGATGTTGATGAGGCTTTCAAATCTTTTTTCGGTGCAAAAGGCAAAGTTAAAAAATCACGCCCGCCATACTACAGAGAAAAAGGCGGTTTGTATCAAATAACAATCGCAGGAAATTCAATCAGCATCCAAAATGGATTCTTTACGATTCCGCTAAGTCGAACTTACTCAGGCGTTTTGAACAAGCACAAAATTAAAATTAAAATTAAATTTCCCGAAAGACTTGTCGGCAAGAAAATCAATGAAGTAAAAATAATTCCTTGCTATGGCGGTAAATATTTCAAAATCGCTTACTGCTACGAAATTGAAGAAGAAAATTTAAATTTGAATCAAGAAAATTCGCTAGCGATAGATGTAGGGCTAGATAATCTGGCAACTTGTGTAACTAGTGCCGGGACTTCGTTCATTATGGACGGACGTAAAATAAACGCAATAAATCGGCAGTGGAATAAACGCAAAGCATATCTTCAAGCGATATTGTCAAAACAAAAACAGAAACAATATTTTTCAAATTTGCTCCGGCGTATCACGACCAAAAGAAATAATCGCGTTGAAGATTGTTTGAAAAAAACGGCGCGATACATTATAAAATTTTGTATCGAAAATGACATTGGGACAGTAGTTTGCGGATATAATCCTGACTTCAAGCGAGAAATAAATCTTGGCAAGAAAACAAATCAAAATTTCACGCAAATAAGTTTCGGAAAACTTCGCAGTCAATTAAAAACTTTGTGTAAACGCTACGCAATGAAATATGTTGAGCAGGAAGAAAGTTACACAAGCAAGGCAAGTTTTTTAGACTTGGACGACATACCAATTTTTGATGCCGAAAAAACATACACAGGAAAATTCAGTGGCAAAAGAATTAAGCGCGGTTTGTATCGTTCAAAAAATGACAGGGTGATAAATGCAGATGTCAACGGCGCGGCAAATATATTGCGAAAAAGTAAGCAGAGACTCAATTTTGAGCGACTGTGTTCGGGGTTTTTGGCGAATCCTTTGAGAATAAGGGTAGCTTGACTATCAAACTTTTCAAGAATCTCCCGCCTCTATAGGCGGTGAGAATGTTCAAATGAGGAAGGTCTTAAGTTAGTGACTAAAGAAATTATTAAAGCGTTTAACGATTACATGCAACATTTATTAAAGACGCGGCAATTTATAGCTGAAGAAATAAAAGATTTTGTCGAGCCGAAATTTAAAGCGGCAGGTTATCGCGAGCCTCCGAAGATTGGCGAAAAATTAAATTTGCTGATAATTCATGACGCGGCGATAGGGGATTTTGTTTTGCAGTCTGGGGCGATTCGTGAATTTAGGCGACTTTATCCGACGGCTTACATTACGCTGATGGTTAATGCCGGTTCATTGCCTTTAGCTGAACATTGTCCGCATGTCAATGAAATTATTCTCAATGAGCAAAAATATAATCCAATTTCTTTTAATGAACTTTATGATTGGAATCTTTCCGTTGCGAAAAAACTTTTAAAGCGGAAATATCATATTTGTTACGCCTTTGTACACCGTCCAAATACCGCGCTGTTGACTTACATGAGCGGCGCACGTCTTAGGGTTATGCATCTGCCTGAAGAAATGCTGAATACTTTTACGCTGAATTACGATCCCAATAAAAGTTTAGATAACTTTGACAGCAACTCTTTGAGTAAGTCGACGCTGGAAATTTTATCGACGAATCTTTTATCGATGTACACTTACGGCGGACATGTTGTCGATACGCATTTTTCTTTTGTCGACCATACTATTAAAGCTCCGACGGCTAATCGCGAATTGGAACTTTGGTATACGCCGGTTGATATGTCTACCGCGAAAAATTTTCTTGAATCTGCGCGGCAACAGATTTACGTTTTAGGTATGGGCGGAAGGGAATTAAGGAAACATTATCCTCCTGAACGTTATGCTAAACTTGTTGAGAAAATTTTGGTTGAAGAACCTGAGACGACATTTGTAATTTTAGGCGGCGGGAAAAATGATGAAATTTCCGCGCAGATTTTCAAACAAAACCTTGACGAAAAAATTTTTGCCGAACATGTGATTGACTTGACGAATAAAACAAATTATCGGCAGAGTGCGGCGATTTTAACTTTATGCGATATGTACATAGGCAACGATACCGGTATAATGCATGTTGCGGCGGCGGCGAAATGTCCTGTACTTTGTCCGAATTGTTTTCCTGCGGACTTGCCGATTAATCGCGCAGATTACGTCAGATTTTTCAGCCCGTACCATGTGCCGAGCGTGACGATTCAACCTGCCCATGCATTAGAAAATTGCGCCGTTAATAAGCCGTATAATCCTTACGGTTGCAGATCGAGCAAGCCGCATTGTATTATGCAGATTGAAGTTGAGAAAGTTTTTGAGGGCTATAAAATTTTGAAGGAACGTATTGCCGAAAAAAATATTGAACCGTTATTTAGGAGCTAAAAAATTGAGTGACAAAAAAATTATCAACGCGCTAAATGAATACGCGGAAAAATTTACTAAGGAAAAATCTTTTGCAGTCCCTGATTTTGTAAAGTTTATGGAGGAAAAATTTAAGGCGGCAGGTTATCGCACTCCTCCTAAAATTGGTGAAAAATTAAATGTCCTGATAATTCACGACGCGGGAATAGGGGATTTTGTCCTGCAATCGGGCGCGATTCGTGAAATACGAAGATTATATCCCGTCGCAAATATTACGCTTATCGTCAACAGCGGTTCACTAATTTTGGCGGAGAATTGTCCATACGTCGACGAAGTTATTTCGCTGATTGAGGTAAAAAAAGATTTTGTAGGTATGTATCAATCCTGCGCGGAAATGGCAAAAAAAATTCTGCGTTGTCGCTATGATATTTGTTACGCGTTTATACATCGGGCTTGGACACCGTTTTTTCTGTACATGACCGGCGCGAAGATTAGAATTGCGCCGCCCGTCAAGGAGATTGACGAAGTATGTTTTTTGTCGAAAAATAATGCTCTGTTGAAGTCGTTGGAAATTTTAGCAACGGATTTTGTATCAATGTTTGAATACAAAGGCGAGCATATGGTTGATGGCTTTTTATCGATGATAGATTCTGCGCTGAAAGCTCCCGTTGCCAATCGCGAATTGGAAGTTTGGTATACGGCACTTGACTTGACGGCGGCACAAAATTTTTTGGAAAATTATTCACGTCCGCTTTACGCAGTGGCAATGGGCGGTATAGAATTTATGAAACATTATCCGCCTGAAAAATATGCCAAGCTTGCCGAAAAAATTTTGATTGATGAACCGACTGCAACTTTTGTAATTTTAGGCGCGGGTAATGATGATTTAAAATCCGCGCAGATTTTCAAGCAGACTTTAGGCGAAAAATTTTCTAATAAAAATGTACTTGACTTGACGGGCAAAATAAATTTCCGACAAGTGGCGGCGTTAATGAGTTTATGCGATATGTACATAGGCAACGATACCGGAGCTATGCACGTTGCGTCGGCGGTTAAATGTCCGATACTTACGCCGAATTGTTTTGCAGAGAATCTTCCGCACAGAAGATTTGATTCAATCAGATATTTTAGCCCGTACCATGTGCCGAGCGTCGTTGCACAGCCGAAATACTCGCTTGACGGTTGCAAAGTTACCGAGCCGTATGATTCTATGGGTTGTCGCGTGAATAAACCGCATTGCATTACGCAAATTGAGCCTGAAACTTTATATCACGGTTATCATCTTTTGAAAGTTCGCGTTGCCGATAAAATTAACACGCCGCTTTATATTAATTAAGAATTAAGAATGAAGAATTAAGAATTTTTAGCTATTCTGAGGAGATATTAAATTGGAAGAAGTTAAGCAATCCGACATTGAACTTGCCGCAAATGCGTTGAAAAGTGCAGTCGCTAAAGTTGAGGAGACGAAGGCATTTAATCTTCAAGATTTTATAAATTGGATTGAGCCGAAATTTGTTGAGGCTGGTTATCGTAAACCTCCGCGTGCAGGCGATAAAATTAATATTATGATAATTCACGACGCAGGAGTTGGAGATTTTGTCCTGCAGTCGGGGACGATTCGCGAATTACGCAGACTTTATCCCGGCGCACATATTACTTTGGTTGCAGGTATGGTTGTCGCGAATATGGCGGAATGTTGCCCTTACGTCGACGACATTATTTTAAATGAGCAACGATATAATCCTTTGGATTTTCTCAGCGGCTTGAAATGGTATGTTGAATTTGCCCCCAAATTTTTACAGCGTCGATACCATTTGTGTTTTGCCTTTGTTCACAATCCCATAACTGCGGCGTTTATGTATATGAGCGGGGTGCAACAGCGTATATCGCATTTCTTCAAAGAGGGCGAGGAAACTTTCCCGTGCCATTGCAATATACCTCTGCGCTACGGTATGAATTTTGCACAAACTCTTCTGCCAATGTATAATTACGGTAACCACATTGTTGACGGTTGCTTTTCATTGTTGGAAGGCGGTCTGCATGCGCCGATTGAAAATCGTAACTTAGAAATTTGGATGACGGGGCTTGATCTTTCGATTGTGCGGGATATGATAAAAACTGCGCGGCGTCCGTTATATGCGATAGTTTTCGGCGGCAACAGAATGATTAAGCATTACCCGCCTGAAAAATATGCAAAAGTTTTAGAAATGATAGCCTATCAAGAGCCGACGGCAACTTTCGTAATTTTAGGCGGCGGTAAAGCTGACGAAGAATCTGCGCAGATTCTGAAACAAAACGTTGATGAAAAACTTTTTGCCGAGCGCGTAATTGACTTGACGAATAAGGTAAGCTATCGACAGACGGCGGCGGTTTTAAGTTTGTGCGATATGTACATAGGCAACGATACCGGAGCATTACACGTTGCGGCGGCGGTTAAATGTCCTTGTCTTGCGATATTTCCTTTCCCGAAAGATTCTCCACCTGCAAGTTTTACTGACGGCTTGAGGCTTTTCCGACCTTATCATGTGCCGGGCGTCGTAGTTCATCCCGAGCATGCCTTGCCGGAATGTGTGCGTGATAAAAATTTACCATACACGCCTTTTGGTTGCAGAGTGCTTGATAAATCTCATTGTATCGCGCAGATTAAGCCTGAAACCATTTTTGAGGGATTTCAGATTTTAAAAGAAAAAATTGTTAAAAAAATTGTGACTACAACCTATGTATGTTAGCTTAAAGCTATAAGGAGAAAAATTTTTGAGTGAATCAAAATCTACAGCTCCGACTAAGAGCGAAAAATTTTTAAAAGGAACTTTCATATTGACGATAGCAAGTTTTGTCGTCAAAGTGATAGGTTCGTTAAACTGGATTTTCGTTTCAAGAATTTTGGGCGGCGAAGGTATCGGACTTTACCAAATGGCATTTCCGATATATTTTTTCGCGATAACAATTTCACAAGCAGGCATACCGATAGCCATTTCGATAATCACTGCCGAACGTGTCGCCCTAAAAGATATTCTTGGAGCAAAACGCGTATTCAAAATTTCTATGGCGTTAATGTTCGTAACGGGCGTAGTATTTTCGTTGCTGACGTATTTTTCGGCAAGTTGGCTGATTGATTTACAACTGATTCGTGATTCGCGGGCTTATATGTCAGTCGTGGCATTATCGCCGACAGTTTTTTTCGTAACATTTTTAGCGGCGTCGAGAGGATACTTGCAAGGTTGGCAACGTATGACACCGACGGCAGTCAGTCAAATAGTCGAGCAAATTTTCCGCGTAATAACAATGATTGTACTTGCCGATTTACTTTTGCCGTGGGGACTTGATTACGCGGCGGCGGGTGCAAGTTTAGGCGCATTGGCGGGCGCAGTCACAGGCTTAATCGTTCTGGTCTACTTCCACATAAAATTAAATCGCGATATTGAAAAAAATTTCCCCGCAGAATTGCAAGCAACTCAGGAAAAATCAGAATCATCATTTTCAATCATCAAGCGTATGTTCAAGTTGGCATTACCGGTTAGCGCGGCGTCAATAATGTTGCCGGTTGTGTCGAACTTAGACTTAATGATAGTGCCTCAAAGATTGGAAGTCGCGGGATACTCAGTCAGACAAGCTACGGAACTTTTCGGCTACTTAAACGGAATGGCAGTGCCGCTGGTCAACTTGGCAACGATTTTAACGGCGTCATTGGCAGTTTCAATCGTCCCTGCAATTTCAGAATCAAGAGCGTTGAAAGATACTGCGCGGATATTTCGACAGACGGCGGCGGCAGTCAGAATTTCCAACTTTGTATGTTTCCCCGCCTTCGTGATAGTATTTTTCTTGGCAACGCCAATTTCATCATTGATTTACAATGCGCCGGGCGCAGGTCCGGCAGTTATGATTTCGGCAGTGTCGATAATTTTGTTGGGACTTCATCAAGTGTCGACGGGCGTTTTGCAGGGACTCGGACATACAACTATACCAATGGTTAATATGATTTTGGCGGCGATTGCAAAAGTAATTTTGAACTGGACATTAACGGCAATGCCAGCCTTCGGAATAATGGGCGCGGCTTGGGCAACGGCGGCTGATATGGGCGTTGCGGCGTTTATAAATTTGTACTTCATTTACAAATATATCGGTTACAAAATTGAACTCGGACAACTCATTAAAACGATTGGCGCGGCGGCGATTATGGCGGCTTGTGTAAAATTATTTTATGACTTCACGATAACTGAACTTGGCAACGCAGTTTTCTCAACATTCGGCGCAGTATTTTTCGGATGTATCGTCTACGTTGCGGCGATTGCATTATTGGGCGGACTCCTTAAAGAAGATATGGAGCGAATCCCTATGGTTGGGAAATTCGGCGTGAAACTTTTTCAACGACTGGGAATTTTTAAATAAAGCTCTTGTTATTAGGGGCTGTTGATAAAGTCAACATTAGAGAGGGCGCACAAAAATGTCGCCGTTCTTTTTTTGTCGTTTCCAAGCATAAATTGTGGATTTATTTTATCCGGCGGATTTGAATCTCTCAGCCATTTATAAAAATCTTCTCTGATAAAATTTTTATTGTGCGTTGAAAATTTAAATTGATTATGCCTTCAAAAAATTTTATAATATGAAAAATTTTTAGGAGGTTTTTTTTATGAAAGATGTAGTAATTTTATTGGGGAGCGGCTCAATCGGGCAGGCAATAGCGCGTAGAGTCGGCGCAGGTAAACACGTTGTATTGGCTGATTTAAAAATTGAAAATGCAAATGCGGCGGCAAAAATTTTGGAGGACGCGGGCTTTGAGACTTCGACGGTTGCGGCTGATTTATCTTCACGTGAATCAATTTTAAATCTTATCGAACACGCGCAGAAATTCGGCTCAATTAAAAATTTAATCAATGCGGCGGGAGTATCTCCAAGTCAAGCTCCGGTTGCGGCGATTTTGAAAGTGGATTTATACGGCACGGCAGTTTTGCTTGAAGAAGTCGGAAAGGTTATCGCGGAGGGCGGCTCTGGCGTTATCATTTCTTCACAATCCGGACACAGACTCGGCGCATTGACTGAGGAACAAAATTTTCAACTTGCAACTTCACCGACTGAAAAACTTTTGGACATTGATTTTATAAAAAATATTTCTGATACTTTAAAAGCTTACCAATACGCAAAACGCGGAAATTGTTTGCGCGTAATGTATGAAGCTACACTTTGGGGAAAACGCGGGGCTACAATTAATTCGATTAGTCCCGGCATAATTATCACGCCGCTTGCAAATGATGAGTTGAAAGGTCCGCGCGGTGAAGGTTATCGCAATATGTTGAAAGCAAGCCCCGCCGGTCGCGCAGGTACT
>FLNU01000562.1_pt1 | contig 25306 bp, 22 predicted proteins | sample 1140361 | NCBI WGS metagenome assembly FLNU01 (sample SAMEA3878206, study PRJEB12797) | bioreactor metagenome | biome: Moose rumen | place: Sweden | collected 2011-10 | reverse complement strand
CCCTCCGTTTTTTATCAGATTGGAAGAATTCTTACTTCTTATAACTGCTGTAGATAATGTTGAGTTTTACTCTGTCATTGGCTCCTCCAACAAGTTTGGTGCTGGTAAGCGAGAAGTCGTGCACAAGTTTTACGAGCACTTTGCTTCCGCTGTAGGTTACGTATGTGGGTTCAACGGGAATAAGCAGTACTTTGTCTGCATTGGCTGTTGCACGGCCCTGTTTCTTTTCATTGAGAATGGTAGACAGCAATTTTGCAATGTTTGAAAATTCGTAAGTGTTGGTGTTCGACTGAAATTCAGCCAAGTACGATGTTACATTATCCGCCAGTTGATATTTTTCGAAAAAACCATTCAAATAGTCATCGAGCCTGACCATAAGAAGATATTTGGGAATGCCCAGTTTGAAGGTGCTTGAGGTCAGGTCGTTGTATCGATGAAAAGTAATTGAGGCTGAATTGATGGTATCGGTGGCACTAATCTGACTAGTCGGTAGTGTGGCTAAGGTAAAGATACCTGCAGGACTTTTCAGGTAGGTTACATCTTTGTTGGCCATCAATTCTTCCAGCCCGGAGTTTTCGATTCTCGTAGCCTGTATTACTTCTTCGGTTGATGCAAACTGGACTACTCCTATTGTATCCTTGGCGTAGGTCTCATCGTAATAAGTGAAGTGGATATTGAACTGGGAAACGTCTATGTAAGCCATGGCTCCGTCTCCACCTTCCAGTTTGAAGTAGAAGCCTTTACTACCGACCAAACCGCTTTTTACCCACGACTCGGTATTGCTGAAGGTCTTTGGATTCTTCTTGTACTCATCATAAATGGCCTGTCCTACTTCTTGGGGCATACTAATGCGTATGCTCTTTTCATAGTCACTGCTCCACCGCACACTGTCTGGAATGGTACGGTCGGAAATGGAGAACCATTTCGTAGCGATAGGCTCGGCTTGTTCGTTATAGTAAAGAGTGGGGTCGATGTTGGTGTAGTAGTCAGCCTCGGGATCCAAGTCTTTGGTCAGGGGATAGACAGACAACTTGAAATTTGCCAAGGAATCGCCAACATAGTCTGCTATGTAGAGACGGATATCTACACTGGTCACTTGATAGTCTTTTACGCTGTCGGGAAAGGCAAAGCCTTCAGTACAATAGTACTGAGCCAGGAAGTCACTCTTTACGATTGCTCCTGTCTCAGGGTCTGTAAAGCGGCCCAAGTAGTACATATTGGAACGTGACAACACGGCATCGCCAACTTCATAGGACTCTGTCACCACATCGTATGTTGTACCTTGCTGGTTCAGAAAGTCCACGGTGGGCATCATGTCTATACCCAATGTGTCTGTTGTGTCGTCACACGAGGTGAGGGACAACATGACAAGGAGAAGGATTGAGAAGAGAAATTGAAATTTGAAAATTGATAATTGAAAATTATGCATTTTTCATTGTTCTTTTTTCATTGTTCTTTTCAAATCAACGAATCGTAGAATTCACTGTAGGCATCTGCATAGTTGTCTGGCCCTTGGTATGCCAAACACGGAATCCCCTGTTTTTCTGCATATTTTTTGAGAGTTGCACTCACCTTGGGTGTGTCTTCCACCACTCCATCGGAGAATTTCACGGCAATCTTCTGCAATTCGTTGTAGCCAAATTTCCGTTTACAAATCTCTTTGATGTCATCCATGGTTGCATCTTTGAACGGAACACATTCGAGTGAATGTCGCCCCAGGTCATTCTTGAATTCCGGTGCAGACAGAGAGAATACCACTTTCGTACCCGTGAAGGAGGGTTCGTCTGCGTAGGCTTTCTTAATATAAAGAGGTGCCAAGGCTGATATCCATCCGTGGCAATGGATGACATCGGGAATCCAGCGCAGTTTCTTCACTGTCTCAAGCACGCCACGCGCAAAGAAGATGGCCCGTTCACCATTGTCATCGTATTCCTCACCATTCGGGTCGAGCAGCATCTGACGCTTCATGAAGTAGTCATCGTTGTCAATGAAGTAAATTTGCATACGGGCCGAGGGGATAGATGCCACTTTGATGATGAGTGGATGATCCGTCTCGTCGATGATGAGATTCATGCCCGACAGTCGTATTACTTCATGCAACTGGTTGCGTCGCTCGTTTATGATACCCCATTTGGGTGTGAAGATACGTATTTCATGCCCATTCTCCTGAATGTTTTGGGGAAGGTATCTTCCCATCAACGATTTCTGGGTCTCTGGCACGAAGGGCACCATTTCCTGGGTAATGAACAGAATTTTCTTTGCTTTCATTGCTCGCTATTGTTATATCTTATGCTTATCGTGCTTTTATCTGTAAAGCATTCATATGCAAAGATATAAAAAAAAATCTTGAATTTAGCAAATTTTTCCGAAGAATGAAGTATTAAGATGAGCAAAAAAGCAAAAAATCATATATTTTTGTGACATTTTGAACAAAATGTCAATACTGTTCATTCTCGTTTGGGAAGTCTCTGTTCTTTACGTCTTCGATGTAGTGACCAATGGCGTCTGTCATCACGGTCGACAGGTCGGCATAGCGTCGCAGGAACTTGGGTGTGAAGCCTTTTGTCATGCCCAGCATGTCGGCCACGACCAACACCTGACCGTCGACGCCACCACCGGCACCTATACCGATGATAGGGATGGTCAGTTCCTGAGCAACACGTTTAGCCAACACAGCAGGAATCTTCTCCAGTACGATGGAAAAGCAGCCTGCTTCTTCCAGTGCATGGGCATCGCTCAGAAGTTTCTCTGCCTCAGCCTCTTCACGGGCACGAACCGTGTAGGTGCCGAACTTGTTGATGGACTGTGGCGTGAGTCCCAGGTGTCCCATGATTGGAATGCCTGCGGCAAGGATTTTCTTCACTGTCTCGATGATTTCCACGCCACCCTCCAGTTTCAGGGCATCGCAATGGCTCTCCTTCATGATGCGCACTGCATTGGCCACACCTTCGTTGGCATCCACCTGATAGGTTCCGAAGGGCATGTCGCACACGACCAGAGCACGCTGGGTAGCCCTCACCACCGACTTGGCATGATAAATCATCTGGTCGAGGGTCATGGGAAGTGTGGTCAAATTACCGGCCATCACGTTCGAGGCTGAATCGCCCACCAGAATGACGTCCATGCCGGCACCGTCCACAATCTGTGCCGTTGTGTAGTCGTAGGAAGTCAGCATGGCAATCTGCTTGCCTTCCTGCTTCATTTGCATCAAGCGGTGGGTTGTCACCTTTCGCTTGTCTTCTACTAAATAACCAGCCATAGTAAATATTTTATTCGTTCGAAATAAATTGTTGAAATTCCCGATTCACTGTCTCATAGTCGAGACGGTCAAAACTGTCGTACACCACATGGCAGTGGTCACGAATCTGTTCACGACTGTTGGTCGTGGCCATTCCTACTGTCAGCATACCTGCCGACACCCCGGCCTGCAATCCCGTGAAGGCATCTTCAAACACCACACATTCCTCCACTCCTACCCCCATTGCTGCCGCTCCTTTCAGGTAGCAGTCAGGGTGCGGTTTGGAGGCGGAAAAGTCTTCCGACGTCAGCACACGCTCAAACAGGTGGTCGAACTGCGGCAGGTAGTTTCTGACGCAAGCCATTTTCTTCTGGTTCGAACTGGTCACGACTGCACAGCGGATGCCGTGGCTCCGCAGGTTTTCCACAAAAGCCTCGGCTCCAGGAAAGAATGGATAGGCCATCTGTTCCTCCCATGCGTCAATTTTCTCCTCAATCTCACGCTGCAAGTCCTGGTCAGGGAAGAAACGCGACAGAATCTGCGTCAATGTCGTCCCCTTGATGATGTGGGCAAAGTCTGGCACATCGGGGCGATACACTCTTCCCATCCTGCCCCAGAACTCCGAGTATTGTTGTTCCGTACTGAGCAGGGTACCGTCCAAGTCAAAGAGTGCTACTTTCCATTTTTCCATAAGTTTCAAACTATCAAATATCCAGTTCCAACTGTCGTGGTTCAACGCGCTCCTCACCAAGGGTCCAAGGTCCCGTGGGCACTTGACGACGTAAAACTTCCAACTGGAAATCCTTTCCGGCCACAATGCCATAGGAGCGCAGGTGCATCTCGACGGTCTTACGGGCCAGTTCCGGATGATTGTTTTCCTCACTCAAGTGACAGAGCCACACGTTTTTCAGTCGTTCGTGAAAGCAGTCGCACAGCAACTGTGCCGTCTGTTCGTTGCACAAATGTCCTGTGCCGCTTTGGATGCGGTCTTTCAGATATTGGGGATAGGGCCCTGTGCGCAACATCTCGGCATCGTAGTTGGCCTCGAGCACCAGATAGTTGGCGCGGCCTATATACTGCCTCACCGTCTCGGTCGGGGCACCCACATCGGTCATCAGACAGAAACACTCGTCATCCCATTCTATCATATATCCCACATTCTCTGTAGAATCATGGGGAATGGCGAAAGCCGTGATGCGCAGCGAACCCAGTTTGAAAGGGACGTCTTTCTCAATGGGCATCCGACGTTCGGGCTCCACCTTGCGCATGGCATGGTAGTTGCGGTACATGCCTTCATGCACCAGTGCCGTCGTATAGACCTGCAGGTTATAGTCGGTCGACACATAGCCGGCAGCCTTGATGTGGTCGGCATGGTCATGCGTCACCAGCAGACCGCGCAGCAACGATGTGCGCAAGCCATACTCGCGCATCCACTTCTTCAACCGACGTATACCCACACCGGCATCAATCAGCACCGCATCGCGCCCATTCGACAGGAACGAACAATTGCCGCAACTGCCGCTGCCAAAACTTATAAATTGAAGCATCCTTCAAGAAAATTTCCTGCAAATGTACTGCTTTTTTCCCATACAGACTTGAAATTCCACTAAGAATCTTTAATTTTGCATAGCAAATTAAAACTATTTAAGTTTTCGGGTCAAACGGAAGCAAGAACCTATCAAACAAACAACAATCATCAAAAAAACAGAACAAGCATGAAAACAAAAAACATTGCCTCTGCCGCCCTGTTTGCAGCGGTACTGCTTGCAGGCTGTGGCATGCCAGCCACACAAGGCACGAACACAGGCACAAACACGAGTACGAACACTAACAGCACTGCCGACATACTCGGAGGCATCGCAGGCGCCGCCATCGGTGGCAACGCAGGCGACGTGGCCAGCACCGCCATCAATGTCGGAACCGTCATCAGCGGCATCATCGGCCAACTCACCAACCAGACCAGTGCCACCAGCATCGTAGGCACTTGGGTCTACCAGGAGCCCAGCGTACAGTTCGAGAGCGAGAACCTGCTTGCCAAGGCAGGAGGAGCCGTGGCCGGCAACGCCATCGTCAACAAACTCGTTCCCTACTACCAGTCAATCGGCATCACGCCCGGCAAGTTCTCACTCACGCTCAACAGCGACAACACTTGCTCCTACACCATGTCGGGACAGACGGCCCAAGGAACCTATACATACGACGCAGACAAGAACAAGGTAACCATCAAGGGCACCCTTCTCAACTTCCCAACGGCCTACGTCACCGTATCGGCCAACAACCTCGCCCTTACGTTCGATTCGTCAAAGATTCTCAGCATTGCACAGACGGTAGCAGGTGGCACTCAGAACGCCACTATCTCCGGAATCGGCGAACTGTCGAAGAGTTTCAGCGGCATGAAGACTGGATTCCTCTTCAAGAAACAATAAACGGTTCCACAACCGACACAGCACGGTGCCTGCCCAAGCATAAGACTTGCGGCAGGCACTTTCTATATGCCTTGTCCCAACAACGCGTACCAGTGCGGCGGAAGTAGCAGAAAAGACGAAAAAACTTTGTAAATTCAGATTTTCTGCCTACCTTTGCAGCCGAAAATCACCCAACAAGGTTGGTTCGGTAGCTCAGTTGGATAGAGCAACAGCCTTCTAAGCTGTGGGTCTTGGGTTCGAATCCCAACCGAATCACAACGGCAGAAAGGCCATGAAGACGAAAGTTTACTTTCAGATTCATGGCCTTCCTACCGTTGTAAGACTGCCCGTGGCAGGATTTGGGATATGTAATCCCAACCGAATCACAACGGCAGAAAGGCCATGAAGACGAAAGTTTACTTTCAGATTCATGGCCTTCCTACCGTTGTAAGACTGCCCGTGGCAGGATTTGGGATATGTAATCCCAACCGAATCACAACGGCAGAAAGGCCATGAAGACGAAAGTTTACTTTCAGATTCATGGCCTTCCTGCCGTTGTAAGACTGCCCGTGGCAGGCTTCGGGATATGTAATCCCAACCGAATCGGAACGAAGAAGACACCCTGTGAACTCGTGTAACAGTCACAAGGTGTCTTTGTCTTGGTGCAGTTGCTATATATAATAAGGAGACGCGCGCGATTCCTTATTAAAGGCTGCAGTCAGATTCCTACTTCTTGAAGTAGCGGTTGAAGAGGCCCTGGAAACCGGCTCCGTGGCGTGCCTCGTCCTTGGCCATCTCGTGAACGGTGTCGTGGATGGCGTCGAGGTTGAGGGCCTTGGCTTTCTTGGCAATTTCCATCTTGCCGGCACAAGCACCTTCTTCTGCCATCATGCGCTTCTCGAGGTTGGTCTTGGTGTCCCACACGATTTCGCCCAGCAATTCGGCGAAGCGGGAGGCGTGGTCAGCCTCTTCGAATGCATAGCGCTTGAAGGCCTCGGCTATCTCGGGATAGCCTTCACGGTCGGCCTGGCGGCTCATGGCGAGGTACTGTCCCACTTCCGAACATTCACCAGCAAAGTGGTCCTTGAGTCCCTGGAGGATGAAGTGTCCGTCCTCGGTGTCAGGTATGTCCTTGGCTACGCCAAGCACATGCTCTGTTACAAACTGGAGGCCTGCGTTCTCCTCTACCAACTTGAATTTTGAACCTGGAACCTTGCACTGTGGGCACTGTGCGGGTGGTTCCTCACCCTCGTGAACGTATCCGCACACGGGGCACACCCATTTCTTTGTTGCCATAAGTTGTAGTTTTGTTAGAATTACGTAAAATGTTGAGTTGACAAGGCATCCCAACGTGTTGTGACCCCGAAGGGATTCTAACCCTTGACCTTCAGAACCGGAATCTGACGCTCTATACAACTAAGCTACGGGGCCTTTCACCTTGATGGTAATGCAAAGATACGAAGAAAAGTGGTAATTGAAAAGCGAAACGTGATTTTTCTATTGAAAGACGGCATTTTCAGTTTCTGCACACTGGAAAGTTGAGCGTGGCGCAGCGGAAACTTGATGCTTCTTAACCGGAAAGTATAAATCAAATATATGATTTATATAAATCATACGTTTGATTTATATAAATCATGGATTAGATTTATATAAATCATATATTTGATTTATAGTTTCGTGTTAAGTCTTTTTGAGTTTAGTGTTAAGGAGGGTCAAGTTGGGAGTGCAGGGAAGTGGGGTATGGGGAACGGAGGGGATGGGTAAAATTTATGTCTGGGAGGGAAGAAAGAAATGTAGAGAAATTTGGATAAATTCTTTTTGTGTGGTAAATTTGCACAGAGGTAGGGCCGTGCCTTTCCTGCGCGGCAAGCCTGCCGTTTCAAATCTTTCATTCCTATAGTTAGCATGAGCAAAGTAATGATTATCGGCGCCGGAGGCGTGGCCTCGGTTGCTGCCCACAAGGTGGCTCAGAATCCTGACGTTTTCACCGAGGTGATGATTGCCAGCCGTACGAGAGAGAAATGTGTGCGTTTGGTCAGTGCCATCAAGAAGGCTTACGACGGCAGGACGATACCGCGGTTTTCGACGGCAAAGGTGGATGCCGACAATGTCGGCGAGTTGGTTGAACTGTTGCAGGAGTTCAGGCCGGAACTGGTGATGAACCTGGCGCTGCCCTATCAGGACTTGACCATCATGGAGGCTTGCCTGCAGGCCGGCGTACACTATCTGGACACGGCCAACTATGAGCCGCGCGACGAGGCCCACTTCGAGTACTCGTGGCAATGGGCATTCAAGGAGCGCTTCGAGCAGGCCGGACTGACAGCCATCCTGGGCTGCGGCTTCGACCCGGGCGTGAGCGGCATCTACACGGCCTACGCTGCCAAGCATCACTTCGACGAAATCCAGTACCTGGACATCGTGGACTGTAACGCCGGCAACCACCACAAGGCTTTTGCCACGAACTTCAACCCCGAAATCAACATCCGCGAGATTACGCAGAAGGGCCTGTACTACGAGGATGGCCGCTGGATTGAGACCGAGCCGCTGGAAATCCACCAGCCACTCACCTACCCCAACATCGGTCCGCGCGAGAGTTACCTGCTGCACCACGAGGAACTGGAGTCGCTCGTGAAGAACTATCCCAGCATACGCCGCGCCCGCTTCTGGATGACCTTCGGACAGCAATACCTCACCTATCTGGACGTGATTCAGAACCTGGGCATGAGCCGCATCGACGAAATTGAGTACGAGGCACCCCTGGCCGACGGCTCGGGCCGGCAGACACGGGTGAAAATCGTACCCCTGCAGTTCCTCAAGGCCGTACTGCCCAACCCGCAGGAACTGGGCGAGAACTACGACGGCGAGACCAGCATCGGTTGCCGCATACGCGGACTGAAAGACGGGCGCGAGCGCACCTACTACGTCTACAACAACTGCTCGCACGAAGCCGCATACAAAGAGACAGGCATGCAGGGAGTGAGTTACACGACTGGCGTACCGGCCATGATAGGCGCCATGATGCTGCTCAAGGGACTGTGGAAACGCCCGGGCGTGTGGAACGTGGAAGAGTTCGACCCCGACCCGTTCATGGAACAACTGAACCGGCAAGGATTGCCCTGGCACGAAGTCTTCGACGCAGACCTCGAACTCTGATACCCCCAACCAAACACCGTAAACCATCAAACAACAACCATAAAAAGAAAAAAAAGAAAATGGCTACTCAATCACCCAACACAGAGAAACTCAAGGCATTGCAGGCAGCAATGGACAAGATAGAGAAAAGTTTCGGACACGGCTCCATCATGAAGATGGGCGACGAAAACATCGAGCAGGTCGAGGTCATCCCCACCGGCTCCATCGGACTGAACGCAGCACTCGGCGTAGGCGGCTATCCCAAAGGCCGCATCATCGAAATCTACGGACCCGAATCGTCCGGAAAGACCACCCTGGCCATCCACGCCATAGCCGAAGCACAAAAGCAGGGAGGCATCGCCGCCATCATCGACGCAGAGCACGCCTTCGACCGCTTCTATGCCCAGAAACTCGGAGTTGACATCAACAACCTACTCATCTCCCAGCCCGACAACGGCGAACAGGCACTGGAAATAGCCGACCAACTCATCCGCTCGTCGGCAGTCGACATCATCGTGGTCGACTCAGTCGCCGCCCTCACACCGAAAGCCGAAATCGAAGGCGACATGGGCGAGAACAAAGTGGGACTGCAAGCCCGACTGATGAGCCAGGCACTACGCAAACTCACCTCCAACATCAGCAAGACCAACACCACGTGCATCTTCATCAACCAACTGCGCGAGAAGATTGGCATCATGTTCGGCAATCCCGAAACCACCACTGGCGGAAACGCCCTGAAATTCTACGCCTCCGTGCGACTGGACATCCGCAAGGCCACACCCGTGAAAGACGGCGACCAAGTCATCGGCAACCTCACCCGCGTGAAAGTCGTGAAGAACAAAGTGGCCCCCCCATTCCGCAAGTGCGAGTTCGACATCATGTTCGGCGAAGGCATCTCGCGCAGCGGCGAACTGGTCGACCTGGGCGTCGACCTGGGCATCGTGAAGAAGAGCGGCAGTTGGTTCTCCTATGAAGGACAGAAACTGGCACAAGGGCGCGACGCCACCAAGAAACTGATGGAGGACAACCCCGAACTGGCCGAGGAAATCGAACAGAAAATCATGGCCGCCCTGACAGGAAGGCCACGGCCCGACAGCACTCCCGACTCACCGGAAGCAGAAGAAGCAAGATGATTCCACGCATAGCCATCATCGACGAAAACACACTCGAAGCCATGGGACTGAAGTCCATCCTGAGCGACATCATTCCCATGGCCGACGTCTGCGTATTCCCAACCATGACCGACATGCAGGAAGATGCAGACATGCCCTTTATCCACTACTTCATCTCGGCACAGGTCCTACTGGCCAACGCCGGCTACTTCCTGCAACGCCAGCGGCAGACCATCGTGCTGACCACACTGCCCACCACCAACCCGCAACTCAATCAGTTCCACACACTCAACACGGGACAAATGGAACACGGACTGGTGAAATCCATCCTCCGACTGCACCAGGTGGGACACGGCAACCACGACGGACGCACGTACCATCACGGCAACCTGCCCGACGCACAAGTGTTCGGCCCAAAGATAGACATCAGCAACCGCGAGGCAGAAGTGCTGGCACTCGTCGTCAAGGGATTCATCAACAAGGAAATAGCAGAAAAACTCTGCATCTCACTTCCCACCGTCATTTCACACCGTAAGAACATCTGTGAGAAACTCCACATACGTACCGTGTCCGCACTGACCATCTACGCCGTCACACATGGCATCGTCAGCATGGACGAAATCTAACACTCACCCACATGTCAAACTACATCGTATCTGCCAGAAAATACCGTCCCGTCACCTTCGACAGCGTCGTGGGCCAATCGGCACTCACCACCACGCTGAAGAACTCCATCGCATCGGGACGGCTCGCACACGCCTACCTGTTCTGCGGACCACGCGGCGTCGGCAAGACAACCTGCGCCCGCATCTTTGCCAAGACCATCAACTGCCTCAACCCGAAACCGAACGGCGACGCCTGCGAAGAATGCGAATCGTGCCGCGCCTTCAACGAACAGCGGTCCTACAACATCCACGAACTGGACGCAGCCTCCAACAACGGAGTCGACGACATCCGGCAACTCATAGAGCAAGTCAACATCCCACCACAAGTGGGCAGATACAAAGTCTTCATCATCGACGAGGTGCACATGCTCTCGACAGCAGCCTTCAACGCCTTCCTGAAGACACTGGAAGAACCACCGGCCCACGCCATCTTCATCCTGGCTACGACCGAAAAACACAAACTGCTGCCCACCATCCTGTCGCGTTGCCAGATCTACGACTTCAGCCGCATGACCATCCAGGACATCGTCGGCCATCTCGAACGGGTGGCAGCACAGGAAAACATAAAGTACGAGCCTGCCGCACTCAACGTCATCGCACAAAAAGCCGACGGAGGCATGCGCGACGCCCTCTCCATCTTTGACCAGGTAGCCTCCTTCTGCCAAGGCAACATCACCTACCAACAGACCATAGCCGACCTCAATGTGCTCGACTATGAATACTACTTCAAACTGGTCGACTACTTCCTGGGCAGAAACATTCCCGAAATCATGCTCACCTTCAATGACATACTGTCAAAGGGATTTGAAGGAAGCCACTTCATCGGAGGACTGAACAACCACCTGCGCAACCTGCTTGTGAGCCGTGATGCACAGACCGTCGGACTCATCGAGACCTCGGACGAAATACGCCAGCGCTACAGTCAGCAGGCAAGCAAGTGCACACCTCGCTTCCTCTATGCCGCCATCCGCAAATGCACAGATTGCGACCTCAACTACAAAATGAGTCAGAACCAACGCCTGCTGGTCGAACTGACCCTGATTGAGATAGCCCAACTGTCGAGCGATGACGGCAACCCTTCTGGGCTTGGCCCTACGAAGATTCTTAAACCCATATTTCATCCGGCAGAGGAAGTCAAGCCAACTATTTCCCAACCAGTCAGCAAGCCGCAGGAACACACCCCTCACGTTCCCAATCCTGCCCAACCCAAAACAACCCAGCCTCCACTCGTCAACCTGGGATTCTCACTTCGTGGACAGCAACAAACTGACAAGACTGCCCAACCGGAAACACTGCAAGCCAGTTCCCAGACAGAACCGACAGAACAACAGCCAACAAAAGGCGAGGCTCCCCCACTTACGCAGGAGAACCTCGTCGTGACTTGGAGAAAGTTTGCAGAAATGCTGCCAAAAGAAGAAGTAGCCATGGCCAACCGAATGGTGGGCAACCTGCCCGTCTTGCAGCCAGACCAGACGACCCTCGAAATCGTGGCCGACAATCCTGAAGTTGAAAAGCAATTCCAGCAAATGAGCACACGAATTACACAATACATCCGGCAAACCTTTGCCATCCCCACACTGCAAATGCACATCCGGTTGAGGACGGAGCAAGACCGCCCCCAACTTCTGGGTAAAATGGAGCAATACAAACTCATGTGCAAGGAAAATCCAGCCCTTGTCTTGCTCCAAAATGAGTTTCAACTCGACCTGAACTGACCCTACGCAAGGATAATGATAACAAGAAAAGCGGATGCCTTAATGGGCATCCGCTTTTCCTTTGGTCTTATCTTAAAACACGATTAGAGTCCCAACGACTTGGCAATCACCTCAACTTTCTTTTCAGCCTCGGCGCAGGCAGCCTCATAGTCGGCTGCTGACTTGAGTTCACCAGGAATCTCAAGGTAGAACTTAATCTTGGGTTCCGTTCCCGAAGGACGGACGCTGACCTTGGTCCCGTTGGCAGCAAAATATTGCAGCACATTACTCTGGTCAGGCATTTCAATCGGTGTGACATTTCCCTGAGCATCTGTTGCCTTCAACGTCTTGAAATCCTTGGACAGAACTACTGGCGAACCAGCCAATTCCTTCGGCGGATTGCTACGGAAATTCTCCATCATTGCCTTGATTTCGTCGGCACCACTCTTACCAGGCTTGACTACATTGAAGGACTTGTTGTAGGAGAATCCGTATTCCAGATAAATATCCATCAACAAGTCGTAGAGTGTCTTACCATTATCCTTAGCCCAGGCTGCAATCTCACAAATCAGGCTGATGCTGGCTGGACTGTCTTTGTCGCGAGTCTTGTCAAAAGGCAGGAATCCGAAACTTTCTTCACCACCACCGATGTATTTCTTCACACCTTCGTTTTCACGGATGAGTGCAGCAATCCACTTGAAACCTGTGTAGCAGTTTTGCAACTCCACACCATTTTTGTCAGCAATACGCTGAATGAGTTCGGTGGTGACAATGGTTTTCACCAGGAATTCATTGCCACGCAACTGGCCCAACTTCTTCTTGTTGGCAATAATGTACCAGGCAAACATCATGCAAGTCTGATTGCCATTCAGGATTTCCCATTCTCCCTTGCTGTTGCGGCAGACAATGGCCAGACGGTCGGCATCGGGGTCACTGGCAATGACAAGGTCGGCATTGAGTTTCGTGCCCAGTTGCATGCCCAGGGTCATGGCCTCAGCATTTTCTGGATTCGGACTGACAACTGTCGGGAAGTTTCCATCAATCACCATTTGTTCGGGAACGACGTGGATGTTCTCAAACCCCCAACTGCGCAGTGCCTCGGGAATCAGTACACGACCGGCACCATGGAGTGGCGTATAGACAATGTTCAGGTCTTTCTGCCTCAGAATCACGTCTTGGTCTACCATGGCCTCTTTCACCGCCTGCAGGTAATCCCAGTCCATTTCACCACCAATAATCTGAATAAGGTCGGGGTTGCCCTCCCACTTCACATCTCCCATCTGGACGGCATTCACTTCGTCAATGATGCCCGTGTCGTGCGGTGCAAGTACTTGGGCACCATCCTCCCAATAGGCCTTATAGCCATTGTACTCCTTAGGATTGTGGCTTGCCGTCACATTCACACCCGCCTGTGCGTGCAGGTGGCGAATGGCGAAACTTACCTCGGGCGTGGGACGCAAACTCTCGAAAAGATAGACTTTTATTCCATTGGCTGAGAAAATATTGGCTACAGTCTCAGCATATTCGCGGCCATGATTGCGGCAGTCATGTCCCACGACAACAGACAAATCCTTACGGCCTGGGAATGCCTTGAGGATATAGTTGGCAAAGCCTTGTGTGGCAGAGCCTACGATGTAGCGGTTCATTCGGTTGGTTCCGGGACCCATGATGCCACGCAGTCCTCCTGTTCCGAATTCCAGGGTTTGGTAGAAACTGTCAATGAGTTGCGACTTGTCGTCATCTTCCAACATGGCTCTCACTTCAGCCTGCGTCTGTGCATCAAACACGGGCGAGGTAGCCCATACCTGGGCCACTTCTGTACATTTTTTTAAAAGTTCTTGATCCATTCTACAAAGATTGTTTAAGTGATGATTATTTGATTAGGTATCGTTCCTTTGTCTCATTTACGACCTTGTGCCAGTATTTTTCACTGTAGCCTGGCCGTATCACACGTCCTCCCAAACCATAGGGCGAACGTGTCAGTTTTCCATTCTTTTCTTCTTTCAATACCATGTCATTATGCTTCACGACCAGATACTGGAACAGTTGCTGCCAACGCTCCATCATCTTCTCTGCACATTGCAGACTGTATTGGGTAAGATAAGACTTGGCTTTCTCTGGATTTTCATCATACAGGACTTTGGCCTCCTCTTCCACCTTTCTCTGCTGCTTGGCATAAGCATCTTCCAGTTCAGTCATCGCTCCGTGAAGGTCGGGATACATCTTCTTGTAATAAGGATAGACCATGTTGCTTACCGTATTCTCCAGCCAGAAAGCAGACTTCCAGGAGAAGGTGATTTCATCCTGCACATTCTCGATGCGCTCATAGCACTGTGGCACCATCCCGACAGAACAGTAGATGGGTGTGTAGGCAGCCATGTTTGCATCGTCATTGGTCCACCAGACAATGCCGCCAATCTCGTTGGGAAGGGCAGAGCGCATCTGTCCGACAAATGAGAAGCCGGTCTGCTGGGTCGAAATGGGACGTTCGTTGAAATAGTCCTTCCCGTCAACTTTTGCTGAGAGTGGAGACGGGCGATAGGGCATCTCGTAAGCACCGGCACCCAGGTCGTTGCGCATGTCGAGGGCCGTGTCCTCATAGTGGTCGCGCATGCCTTGTTGCACATCGCGCACACTCATCTTTTGCTTAGGCTTCACAAACAACGGCATATCGCCCAGTTGTGTATTGGCTGCTCCCAGTTCACTCTTATAATTGGTCAGCGTTTCACCGTTGATATAGGGCAGGTAAGTATTCCAGTCGCCTTGAGCATACTTTGAGAAGAATCCCCACACACGTGCATCGCAATAGCGGATTCCCCCGAAGTCGAGCGGATTGTAGGCATCACGGAAGGAGAAGTCAGCATCCTTACCCGTGAAATAGCCTTTCTGACGGGCAAATTTTATCACGTCCTTGGCATACATCACGTTTTGCTTGTCCTTCATGTTGAAACGAGTAATGCGGCTTTGGTTGGCATGGGCACAGATGCAGTCGTCGGGAATGCGGACAGCCACCCATACAGCACCTTTCGAGCCGGCTCCCTTTCCCACCATCTCAAGAATCCAAGCCTCGTCCTTGTCGGCAATGGTGAAGGTTTCTCCCTCGCTGTAGTAGCCGTACTTGCCCACCAAATCGGTCATAATCTTTATGGCATTGCGAGCCGACGTACTGCGTTCCAGTGCAATGTAAATCAACGAGCCATAATCTATCAGGCCCGTTGAGTCGGCCAGTTCCTCCCTGCCTCCGAAGGTAGTCTCACAGATACTGACCTGATTCTCGTTCATCTGTCCTACCACGTTGTAGGTGATAGTGGCCTGCGGAATTTCTCCAAGATATTTGTTGGTGTCCCATTCATAGATTTTCCTCATCTCACCCGCTCCATGTTTGCCACCGACATGGCGATACAGGTTTCCATACATGCCATAACTGTCGGCATTGTAACTGACGATGACGCTGCCGTCCGCCGAGGCTTGTTTACCTACAATCAGATTGGTACAGGCATGGGAAGTGATAAGTGATAAGTGAAAAGTGAAAGATATCAATCCCACAAAAAAAATAATCTTCTTCATAATTATATTCTACTTGATTATCAACTTGTCCGAACCGGCAGCCTTGAAACTCATGTCGAGGCCTTTCACACTGTGGGTGAGCGCACCGAAGGAGATGAAATCCACACCAGCCTTGGCATAGGGAATCATCGTGTCGAACGTGATGCCGCCACTCGATTCCGTCTCGGCACGACCGGCCACCATCTCCACCGCGCGACGCGTGTCCTCGGGAGTAAAGTTGTCAAACATAATGCGGTCGCATCCTTCAGCCAGGGCCTCTTCCAGTTCCTTGAAGTTGCGCACCTCGCACTCAATCTTCAGGTCCTTGCCCTTATCCTTGCAATACTGTTTGGCACTTGCTATGGCTTTGTGCACGCCTCCACAGAAGTCGATATGGTTGTCTTTCAGCAGAATCATGTCGAAAAGTCCGATGCGGTGATTCATGCCACCTCCTATCTTCACGGCTTCCTTCTCCAGCATTCGCATGCCGGGAGTGGTCTTGCGCGTGTCGAGCACACGTGTCTTCGTACCCGCATCAATCAGTGCCTGCTGATACTTGTGGGTCATGGTGGCAATCCCCGACATTCGCTGCAAGATGTTCAGCATCAGGCGTTCCGTCTGCAACAGACTTTGTTCCCGCCCTTTCACGCTCATCACGATGTCTCCAGGCTTCACGTGTGCACCGTCCTCGATGTACACCTCCACCTCCATCGTGGGGTCGAAGCGGCGGAACACCTCCCTGGCGATGTTCACACCGGCAAAGATTCCTTCTTCCTTGATGAGCAACTTCGATTCGCCCATGGCATCGGCAGGAATGCAACACAGCGTCGTATGGTCGCCGTCGCCAATATCCTCGGCAAAAGCGAGGTCTATCAACCTGTCGTTCAATTCGTCTACTGTCAACATGCTGTAAATCGTGTTTAAATGTTTCTCATTACAAAGATAATGAAAACGAAGGGGAGAAGAAAATAAAACATTTATTTTTTGTTGCAAAGGTGCGTCTTATCTTTATATTGCTCACCTCTTCAGAGGCAGACGTTGTCCGTAGGTCAGCATGCGCCAGAGCCATTCGAGCGGGCCAAAACGGAAACGGCTCATCCACAGCAGGGACAACAACACTTGCAGGCCGTAGACGCCCAATGCCACCAGTTCAATCTGTGCCAGCCCCATCGCTGTACCCAGGCCGAGACCTATGCCGTAGTAAATGGCAATACCGACCAGCGACTGTCCGATATAGTTCGACAGGGCCATTCGTCCGTTGCTGGCCAGCAGGCGGAAAGTCCAGTGCCGTGGACGATGCAGGTAGAGCACGCAGCAGCCCGAGATGTAGGCCAGTGTCATGGGCAGTGCACTCACTGTATAGAGTAGTGAATGTACGGTCAGTCCCCACGGATGGCCCTGTGTGGCACTCATGGCGTAAAGGACCGACGTGGGCAGTCCTGTCAACAGTCCCCACCAGCAGCATTTCCTCAGTGCGCCGCCCAGTTCCTCCAGCCTTGCGTACAGTCTGCTGCGCCCTATCTGGTAGCCTATCAGGAACAGTCCCAGCACCTTAAGCAGGCGGTGACCGTCGACAAACTCGTACATCCGCTCGACGGCTCCCTGTTTCAGAAACGAGAACATCTCCGGATAACTTTGACTGTCGCGCAACCAGGTGGCGAAGTTGTCCTGTGTGATACCGTTGGCAGCAGCCACCTGCCACCAGGCATCGTAGACAGGGGCCGAGAGGCTCACTCCCGTGCCCTCCTGCCAGGCGTCAATCAGCACCGGCACAACGAGACACACTCCGGCCATCCACAGCAGGGCGTGTCCGGAAAGGCGGCGCAGCAGGGGCAGCAACATACCCACCAAGGCATAGAGCACCAGTATGTCGCCATTCCAGACGAACAGGAGGTGGCAGCAGCCTATGCACAACAGCACCAGCATCCGCCTGTAGAACAGTCCCACGCCACGCTGTCCGCGTTCGGCGGCATGCGACAGAATCAGCGAGAAGCCGATGCCGAACAGGATGCTGAAGATGCCATAGAACTTGGCATCGACCAACAAATATAGCAGGAAGCGCACCACCCTGTCGACTCCTGCCGATTCCATGCAAGCGTGAGCCTCGGACGACAAGAACGTCCACAGCCCGAATTCGGGAAAATTGGCCAGACAGATGCCCAGCAGGGCGAACCCTCGCAGACTGTCCAGTATCATGTAGCGTTGTTTTTCGTTGGTAGGCTGATTGTTCATCTTATGAAGTTGGAAATTTAGTTTAGAGGTTAAAGGTTAGAGGTTAGAGGGTCGAGAGTCGAGGCTCCTGGGAGCGCGGCTGGGACCGCGGACGTCCTCGTCCGCACTATCTAAGACCTCCTCGTACGCATTATCTAAGAGTTCCTCGTACGCATTATCTCGTCTTCAAGTAGGGCCAACCGTTCTTCCACGCCAGTTCCCTGATGTAGAGTTTGCTGGCCCCGTTCAGGTTGCGGTCGTATCCGTGAGCGGCAAAATACCACTGTCCGTCCCATTCGTACACGCTGCAATGTCCTACGCCGGCGTAGCCAGGGTTGCGACCCACCAGCACCGTACCACCGCCGTCCAGCATCCGTTTCCCGTCACGGGCCTTATAGGGACCCGTGATTTTTTTTGACCTCCCCACCACTGTGCGGTACGTACTGCGCAGTCCGCGGCAGCACAGTCCTGTCGAGGCGAACAGGTAGTAGTACTTGCCACGGTGCACGATGAAGGGAGCCTCTATTTCGTTGTTGTTGGCCTCCACGCCCTCTTCCTTCACGGCCTCTGGATTCCACTTGCGGGCAATCGTCCGCGGCTCACCCACAGGCGTCTGGTAGTCGTCGCGACTCAGTTGCACCAACTGGATGCCGTCCCAGAACGAACCGAACGAGAGCCAGGGCGTGCCGTCGGCATCCACCACGAGATTCGGGTCGATGGCATTCCAGTCGTCCATCCCACGGCGTGAACGCACGACGAGCCCGCGGTCTTCCCATGCATAGTCGGGCGACGACTCATCGAGCGTCTTGTTGACAGCCAGGCCGATTGCGCTTTCGTTCTTGCCGAAGGTCGAGCAGGAATAGTATAGATACCACAGGTTGCCCACACGCTGGACATCGGGAGCCCACGTATGTCCGCGATAGCCGTTGACAGTTTCCACGGCCCAGGCCGGAGGTTCCTTGAAAACGGAGGTTCCGCGCTGCCACGTTTTCAGGTCGTGGCTCGTCATCTGACTGATGCCAAAACCTGTCGAGAAAATATAGTAGACGCCATTTTCAAATGCCATCACGGGGTCGTGTACATCGGGATTGGTTGCATCGAACCGAGGTGTCGGTCGACGTCTTTTTGCTCCTTCATCCGACTGTGCCAAAATAGTGCCACAGTCTAAAGCAAAAATCAAACAAAACAAAATTTTATTTTTCATAATCAAAATGTTATGACATATTTCAGAAAGTTTAGAGAACGAATTTTCATTGCTTGTAGTTTCTGTCCCCCGATAACGGGGGAACTGAAGGAGGGGGGGGTGTGGGCGTGCCCCGTCTTCCCGGGAACGCGGTTATCGCGAAGTGCTCCCATGTTGTGTCAAGAATCCCCATTGCTCGTACAACAGCCCCGATGGGGCCAAAAGAACACAGACGGGGGTGTCAACCCCCGGTCGGGGGTGTCAGCCCGAACGATGAGAGGTTCACCATTTGATATAAAACGGCTCCGTAAGCCGTCGGAATTCATCCGAATAACTGCCGTCATCGGCATGAATCGTGAGCGAGTCAAAACGGGTCGGTGCTGTCTTGCGTCCCCATTCGAGCAGGCGGCGCATGACGGGTTTCCCCGGGGTCGACCGCACGTCCGTCCGATGCAGCAGCGACAGTCCTTTCGTCGAGGCCTGGAGCACCCACCGCGCAGCCCATTGGCCGGGAACAATCACCGCCAGTCGGCCCTCCTCGGTCAACAGGTCGGCAGCGCGCGTCAGCAATCTCTCGGGCGGCAGTGCCTCAGCACTGCGGGCCAAGGCTCGCCCTGCATCGGGCGACTGGGTCTGCTCGGTAAAGAAGGGCGGGTTGCACACCACCAGGTCATAGCGTCGTCCGTCGTCGGCCATCGACAGGAAGTCAGTCTCGACCGCCCGCAGCCGAGCCGCAAAAGGAGACTGACGGAAGTTGGCCGCAGCCTGGTCAACAGCCGCGTGGTCGATGTCAAGGGCCGTCACATCAGCCGTTCTGTTCCTCTGTGCCAACATCATGGAAATCAGTCCACTGCCACATCCTACATCAAGTATTGATTGAACACCTTCCACCTCACACCAGGCACCCAGCAACACTCCGTCCGTGCCCACCTTCATGGCGCAACGGTCGTGCCACACCGTAAATTGCTTGAAACGGAAAAATGCGTTCGACATGACTGTTCCTTAACCTCCTCTCCCCTTGCTGTTTCATCTTTGCTTCAAAGATACGGATAATAAAGTGAAAAATGAAAAGTGAAAAGTGAAAAATTCGTTTCTTCGCACCTGAGAGCATGAACCGCGCATCTGAACAGGTCAGTTCGTCCGACTGCACACGAAAGTTCATGCCTCTGAACCGGAAAGTTCACTCCTCTGTAGAGGAAAGTATAAATCAAATATATGATTTATATAAATCATGGCTTTGATTTATATAAATCATACGTTAGATTTATATAAATCATACGTTTGATTTATACTTTCCGGTTCAGATGTCTGAACTTTCGTGTGCAGAAGGAAAAAGTTGGGTGTGTACAGAAACGAAGTCTGCAAAGGGTCTGTGGTTCGGGATTTTTTTGCTACCTTTGGATTTGGTTTGAAGAAAGGACCTAAACAGTAGACCGATGATGGACAGATATGACGTATTTTCGTTTCACATCGAGCCGATGAGCGATGCGGCTTCCGATGTGTTGTGCGCCCTGCTGGGCGAACTGGGTTTTGACAGTTTCGAGCAAAAGGAGACGGGCGTCGATGCATACGTCTTGGCAGACACTGCCGACGAGAGGGCAGTGGGGCAACTGACAGACGCATTCGTGCTGCCCGACGTACACATCCGTTACGAACGTTCGCAACTGGAGAGCAAGGACTGGAACGAACTGTGGGAGCGGGAGGGGTTTGAGCCGATTGTGGTGCCCGGACTGTGCGTCATCCACGACACGCGCCACAAGGTCGGGACTGACGGCGTGGCCTACGACATCCGCATCAACCCACGCATGGCCTTCGGCAGCGGCACGCACGAGACGACTGCCCAACTGGTCGAACGGCTGCTGCGCCGCGACCTGAGCGGCCTGCGCTGCCTGGACATGGGCTGCGGCACGGGCATCCTGGCCATCTGCATGGCCCTGCGCGGTGCCGGCGAGGTGGTGGGCATCGACATCGACGCCTTCAGCGTGGAGAACACGCGAGAGAACTGCCTGCTGAACGACGTGGGCCAGGTGCAGGTGCTGCATGGCGACGCCTCTGCCATCGAAGGCCGGTTCGACTGCATCGTGGCCAATATTCACCGCAACATCATCGCTGCCGACCTGCCGACATACACCGACCACCTTGCCCCGTGCGGCTCGCTGCTGGTGAGCGGTTTCTTTGAAACAGACATCCCTGCCATCCAGCACGTGGCCGAAGGGCAGGGACTCCATATCGTTCACCGGCAGTCGCGCAACGACTGGGCAGTGGTGGAATTTCAATCGTAATCGACGGCAATGATTTCCTTCAGGTGCGCTGTGTCGTTGGAAATGATGAGCACCCGAGGCTGCGACTTGATTTGGGGCAGATAGCGGGACAGCAGTGTGATGTTCATGTTGACCGACTCGCCCGGGCGGAGGTCGCGCTTGGGCAGGCTGACTTGCAAGGCCAGGCCTGTCACCTGAATGGCACTGAGATGGAGGGTCGCGGCTCCCGTGTTCTTGATTGTGACACTTCCCTTTAGTTTTTTCTTGTTACCCAACTTGCCCAGATGGAGGTCGTGGGTGGAGAGTGAGATGCGCGGACTTCCGCCCGTATGTGTGTAGAGCAGGTTGGTGGTGGTGTCGGGCAGGAGGATGGCCGACAATGCCAACTCGTTTTCCTCGCCCACCCTGTCGCCGGCAAAGCGTTGCAGGTAGACGCTGGTCTGGTTCAGTCCCATGTCGGAAAGTTGTTCGCTGTGAAGGGTCAGGAGGATATAGCCCCGATGCGCACGTGCCAGCATCTGCGGCTGATAGGTGGCCGTGATGTAGGAAGGCAGGTGCATGAGGGCCGGTGTGTAGACTTCCTCCGAATCGTTCCAAATCTCAAGTTGTACCACGGCGGTGTCGCCACGCGACACATCGGGAAACTCTATGTTGTTGGTGCTGAGGCAGATGTCACCTATGCGATAGGGAAATTTCTCGCTGATGCTCTCGGCATTGCCCACGGTCACGACTCCCTTCATGCGCAACCGCAAGGAAGTGGTGCTGCCACTCGTGCGCACGAGGATGATACGGTCGAAGTGGCCCAGCAAGGCAGCATCGTAGGTGACCGACAGTCGACCCTCCTGACCGGCGGCTATCCAGCCCTGGGTCCAGGTGGGAGTGAGGCAGCCACAGCCCGGGTCCACCTGCTCGATGCGGACAGGCTCTACGCCCTTGTTCTGGAACTGGAACTCGGCCGTGACGGGCATGTGCCACAGGGTGCTGCCCACATTGACCGTGGAGGGCGTGAATGTCAACTTCTGTGCCAACGCTGTGGCGGCACAGACGATTAGTAGCGAAAAGGCAAAAAATATACGTTTCATAGGGTCATTCGTAAATAATGGTCTGTCCATCATAGGCCAAGTGAACGTGGGGAGGGAGCAACGCATCTTCCCTGGCATGGAGGCCGATGTGGTGAGACATGTGAATAAGATAGGTTTCGGGAGATTCCAGGGTTTGGGCAAAGTGAATGGCATCCTCAATGGTCTGATGGGACGGATGGGACTCGTGGCGCAAACCGTTCAGGACCAAACAGCGAAGGCCCTGCAGCAGAGGCAGTTCGCTGTCGGGAATGGTCTTCATGTCGGTGATGTAGGCAAAGTCGCCCATGCGGAAACCGAGAATGGGCAACTGGCCGTGCAGGACGCGTATGGGCAGCACCTCGACCTGGCCGACCTTGACCGGAACATGGGGCAGGATGTCTTCCAAATCGATGGACGGTACACCGGGATAGCGCTTCTCCTTGGGTGTGAAGCAATAGGGAATGCGCTCGCGCAAGTGGTCGGCACAGTATTTCTCGGCATAGACAACGACCTGGCCGAAGATGCTGAAAGGCCGCAGGTCGTCGAGCCCTCCGACGTGGTCGTAATGCTCGTGGGTGATGAAGATGGCATCGAGCGGCTTGAAATCGATATTGAGCATCTGCTGACGGAAATCGGGTCCACAGTCAATCAGGATGCGCCGCACACCTTCGTCGGCACTGGAGTCGGGTACCTCAATGAGGGCTGAGCAGCGCAACCGCTTATCGCGTGGGTCGGTGGAGGTACACACCTCGCAACGACATCCCAACTGCGGGACGCCGGTCGATGTTCCGGTTCCGAGTAACTGAATTTTCATGCGATGACGTTTACTTCCGGGTGGATGGTTATGCCAAATTTCTCCTTCACCGCCGCACAGACGGCATCGCTCAGGCGCAAGATGTCCTCGCCCGTTGCTCCACCAAGGTTGACCAGCACGAGTGCCTGCCGACTGTGGACGCCGGCACACCCCAGCGCACGTCCCTTCCATCCACATTGTTCAATCAGCCAACCAGCAGGAATCTTGACGCCTCCCTCCGCCTCGTAGAAAGGCATTTGTGGATAAGACAGGCGCAAACGCTCGAAGACTGCGCAATCGACGACGGGATTCATGAAGAAACTGCCGGCATTGCCCTGCACTTTTGGGTCGGGCAACTTGCTCTGACGCAGGTTGACCACAGTCTCACGCACCAAAGCCGCAGTCACTGGCTCATCGGCTGGCAACTGCTGACGGATGTTGCCATAGTCTAAATGGGGAGTGAAGTGTTTGGACAATTCAAATACGACACGTGTGACAGCATAACGTCCCCGTAATTGATTCTTAAAAATACTCTGACGATAGGCATACTGGCACTCGTCGACCGTAAAAACACGCGATGCGCCCGTCTGAAGGTCTATGGTCTCGACACGACGGATAAAATCCTTGGCCTCAACACCGTAGGCTCCGATATTCTGCACTGCGCTGGCACCCACTTCACCAGGTACCAACGACAAATTCTCAAGTCCGTACCATCCACGGCACAGGCTCTCAACAACAAAATCGTCCCATAGAACGCTGGCACCTACACGCACCCATACGTTTTCGGCTGTCTCGGACAGCAGTTCGATGCCACGGATGGAGCAGTGCAACACGACTCCGTCGAAGTCGTGCAGGAACAACAGATTGCTGCCACTTCCGACATGTAACAGGTGTTCTCCCTGTAACGACGGGACAACTTTACTCAGTTCCTGCTCGGAACCGTAATCCAACCACTGTCGGGCATAGGCTACGATGCCGAAAGTGTTGGGAATAAGATGCTGATTAGTTTTCGATTTCATAAAGATGCCAAACGCCGTTGGTGCAGTCAAATTTATATTTAACGTACAAACTGTTGCTCATGCCTTCGACCAACAGTATTTTCCGGTTTTCGGACAATGCTGCCTGACCATAATCGATATTGGTCATGACCTCCTCGGGCAATGGCATCTGCTCGCGAAACTCCGCCCAATCGTCGGGACTGAGTTCCATCTCGCCGCCATCGCTGGCTTCACCCTGCGACTCGGCTACTAAATGTAAAGGAAAATCGATGGATTCACGCTGAAACAACGTGTCTTGAGAAAACTGTGCATAGAATTCGACGAAACTGGCGTGCGGCGTCTGGGAAGTTTCTTCTTTCTCCACATCGGTCAAGAGCCAAGTTCCCTCATCGGAACGACGGAAATTGTAACGCTCTACATATTTTTCGGAAAGATGGAACCACTCCACACTCACGCTCCTAACACTCGTGTCCTTCTGCAGTTCCATGTCACTCTCACGCTCGTAGATGACGGAATAGAAATCTTGCTCCACAAATCGGTTGAAATCTTTCCATTCAGCCTGAGAAACACTGGCTGACTGGGAACCATCCACCACCGGAAGCGGAAAAACCACACGCTGCTGCTGGAACTTCTTGTCGGTCGTAAAACTGAAAAAGAAATCATCAAACAACTCGTCTGCCGTCTTGGGAATGACCTCCTCATCGTAAAGAAAGAGAGAGTCTGCCTCTTCGTCCAAAGAATCCTCCAGCGCAACCGGCTCGTCCTCGTCTGTTTCAACCCGTCTCTCCCAACTACAGGACAACAGCATGCTCAAAAAGGCAAAATAACACAAATGTTTCATGGAAATAAGTAATTTCTTCTTGCAAAGTTACGCTTTCTTTTCCAGTTTTAAGCATTGTTTACCACAAAATGCTTACCTTTGGCAGGCCGAAGGTACTCACGCTCGGCAAAAGTAAACAAAAAATTGGGTTTTTGTTTTCTTTTGCGCTCGCTTACTCGTACCTTTG
>FLNU01001364.1_pt1 | contig 25393 bp, 27 predicted proteins | sample 1140361 | NCBI WGS metagenome assembly FLNU01 (sample SAMEA3878206, study PRJEB12797) | bioreactor metagenome | biome: Moose rumen | place: Sweden | collected 2011-10 | reverse complement strand
TGACGGACACGTATTGTGCTATACAGAAGAACCATTAGTATCATCTGATTATGTTGGAACATCTCAATCTTCAACAGTTGATGCTCTATTAACTCGTGTAATGGGCGGAAACCAAGTTAAAATCATTTCTTGGTATGATAACGAAATGGGTTATTCAACAAGATTAGCTGAAACAACTTATATGGTTGCTTCTAAATTATAAGGGATAAATATATCGGGATATTTCCCGAACCGTTATAATATTAAAAGCGGGATGCACAATCTGTGCATCCCGCTTTTTTTGATTTAATTATAATATTAATATATTTTTCTCCTTTTATTAGATATTAAAAACTGTAAAAATAAAATTTGTTAGCAGGCAGTAAAATCTCTATTTAACAACTTTATTCAACCCATGCGGTTTATCAACATTTCGATGAAGTCTTAGAGCTGTTTCAAGAGCAAGCAACTGAATTATAACAAGCAGTGCAAAGGTTTTAATTATTGGTTTTTCACAATCAATATTAATATTATATGTTGATTTAACCTGATTGGTTCTGCTTCCTATAACACAAATCGGAGGGTTGTAGTTCTCTTTTATATAATTCAAATTTTTTACAGCAGTATAAGTTAATTCATCATTTAAAATGTAAACAAGAGCCGAACGTTTGTTATTCAAAATTGCTACGTGGCCATGCATAAACTCACCTAAAATATAAGAGGATGTATTTATGTAGGAAGTTTCCTTAACCTTTAATGATGCTTCTTTAGCAAGAGCGTAAGAAGCTCCGTCTGCACTCATGATAATGCTTTTATGTTTAGATAAAAATTTTGCAAATAACTTAATCTTTTGTTTTAATTTGAAAGATTTTTCAATTACATCCGGAATATCATTCAAATCTCTTACATAATTTGAAACATCAATACTTTTATTTTGTGCAAATTTTAAAACTACAAGTAATGAACAAAGCATTTGAGATAGTAATGATTTAGTTGCTGCAATACTTTTTTCTTCACCTGCGTGGCAGGCGATTTTATAATCTGCGGCATTCCAAATAGAGGAATTCTCTTTATTGGTAATACAAAGAGTCTTAACACCTGCTTCTTTGGCTTTTATTAGAGCACTGTTTGTGTCTGTTGTTTCTCCTGATTGAGTTATAAAAATATATAAAATATCCGTTGAATCAGCAATTTTCGTTTTTAACAGATATTCGCTTGAATATATTGCGCTGGCTTCAATATTTGCGATTGAACCAAATAAATCTGCTGCGAACCTTGCGCAGTGATAAGATGAACCGCTTGCAACAATTATTACTCTGTTAATATTTTCCGGAATATCAATGTTTATATTTTTATTGTCCCAAACGTAGGCATCCAAAATATTTTGAACAATTTCACTCTGTTCAAATATCTCTTTTTCCATAGAAGTTTTTTGGCATTTGAATAATGGCATGTTATTCTCTTTGCTATAAGGAGATTCTTCGGCTTTCATGGTCATTCTGAGCAAAGCGAAGAATCTCTACAGTAGCACTTCAGAATGACAAACAAATTTATCCCTCTAAAAATTCTCTGACAAATTTGTTAACAGTTTGCGGATTGGCTCTGCCTTTAGTTTCTTTCATAACTTGACCGACAAAGAATCCAAGCAGATTTGTCCTTCCGTTTCTGTAAGCTTCTACTTGTTGAGGATTAGCTTCTACAATTTTTTGAACAATTTCTTTAATTGCACCTTCATCTGAAATTTGGCTCAAACCTTTTCTTGCAACGATTTCTGATGCTTTTTCACCTTTTGTAATCATGTATTCAATTAAGATTTGTTTACCGATATTATTTGAAATCGTTCCTTTTTCAATTAGGTTGATTAATTCTGCGAGGTTTTCAGGAGTTAATTTTGTATCATTGATTTCAATATGATTTTCTTTTAAATAAGCTGCAATTTCACCAGTCAAGAAGTTTACGGCTGTTTTAGGGTTGGCTTTTAATTCCAATACTTTATCAAAGAACAAAGCCAATTCCATTTGAGATACAATAACATTTGCATCGTATTCGCTAAGCCCTAAACTTTGGTATCTTGCTCGCTTTTGATTAGGAAGTTCAGGCATTGTAGAACGTATTTTTTCAACCCATTCACGAGAAATCTCTAATGGCATCAAATCAGGTTCAGGAAAGTAACGGTAGTCATTTGCATCTTCTTTCCCTCTCATAGATTTTGTTTCACGAGTGTCATCGTTCCAAAGTCTTGTTTCTTGAACTACTTTTCCACCTTCTTCAACAAGCTCTATCTGGCGGTCAATTTCATATTCTAGCGCTCTTTCTAAAGCTGAGAAAGAGTTAATATTTTTTATTTCAGCTCTTGTGCCAAATTCTTTTGAACCTTTTGGCATAATAGAAATGTTAGCGTCACATCTCATTGAACCTTCCTCAAGGTTTCCGTCGCAAACACCTGCATAACGAACGATTTCACGAAGTTCTTCCATATACGCTCTTGCTTCTTGCGGACTTCTCATATCCGGTTCTGAAACTATCTCTAATAAAGGTGTTCCCGCTCTGTTCAGGTCAACTAAAGAATATATAGAACCGGCAAGGCCATTCGCTCCTGCGTGAACAAGTTTCCCGGCATCTTCTTCAAGGTGAGCACGGGTAATACCAATTCTTTTTCCGTTAATATCAATATGTCCGTTTACGCAGATAGGTTCATCATACTGAGAAATCTGATAACCTTTCGGCAGATCCGGATAAAAATATTGTTTTCTATCGAATTTGCATCTTGAAGGAATTTCGCAATTAAGTGCAAGTCCTGTCAAAATACCCATATTAACGACTTCTTTATTTAATACCGGCAAAACACCCGGCATCCCAAGTGTAACCGGACTGGTTAAGCTGTTTGGTTCTTGACCAAATTCGTTTTTATCCGGTGCAAATATTTTTGATTTCGTTTTTAATTGAGCATGAACTTCAAGCCCTATAACTACTTCATATTTATCTCTTAATTCTTGTTCAACCATTTTTCTCTCCTTGTTTATTAAGCTTATTTTATCACAAATATATTGTTATTTTGGAAAAATATTTTTGTTAATATTTGTTAAATATACACAAATTTTTTTTTGTTGTATTTTTATACTAAAAGTAATTAGTAGAAAGGACTGATAATGTTTGGTATAGTAAAGTATATTGGCGCAAGATATTTGGGTACAAGCGGCAAATTAATTACCTATAAAAATGGTATTAGAGTTTATGGGAAATCTACTCTATCTCATAGAGGAAACGTTGAACGAAAGGTTATTTCTTCATTCCGAGGAAGAAAACCGCTAAAACAAATTAAACAAGATACAGTATCATTTAATTCACCTTATTCAAAATCGACTTCAAGAATGCACAGTGTTTCATTCAATTTTGAAACTGGAGTAAAAACTGTAACAAATACAGAAAGAAAAGTGTATTTTACAAATCAACGCAAATTATTCCCAAATGGATTGGAAGAATATAAAGTTTCAAAAATAAAATCGGATAAAACTGGAGAATTATCTGCATCAACTAATACGTATGTAAAAGATGCAAATCCTGATGATAAAAGTTTTATTAAACTCGTTTACGGTGGTGTAAATAATATTTTAAGATTCAAATAATAAGGCAAGCACTTTTTTCTGGTGTTTTTATTATCGTGCATAAATTTCATGCTTAGATGGAATTTTATCCGGTTCAACGTAGTTTTTAATATAATCTATTGCCTCTTGCGGGGTTTGCGCAACATAAATTATATTTTTGCGGGCATATTCATTTGCAAAATGTTCATTTACGATTTGATTAAAAAATTCTAAAAGCTTACTATAATAACCATTTGTATTTAATAAAACGATAGGTTTTTTGGTATAGCCGAGTTGTTTTTGAACAAACATTTCCGCAAACTCATCCAAAGTTCCAAAACCCCCGGGCATTACGATGACAGCATCTGAAAGTTCATCCATTTTTTCCTTTCTATCACGCATGCCGCAAGACGGATAAAATTCATCGCAATTATCTGTTCTGCAGCCTAAATCAATTAAGAGCTGCGGCATTACACCATATACCCTTCCTCCGTTTGCTTTAACTTCAGATGCGCATTCCCACATCATACCCAGAGTTGAACCCCCATAAACAATATTATATCCGTATTGACCAATCAATGCCCCGAGTTCTTTTGCATCTTTGTAATACTTTTTATCTAAAAAATCACTTGCCGAACAAAATACGCAAATATTTTTCATAAATTTCCTCTACCCGTTAAATTCTCCGCCAATTCTGTAATAATGTGAACAAGATATTCCTGTTCCACTTTCTGAACAGTCTTGTTTTTGTTTTTCTATTTCCCAACCGTAACCAATAGACCGCACGGTGCCATCAATATATACATATACTCCATATACATCTTTTCCCCAAGTATTAGGCCCTCTTAAACCATTAATATCAAACATCATAACCAATGCCGGTTCTTCATATGTTTTATTTAAAAGGTCCTTTATTCCGACTATATTAGAATTATCGGATAAGTATATATTCTCAAAATAAAATTCATCCGTCGATTTTACTTTTTGACCGTTCATATAATACTGATGATAATGCTTTAAAAGCCTTTCATGTTCTTCCAATCTGAGGTATGGTTTTATTAGCTGAATCATTAACTTTTCATGTTCCTCTTTTGAGGAAGAATTTTTTAGTCCCTTAACGATTTCAGAATCCGCTTGAGCCGCCATTGCTGTAAACATGTAATCAGCTTTATCATACGTTTCATTCCACTTCGAAATAAAAGACGCTTGCTTAGATACCGTAAATATTGATGAAGGCAAAATAATAAGCACTATTGCAAAAATTACAACTATTACAATCGAATATTCAATTTTCCAAAAGCGTTTTTTCATTCTAGTAAATAAAGCCTTAATTAATTGAAGCCATGCTAATGCGTTTTTTCTCTTCAAGCAGTTTATCATATACCCATTCCGGTATAAAATTTTTGCCAAGAATTATTTGTCCATTCATAGCATTTGGAGCATGAAAATCTGATCCACCAGTTACAATAAGTCCTAAATTCTCTGCCATTGTCGAAAAATATTCAACCATTGCTGGTGAGTGTTTTCTATGATATGCCTCAATTCCGCATAAACCGTAATTCATTAAATCTTTTATTAATGATTCTGCAAAATCTTCTAAATCGTGAGGATGTGCAATTACAGGGATTCCTCCGGCATCGTAAATTATTTCGACCGCATCGTGTGGTGTTACGGTTTTTCTCTCAACGTAAACAGGAGAATCTATATGTATATATTTTGCATAAGCCTCCATAACATTTGACGTTCCTCCGGCACTAGTTATTGCTCTTGCAATATGCGGCCTGCCTATACTGCCGCCTGGTGCAACAAGTTTTCTAATATCATCAAATTTTATTTTTATACTTTCTTTTTTATTCAAAAGATTCAATATTTCTTTGGTTTGTTTAATTCTGGCTTGTTGTTGATTTTTAATAAGTTCTATAAAATCTTTATTTTTTGAATCCATGAGATATCCCAAAATATGGACTTCATGCCCCTTATAAAGCGTGTTTACTTCAATTCCACGAATTACTTCTATTTTTCCGCTTAGATTTTTTTCTTGAATATAATTATTCGCAACATCATAGGCAAGAACATTATCATGGTCCGTAATCGCAATTGCCCCGAGTCCGACTTCAAGAGCTGTATCCACTATTCTTTCTGGAGTAAAAACTCCGTCGGAAAAATATGTGTGAATATGTAAATCAGTCCTCATTTTCTTTTCCCTCTATATTATCTTTACTCAAATAAACTCTTTTTATACTCAAAGCTTTGCCGGTTGATTTTTCGATTTCAACCTCGACTGCGTTAATTAAAACAGTTTTACCTTGAGCGACTTCATAGCGTTCCGGAATGCCGGTAAGAAAACGATTTAGAGATGTTTGATAGTCCATTCCGATAACACCGTCAGATGCACCGCAAAAACCTGCATCCGTAATATAGCCCATTCCATTTATAATAGTCTCATCTGCGGTTTGAACATGTGTATGAGTCCCAAAAAACGCACTTACTCCAAATTCAGAACAATATTTTGCAAAACAAACCTTTTCAGCTGTCGCTTCAGCATGAAAATCGATAATAACAATTGGGGTAATTTCTTTCAATCGTTTTACTTCTTCTTGAACAATTTCCCATTGAGAATCGACAAGATTCATAAATACTCTGCCAAGAATATTTATAACACCAATTTTAACATCTCCGAATTCAAATACTCGACTTCCCTGACCTTTTGTTCCTTTAGGATAATTTATTGGACGTATGAGTCTATCGGCATTGTCAATGTAATTTTGAATTTCTTTTTTATCCCAGATATGGTTTCCGCACGTCATGGCATTAATTCCATATTCGATAAAATCGTTATAATTTTTTTCGGTCAAGCCAAAACCGTGAGAAGCGTTTTCAATATTGGCAATAACAAAATCATATTTTTCGGATTCATTTGCCAAATAATCCCTTACGGCAAATCTGCCGGGTTTGCCTGTTATATCACCGAAAAATATGATTTTTATTGTATCTTGTTCCATATTAAACTATTCTAATCTGAATTTCGGATGTTACTTTGCCAATTCGGTTGCTCTAAACTCTCTTACAACCGTTACTCTGATTTGTCCCGGATAATCAAGCTCGTCCTCTATACGTTTTGCAACATCACGTGCAAGCTTGCCTGATGCCAAATCGTCGAACATTTCAGCTTGAACTATTATTCTAACTTCACGTCCTGCTTGTACCGCAAAAGATTGCTTGATTCCTTCATAGCTGTTAACAATCTCTTCAATCTTTTGGAGACGTTTGATATATATTTCTAAAGTATCACGCCTTGCGCCAGGTCTGCCTGCAGAAATCGCATCTGCAACTTTTACCAAAACAGCTTCAATTGTATTTGCGACAACATCATCATGATGCGCTTCAATTGCGTGAATAACTTCAGGTTTTTCACCAAAACGTGAAGCAAGTTCTACACCAAGTTGAATGTGTGTACCTTCTTGGGTTTGGTCAACCGCTTTTCCTATATCATGTAATAACCCTGCACGTTTTGCGATTTTTTCGTTAGCTCCGAGTTCAGCTGCAAGCATTCCGGCAATATGACCAACTTCTAAAGAGTGTTTTAATACGTTTTGACCATAACTTGTTCTGTAATACAATCTTCCCAAAGCTTTAATCAACTCTTTATTAAGACCCATAACACCCATTTCAAGTGCGGCATTTTCACCTTCTGACCAAATCTTTTTATCAACTTCTTCTTGTGCCTTTGCAACCATTTCTTCAATTCTAACAGGGTGAATTCTGCCATCTACAATAAGTTTTTCGAGCGCAATCTTTGCAATTTCACGTCTTACGGGATCAAAACTTGATAATACAACTGCTTCCGGAGTATCATCAATAATTAAATCAACTCCTGTAAGAGTTTCCAAGGCCCTTATATTTCTACCTTCACGACCTATTATCCGGCCTTTCATTTCGTCATTAGGTAAACCTACAACTGAAACTGTTGTTTCAACAACCTGTTCAATCATGCAGCGCTGCATAGTTGTAGAAAGTATTTCTTTTGCTTTTTCTAACGATGTTTCTTTTATTTTAGCTTCATTTTCTCTTATTAATTGCATTTGTTCTTGAGCTAAATCATTTCTTAATTGCTCAAGTAACGCATTTTTTGCTTCTTCAGATGTCATGCCTGAAATTTTTTCTAGTTCTTCTGTTTGTTTTTGAACCAATTCAGCAAGATAATCTTCTTTTTCCAGTAATTCATCTTTTTTGCGTTGAACTTGTAAATCTTTTTCAGTGTATTCCTGTATCTTATCTTCAAGTGCATCTTCTCTTTTTGCTAATTTTTGCTCTTGCCTTGCAAGTTCTTGACGTCGTTCTCTTTCTTCTTCGTTTAATGCTTCTCTGTCATTTTGTAATTCTTCTACTGCCTTGATTTTAGCTTCTTTGTAAAGAATTTTTTCTCTTTCTTCCAGTGCTTTTCTGTCTTTTTCAACAGAATCAATAGCGTTTTTAACTTTGTTTTTTTGAACAATCAGCATCGCAGCTAAAACCATTACCGCAATAGCCGCAATAACCAATAACAAGGTCTGTGCTTCCATAGACTCTACCTTATCCTTTTCTATTTTTTTTATAATACATGCAATGCCGGATACATATATCCTATCTGACTTTTCTATTCAATTTTTAGATTAAATAAAACTATTGCATATATTTTCCAAAAAATTTTATACTACATCTGAAAACATAATATCATATATTTTCATTTTTGTATAGTAGATATTTAAGAATTTTGGAAATTATGTATTCTTATTTAATTCATCTGCTTTTTTTACACGTTTTTTATTTGTAATATTGTCCAAAACTCTTCCTCCTATAATATTTAATATAGCTATCAATGCACCTATGCCTATTAATGTCGATTTTTCATATTTTTGAGGAATTGATTTTGCAGAAATTTTTTCAAACAAGTCCAATAATGATTTTGGATGCGAAAGCATTTCTTCGGTCATAGCCCGATAAGTAGGATTTTTTATAAATTGCGGTATTGTATATGTCGATAAAGTACTTCCGATGGCGACATATGTCCAAGTATTGGATTTTTTATATTTATTTCCTTTTTCCGTTGTTGCTTCATAACCTATTGGGTTTAATTTTGATATATTCATTTATAATGCCCTTTTACTAAAACAATAAGTTGACTAAAAAATATTTTTGCTATGTTATAAAGTTTTATTAATTAAATCTATTTTTTCAGGATTATTAGTTTTGAAAAGAATCGTTTTTTCTTTTGAAGTTTCTCCCTTAATTATTTGGATAGATGTTTTTGAAATTTTAAATATTTTTGACAAAAATTCTACGACGGCTTTGTTTGCCTTTCCGTCAATTGGCTGGGCGGTAATTTTAATTTTTGTTCCGTCATTTTCTTTTATTATTTCATTCTTTTTTGCATTAGGAGAAATTTTTATATTTACAATAACTCCGTCTTTTGTCTCTTTTAGCATACACAAATTGTACCATAATAAAACTGCTGTTTATTTATAAATTTGTCCGTTTTCAATTTTGCAAATTTGGACGTCTTTCAAAAATTCCTCTTCAAATAATATCGTATCAACAGAAGTTATTACTGTTTGGGTATTTGAATTAATGGATTTCAAAAGATAATTCTGTCTTACATCGTCAAGTTCTGCAAGAACATCATCCAGTAATAATATCGGCTCTTCCCCTGTTTTATCCGTAATAATATCAAGTTCAGATAACTTTAAGGATAAAACAACTGTTCTTTGTTGACCTTGTGAGGCAAATTTAGTGGCTTCCTGATTATTGATGTAAAAAATAATATCATCTCTATGAGGACCAACACACGATTGACACCTACGAACTTCTTCATCTTTTCTTTGCCCCAGAGATTCTTTAAATTTCTCTTGAATGTATTCAATGTCTTCAACTTTATTATTTGAACCTAAAAAAGAACAATCGTAGCGTATTGTTAAATTTTCCGTTTCGCTAATAATTTGATGTTTTGCTGCGGAAAATTTTTCTATTTCTCTAAGATATTTTTTTCTTATATATATAATATTACTGCCGGTTATGGACAACTGTTCATTAAAAACATCGAGTAATGTTTCATTTATTTTTCCTATTTTTGCGCATTCCTTTAAAAAGTTATTTTTTTGAGTTCGAATCTTTTCATACTTTGAAAGTCTATCATCATATGCTGGATAAATTTGCGAAATTGCTATATCTAGCCAATCTCTTCTATCTTGTGGTGTTCCTCGCAATAACATCAAATCCGAAGTCGAAAATAATACCGTCTTTAGTACTGATTTGAAATCTTTTATCGTGGACTTTACTCCATTTATTTTTATTTCACGTTTCTTGTCTTTTGTATAAGAAAAAGACAACTCTATATCGGTATTTGATTTAACAAGATTTGCATCAATTTTAAAGTATTCTTTTTCAAAATTAATTAATTCTTGATTGTTTGATGTGCGTGGACTTTTTAAATTTGATAAGAAATATATGCTTTCAAGGATATTAGTTTTTCCTTGCGCATTTTTGCCTATAATAAGCATTTTTGATTTATCAAAATCGAGTTTTAAGTCTTCGCAATTCCTATAAAAATTCAAATGGAGATTTTTCAGCTTCATGCTTTAATTATACTCCAAATAAATGATTTTTCTTGAAAAATAGACACAAACCGAGTTTTATAGTATAATGCTATGGTTAAGAAGAAAAGTTTAAGGATAAATTTATATGTTACCGGTTATCACAGAAGAGACAGCAAATACGGCTTTTAATGAAATTTTTCAAGATATGCCTTCGTGGCGAAAAAAAATGATTCATTATATTAAGGATGAAAATCCGGAAATTAATACTGCAATTATCGAAGCAGCTAATAAAACTGATTTGGACCCTAAAGCTGTTGCTCTTGGTGCATATATGACTTACTTAATGATAGAATTGGCATCTAAGGATGCTGATGCAATAATGGATTTTAACGAATAATAAGGGTAAATATTTATGTTTATTGAAGATTTATTAAAAGAATTAGTAGAAAAAAATGGTTCAGACTTACACGTGTCTAATGCACTTCCTCCGATTATGCGTATTGACGGAGAATTGGTAAAAACAAATTATGAACCGTTAACTCCCGAAGGAGTAGAAGCATTGCTATTTCCTATGCTTTCAAATGACCAAAGAAGGCGTCTTGAACAGGAGTGGGAGTTGGATTTTTCTTATGGTATAGAGGGTTTAGGAAGATTTCGTGTAAACTTCTATAAAGATAAAGGCTGCTATGCTGCTGCATTCAGAACGATTTCAGCCTCTGCTCCGAAACTTGAAGATTTAAAAATGCCTCCTATTGTAACGGCAATAGCAGAACGTCCAAGAGGATTGGTTCTTGTTACCGGTCCTACAGGTTCAGGTAAGTCAACAACGTTGGCTGCAATGGTGGATTATATAAATAGAACTAGAGCAGAACATATTTTAACAATTGAAGACCCTGTCGAATTCGTTCACACTTCTAAATTGAGCGTAATTCATCAAAGAGAGTTGGGTATGGATACAAGATCTTTTGCGAATGCATTGAAATCTGCTCTACGTGAAGACCCTGATATTATTCTGGTAGGTGAGATGCGTGATCATGAAACAATAGCTCTTGCTTTGACAGCCGCAGAAACCGGTCACTTGGTGTTTGGAACGCTTCACACATCTTCGGCATCTCAAACAATTGACCGTATTATTGACGTATTTCCTGAAGGTCAACAGCAACAAATCCGTGTTCAATTAGCGAACTCTTTGATTGCTGTTTTTGCTCAAACATTGCTGCCAAAACGTTTGCCTGACGGATCTCAAAAAGGTCGTATAATGGCACAAGAAATTATGGTTGTTACTCCTGCTATTGCAAACTTGATTCGTGAAGCAAAGGCTGCTCAGATTTATTCAACAATACAGACAAGTTCAAGTATGGGGATGCAAACCCTAGAATCCGCACTTGCCGCTTTATACAAAAAAGGGTCTATTTCTCTGGAAGATGCCCTTGCTAAAACATCTAAACCGGCAGAATTGAAACGTCTAATTCAAGGTTAATAGTAAACAGATAAGTACTCGGAGGAATTTATGGCGACTGTCTTGACTTATTTAAATGAATCTTTGAATGAAGATTTGTCTGCAGTAAAAATTGTTCTTTATTCGCTACCGGTTTGCTTTTGCTCTGATTTATTTATCAAGGGTGAAATGGGGGCTTTATATTTCTGGGCAACCCTATTTGGAATTATATTTTTGGGCGTTTTGACAAAAGCTATAAATAATGTAAGAACCAATAAAACTGAAATTCTTACATTGAATCCTCTTAGATTACTTGTTTCAATTGCATTATCTCTGATTTGTGTTATTCCGCAAATATTAATTTTTGGCGGAATCGGTTTATTATTAGTTAAATTTATTCCGTTGCCGGTTGAGATACCTCATTTTCAATTAATCTTTAATATTGTTATTTGGTCTATTGCAGCTTCAATAGTTTTAACTTCATATTTATCATTTGCAAAGTATTTGAATCCTTTAGAAGCTTTCAATTATAAGGTTGTATTTTCGTCTTGTATTGATATTTTGATAAGTGTAATCTTTTTTGTGCCCCAAATTATTCTTATGAACCTTGTATTAATTGGTCCGGCATTAGTATTGTGTAGTCAATTTGGAATTTCATATACGCATTGGGCTCTTGTTTTTTATTATTCAATTATTTTTGTTGTAAATATCTCTGTTTTGGCAAATTATTTCGCACAATCATCTTTTGAACACATAAAAGAAAGTAATCGCTATTATGATGAAAATATAAAACTTAACGATGTAATTGATGATATTGCGGAAAGATTACAATAAATTCGTTATATCAATTCGCCGTTTAAATACCAAGTTTTGCAATCTGTGATTTTAGCTTGTACAAATTCTCCGGTAATATCTTTGTCATAAGGTATGTGGACAATTTTATTATTTCTTGTTCGGCCTGTAATAATATTTTTCCCTTTATGATTTTCAAAGTTTTCGATAAGAACTTCCATTGTATGCCCAACAAACTTTTTATTTGAAGCAAGACAGCATTTTCTATTTTGTTCGTTTAGTCTTGCCAGTCGCTCAAATTTTGTCTCTTCATCGATAAATTTATCTACCCATTTTGCAGCAACAGTTTTTTCTCTTGGAGAATATGCTGCGGTATTAGAATAATCCAAGCCGATTTCTTTCATTGCAGTCAGCGTTTCAACAAATTGTTCCTCTGTTTCTCCAGGAAATCCTGCAATAAAATCACTTGTAATTGTTACATCTTTTACTTTGTCTCGAATTTTTTGAGCAATTTTAATGTATGTTTCTCTATCGTAACGTCTGTTCATTGCTTTCAGAACTTCACTGCTTCCAGATTGCATAGGAATGTGGAAGTATTCACATACCTTATCCAATTCAACAACAGTTTTGATAAGTTCGTCAGTAATGTCTGTAGGGTACGATGTGACAAAACGAATTCTGAACTTGCCTTCAATAGAGTTTACCTCTGTAAGCAAATCCGCAAGACGGTAATTTCGGTCTTTAAAATCTTTTCCGTAGCTGTCTACATTTTGTCCAAGTAAAGTTATCTCCTTAAACCCAGATTTTAGAGCATCTTTAACTTCTTTGATAATGGTTTCAGGAAGTCTTGAACGTTCTCTTCCTCTTGTGTAAGGTACTATACAGTATGTACAAAAATTGTTACAGCCTTCTGTTATTGGAATCCAAGCATTCACGGATTTTACACGGTTGATATTAAATTTGACAGCTTCTTTATCTTCTGTTTCGTTTGTTTCTTCGCATTCACAAACTTTTTCCCCTTGATTAATCCTATCAATAATTGCAGGTAAAGAGTATATTTTGTGTGTTCCAAGGACAAAATCTACATAATTTGCCCGTTTAAATATTTCTTGTGCTTTTTGTTGCGCTACGCATCCACAAAAACCGATTTTCAATTCAGGACGGGATTTTTTCCATTTACCCCAAGTTCCTATCAAGCTAAATGCTTTATCTTCACTCAGCTGGCGGATAGAACAAGTATTAACCATAAGTAAATCAGCATTTTTAGGCTCTTTTGTTTCTTCATAGCCAAAATTTGACAGCATACCGAACATTCTTTCGCTATCCGATTTATTCATTTGGCAACCCATTGTCTCTATATAAACCTTTTTCATTGTTTCCCTTTTTATTTGTGTAAATCAAAACCTTACTTAATTATATAAAATAAATTTTTTTTGACAATAAATAAATCAATTCTCGTAAAACAATAAGAGAAAGAAGTTTTGACTTGAAAAAAGTTCGAAACACCGTTTTCTCCAAACATATTTTACTCAAAAATTGTAGTTATAAATAATGACTTTTTATTACGTATACTGCAATAACGAATCTTAAACACTAGTGGTTAGTGATGGTGCTATGGCTATAAATTGTCTTACTAGGTCTCTGTCCCATTGGATTCCTGCACCTTCTTGTAATATTGCACAAGCTTTTTCAATAGGCATACCCTTTCTGTATGGTCTGTCGCTAACTAACGCATGGTAAGCATCTGCAACAGAGACTATTCTTGCTTCAAAAGGAATATCTTCACCTTTCAAACCTTCAGGATAACCTCTACCATCGAGTCTTTCATGATGATATTTTACGATAGGTATAAATTCTCTGAGCATTTCATTTGGAGTAAGAACTTTTTCAACACCAATTGTAGGGTGTTGTTTCATGATTTGCCATTCTTCGTCAGTTAATTTCCCCGGTTTTTTCAAAACATTTTCCGGAATACCTATTTTACCGACATCATGTAACATTGCACCTATTTTAATTCTTTCAACATCTTGTTCAGGTAGGTTAATTGCTCTCGCAAGTGCTTCGGAATATTTTGAAACAGAAGTTGAATGACCTTTTGTATAAGGATCTTTAGCATCGATTGCACCTGCCAGAGATGTTACAACTTCCATAAGGTTGTTATGGTTTATAATATCGGCATTATTGATTTTTTTGATTAGTTCTTCTTCAAAATTTATACCATTTTCAAAATGACGTTTTGCAAGAATTTCAGCAAACGAATTAATAGCAATATCGTCCCAAAAGTCGAAATCTTGAGAACTGATAATCGCAGACATACCTTCTTTATAGCCTTTAGCTTGTGAAATAAACATTGCTTGTTCCGCCAAAACAAGTAGTTTTTCTTGATCTTTTGCAGATTCAGGGTATGTTGAAATTCCAACAGATACTTTTACCGGTCCAACATCATCTACAAAACAACAAGAAAGACAGTATGTAATATATTCAGCAAGATATTTTGCATCTCTTGTGTTGGTATCAGGCATAATAACTGCGATTTCATCTCCACCGTATCTTCCAGCGGAATCTGTATTTTTGATATTTTGTTTCACTTTATCTGCAATGATTTTAATTACTTCATCACCTTTTGCGTGTCCAAGTTCTCTGTTAATTTTTGTAATGTTATTAACGTCAAACATTACAACGGAAAGCGGAGAATCTGTTTCTTTTGCTCTAGCAAGTTCTTTTGCAAGTATTTCTTGGAAACCTCTATGATTGTACAAAGAAGTTAATGTGTCAGTATTAGCATATTTATTTGTTTGTTCTAACAATTGAAAATTGTGAATATACATTCCGATGTAATTTGCTAAAAATGTTATAAGGTTTATATTAACAGCAGAAATGTTTTGTCCGATAAGCATTACACCAATACATTTATCAACAGAAACCATAGGAACAATTACTGAACCTGTTTTCATAAGATATGGAATGTTTAAATAATTAATGTCATCCTTGTCAATGATAGTTTTTGTTGAAAAACTTTTTACAATAGGGTTGGTTTCATCAGACATAAATATTTTAGAAGAATAAGAATTTCCAGTCTGACTATATAATTTTAAATTTAAACATTTAGATTTTTCATGGAATAAACCAAAACCTACAAAACTCCATTTTAATTTTTCATTAAAAATGGTATTCAACTTGGAAAAAGTATCTAAAAGGCCTTTGCTATTTTGGAAAGAATCTAAAACATTTTTCATCAAATCGGAATAGTTAACAGTTGAATTAATCGGCTTTGAGACTTTTTCATATCCTGGTAATAAAGAACGAGATTTTGTTTTAGTATTGTTAAAATTATTTATTGTTTCGACAATACTTTCTAAATTTTGTTCGTCTTTAAAGGGATTAATATTTTGTTTTAGTTTATTTTTTTGCGTTTTAGGTACAGAAATCATCTTAACCCCTTCGATTGAAGCGGTTGTTTTTCCAATAGGATTAGAGCTAAGTTTCTTCTTGGACTCTGATTCTTTATTAGTTTGTTTTCTACCTAATTTTTCCAATAATTTTCTACCTGCAGTTTTCTACTAGAAGTTTTGTAATAATTATTTTTTGTTAGTAAAATTCTTAAGTTTTACATTCCTAAACAATTTTAACTTATATTGTTCTAAAAACAATACTTCAAACAGATGGAATAATACCCCTTTTTAGTACACACTTAAAATTATATATCATACTACAATCATAGTATAAAACATTTTTATAAAATTTTCTACCCTAAAATTTAAAAATTTTAACATGTTTTAATAGTTACGGAATTAATTAAATAAACAAATTTATAAAATATAATAATTAAAATAAAAAGCCGGTCAGTTATTACCGCCGGTTTTATTAAATACTCTCTTCTTATTTTGTTTTTTACTTCACAGCTCTTAAATTTGCTTTAATACCTGCATCTGAATTTATCTCAGATGCGTTAGCATATGCCATCATTCTCCGTTTCTTTGCTCCTCTTAATATTAATTCAACACATTCTGATCTATTATCTGAGGGTGTTGTTATCTTCTTTAACATAATTTTAACTCCGTAAATTCTGATTACAGAAATAATATCGGATTGCTATTTAAATAACTTTAGATTTTTATAGATTTTGTTAACAAATATTAATATACAGAAAAACCAGAATCTCTGTTATAATATTGTAAAATGAGAGAAGCAGAGAGTATTGCACAAATTGATGCTAAATTAAGTGCTGATATTTTGGCACATAATAAAAAATTTGAAAAGATGTTTGTATTCGCTTTGCTTTTGTGTGTTTTTATATTTAAGGGTTGGTTTACCTACTGGTTACGCTTTGGAGTTGCAAAACCCATAAAAACAACAAATGTTCCTATTTCGGTATTGAATGATCCTATTCAAATTAATTACACGCTTCAAGAACGGAAGGAGAAATCTTTTTTATATAGGTCCTTAATTAATGATAATAGGATATTAATTATTCCTCAAGCGCATTATGAACTTTCCGGTCTAGTAGTTGCGTATAATTCTCATTTTTTCTTTAGAAACCGTTTTTTTGACAGCACCGCATTATATGATTTGGGTGCTTCTTGGGGAAAAATGGGAGACAAAAAGTTTTATAAAAAATATTATGAAAGTTATAGTCAAAAAAATGAGATTCAAGGTTCAAGGGTTTTGTGGACAAGATCAAAGATTTATCCTCCTATCTTGCCTCAGGAGTATTCAACCTCTCATTATTCTCACTCTCATATCGTGCCTGCAAATAGAAATGTTATGGCTGCTTTATTAAAAATAAAAAAATGGTCTAATGTTAAAATAGAAGGTGAGCTTGTTGATATGGCTTTTGATGGTCAGAATTATCATACAAGTATGTCAAGAACGGATTCTGGTTGGACCGGTGACAGGGGAAACGGTTCTTGTGAAACTGTTTATGTTACATCCGTTCAAATTGGAAATAAAATATATAAATAAAATGTAAAGTTATGTAACAGAATAGTCAACTTTTGAAATTATGTAATTTTGAAATACTTTATATAGTCAAGAGAGATAAAACAAGAAGAGGTAAGAGTTATGGCTATTGCAAATTTGACTGAAAAATTGTTATTTTATACTTTGCAGAAAAGTAATATATCTTTGCAGTTATCAAATATTCAAATGGATCAATTATCTGCAACAAAATCCCAAGCAGCGGTTCAATTAGCATACAATCAGAATTTGCAAGATTTGTATTATGATCCAAATGTAGGACATGATGTAGATCTTGAAGCTTATACTCAATATTTAGTTCAATTACAAAATGAGCACGAATTTGAAATGTCTTCATTGACAGCTTGGGAATCTGAGCTTGAAAATAGAAAAGAATCTTTAGAAACACAGTTAAACGAAATAACAGCATATGAAAATTCTTGGCAAAGTTTCTTAAAAAGTAATATACAAAAAGATTTCCAATATGGCGGAAAAGGTGGACAATAGTTTGGCATAAAACAATATAAAAAAACCGGTAATTATACCGGTTTTTTATTGTTAAATTAAATTTCAATATTAAGCTTTTTCGCCTGATTTTGAAATAATTTCTTCTTCGATATTTCTTGGAACTTGTTCGTAGCATTTGAATTCCATAGAGAACGTACCACGTCCTTGAGTGTTAGATCTCAAATCTGTAGCATAACCAAACATGTTAGCTAAAGGAACAGTTGCTCTAACGATAACATTTCCGGTATTTCCTTGAGGTTCTTGACCTTCAACACGTCCACGTCTTCTGGAAATATCACCGATAATTGTACCTGTAAATTCATCTGGAATTTCAATTTCAACCTTCATCATAGGTTCCAAGATACAAGGTTGAGCTTTTTTACAACCATCTTTGATAGCCATAGATCCGGCAATTTTAAATGCCATTTCTGAAGAGTCGACTTCGTGGTATGATCCGTCGTAAAGTTCAACTTTAACGTCAATCATTGGATATCCTGCTAAGATACCTCCTTCAAGAGCTTCTTCCATACCTTTTCTTGCCGGTTCAATGTATTCTTTCGGAATAGCACCACCGACGATTTTGTTTTCAAATACAAATCCTGCATTTTCTTCTGCCGGAGATATTCTAACTTTAACGTGGCCATATTGACCTTTACCACCTGATTGACGGATAAATTTAGAATCTTGGTCAGAGTTGCCACGAATTGTTTCACGGTATGCAACTTGTGGTTTACCAATATTTGCTTCAACTTTGAATTCTCTCAACATACGGTCTACGATAATATCAAGGTGAAGTTCACCCATTCCGGAAATAATTGTTTGGCCTGTTTCTTCGTCAGATTTAACTCTGAATGAAGGATCTTCTTCTGCAAGTTTTTGAAGTGCTATACCCATTTTATCTTGGTCAGCTTTTGTTTTTGGTTCAATTGCAACAGAAATAACCGGTTCAGGGAATGTCATTCTTTCCAAGATAATTGGATCTTTTTCATCGCATAATGTATCCCCTGTTGTTGTATCTTTTAAACCAACAGCCGCACAAATATCACCTGCGTATACTTCTGATTCTTCAAGTCTTTGATCTGCGTACATACGAACTAAACGAGAAATACGTTCTTTTTTGCCGTTAGTTGAGTTCAAGACATAAGAACCTGAAGTGATTTTACCTGAGTAAACCCTCAAGAATGTTAAACGACCAACAAATGGGTCAGTCATAACTTTAAATGACAAAGCTGCAAAAGGTTCATCATCTGACGAATGTCTTTGAACTTTTGTACCGTCTTCCAATTCACCTTCAATGGCTTTTACATCAACAGGTGAAGGCATGTAATCAACAACGTTATTCAATAATAATTGAACTCCCTTGTTTTTAAATGCTGTTCCGCAAGTTACAGGAACAATTTTGTTGTTACATACAGCCTTTCTCAAACCTGCCTTTAATTCTTCAACGGTAATTGAATCCGGATCTTCGAAGAATTTTTCCATCAAAGCATCATCTTCTGAGGCTATAGCTTCAACCATCGCATCGTGGTATTCTTTAGCTTTTTCAGCCAAATCAGCAGGAATTTCTTCTTCTTTTATGTCTGTACCTAAATCGTTTGTATAGATTTCGGCTTTCATTGTCATAAGGTCAACTAAACCTCTGAAGTTGTCTTCTGCACCAATAGGTAATTGGATAGGAACAGCATTTGCGCCTAATCTTGTTTTAATTTGTTCAGCTACACGATAAAAATCTGCACCTGTTCTATCCATTTTATTAACGAATACCATACGAGGTACTTCATATCTGTTAGCTTGTCTCCAAACTGTTTCAGATTGAGATTGAACACCGCCTACTGCACAAAATACCGCAACAACACCGTCTAATACACGTAAAGAACGTTCAACTTCAATTGTAAAGTCAACGTGTCCCGGGGTATCAATGATGTTAATTTGGTGTCCCTTCCATTCAGCTGTAACTGCCGCTGATTGAATTGTAATACCTCTTTCTCTTTCTTGTTCCATAAAGTCAGTTACCGCAGCACCATCGTGAACTTCACCTAATTTGTGAGTTTTACCGGTGTAGAACAAAATACGTTCTGTTGTAGTTGTTTTTCCGGCATCGATGTGGGCAGCAATACCAATGTTTCTGATTTTTTCTAGTGGAGCTGGTCTTCCCATTTTTCTTTTCCTTCTTTTTTATTCTAATGTGTACAACTTTTGCTATTTATATTTTATGTCGGCATAGCAACCCTCACCCGCCCTCCGGGCACCCTCTTCCAAAGGTAGAGGGAAAAGTTTCCTTTTTAAGTCAGGACCGACCTACACAAAAATTATCACATAAAAATAAAATTTTTCAAATGATATACGTAATGTTTGTAACAAAAAAAGACACAGAATTTATTTCTGTATCTTTTTTGGATAATAACTTTTAAACTAAGCATCTACTGCGAATTTGCTGATTAAACCCTCAACTTCTTCTGCAGCTTCCAATTTGGCAGCTGCAGCTGCTGTTTCCTGTGCAGCTGCTTTTTTTGCAAAATCTACTGCTGCTGCATCAAGAGTGGTTGCGACATCCGCCAATGATTCCATTGTAAAAGCTTTTTTACCATCAGTAACTGTATCATAACTCGTCCAAACATTATGATGAACCATACCATCCTCTGCGGCTTCACCACTGCGAAGTCTTGATACTCCATAGACTCTTCCAATGCCTAAATTATCATTTTCATGGCTTAAGCTTGAAATTTTTCTGCCATTCACCATATCTTTGACAGGTCCCCAAAATGCCCCCTTTTTGCTTACTATTTGAGGTTTTAAATCAGGACCAACTTCTACATGATAAAATTTTGTATCCTTTAATGCTTCTCCGGCTTCTTTGTAGCTTCTAATTACGTCTATAGGTAATTCTCTCAAAGCTTTTGCTGTTTCTGTAGGGTTTTTAATTCTTAATGACATACCAAAATTTTGGGATGATTGTACACTTTTTACTTGCATAATAAAATCTCCTTTCTACACTTGTATACTTACAGGTCTATAAACATCCTGAATATAAAATTTGTCTGAAATTTAAGGATTTGTAACATTTTTTAATAATCTATAATAAAAGACGATAACTTGGTATCAAAAATTATTGATAACCTGAAATGAACATAAAGACTCAACATATTAATCTCTTATATTCCAACACTCAAACCGGCACAGAGGTTTATTGATTGTCCCGTGATTCCTTTTGCATCCTCTGAAATTAAATATTTTACAAGTCCGGCAACTTCTTTCGGATCAACAAAACGACGCTGAGGAATGCATTCGAGAATTTCCTCTTGAGAAAAATCGCTATCTTCAATCGAACATTTGCCAAGCTCAGTATCAACCCATCCCGGATTTATTGTATTTACTGTAATTCCATATTCTGCCAATTCAAGTCCAGTAGCTTTAGATAATCCTATTAATCCGGCTTTCGTAGCAGAATAAAGCGAAGCATGAGCTTCTCCCATAACTCCGGAAATTGAACCGATATTTATAATTCTTCCAAACCTATTTTTTTTCATATTTGGAATGGCTTTATTCATAAGATATATAGGAGCTTTCAAGTTTACCGCAACAATGTGATTTAACTTGTTCATTGTCGTTTTATCAATATCCGCATAAATATACTCACCTGCATTATTTATAAGAATATCAATCTCTTTTTCTACAATAAAATCTCCAAGTTTTGCAAGTTCATATTCATTTGCCAAATCGCACAAAAAATATCCGGCAGGCTTTAATTCCTGTAATGATTTTTCGCTGCGAGCCGTAACATATATTTCGCCATGTTTTTTTAATTCCAGTGCTATCGTTCGTCCGATACCTTTAGATGCACCGGTAATAAGTATATTCATAAACTTACTACTTTACAATCCCAAAACCGATTAAAAATGAACAAATAATAAATACTGCACAAACAATACCGGTTAATTTGTTCAAACCCTTTTCGGCACTTTTTTGAGATGCAAAAATATGAGAAGCGCCTCCGATTCCACCGATTCCGTCACCTTTTGGAGAGTGCATAAGAATCAAAATTATTAAAAGCACTGCAGAAGCTGTTGCAATTCCCCATAGTATATTTGCCATTTATTTTTCTCCTTTTTTAATGAAATGAGCTCTTTTTGAGTTTAACTCAATTTTTTCAAAAGTATACAATTTAGCGGGTCTTTTGGAGGAAGACTTTGTATATTCTTCCAACTCCATCAAACCGCTTGTTGAAAGAGCTTTTTTCCTAAAATTACGTTTATCAAGTTTTTTCTGCATTATAAGCTCATATGCTTTTTGCATTTCAGTAAGTGTAAATTTTTCAGACAACAACTGATACGCTACCGGACAGATTTCCAGCCTTTCACGTGTTCTTTTGAGCGAATACTGAATAATTTCTTTGTGGTCAAATGCCAAAGCCGGTAAATCTTCAACTTTGTGCCATCCCAATTCCGGAGATGATACAATTTTAATATCTTCAGAGCGAACAAGTGCAAAATATGCGCATGTAATTACACGAGAATTAGGGTGTCTTAAAGGATCTCCAAAGGTATATAACTGTTCGAGATAGATATTATCAACTGCGGTTTTTTCTTTCAAAACTCTTAATGCAGCTTCATCAAGGTTCTCAGATAACCTTACGTATCCCCCGGGAATTGCCCATTTACCTTTAAATGGTTCATTCAAACGTTTTACAAGCAAAACCTGAAGTGCATTGTTTTTGATTGTCAGAATTACAACGTCGACTGTTATCTCGTGTGTTTTTGTTTCGTTAAACATTAATACCCTTTTCTTTCTTAAATATATTATAAACATGATAATTTCTTATCTTCAATGGCTCAAAATTATTAATATTTGTTAACATACGTTCAAAATTTATGCAATTCTTATATATTCTTATACTTTATATATTTAAGGGGAAATTAGGAGAAAATAAAATCTTGGATAATATTATTTCTAGATTTGTAAATAATTTTATAGGGGCATTTACTCCTTTAATGTCTTTTAGTGAATATTGCATGAAGTACAGTTTGTATGTTAATGCAAGTGCATCGTATACAAATAATTTTTCATCTATGTCTATATTCGATTCGAATTTTTCATTATGCAGCAATATTCCAATGCCTGTATTTAGTTCAGGATTTTCATCTAGTTATAATATTACTTCTAGTGCTGCTGCAGGCAGAGTTCTTGCAAGTCCAGAAGGTATGACCTTGAAAGGAAAAGGGCCTGGGACTCAATATGGTCCTGAATTTTTAGCAAAAGTAAAACAAATTGCGCAGAAAATCAATTGTGATTATAGAGATTTGATTGCCGTTATGGATGCCGAATCAGGCATACAAACTAATCGCTGGAATGGTAGAACTGCGGTTGGTTTAATTCAATTTACTCAAGTTACTTGCGATGAATTTAAACGCGTATATGGACTTAATGTTACGAAAGATCAAATTGCACGAATGTCTGTACTCGAACAGTTGGATCTTGTAGACAAATATTTCCAAATGACTTTAAATGCAAATCCTCGGCTTAAGGGGAAAAAGATATCCAGAGGTGATTTGTATGCTCTTGTATTTTTACCGGGACGTTCTGAAAGAGAAATCTTGTGTACAAGAGATGAAAGAGAGCATCCGGAATATTATAGACAAAATCGTGGATTGGATTTAAATAAAGATGGTAAGATTACAAAATCAGAACTAGCTCAACGTGTCAGTGATTGTTATGTGACAGACGCATCTTTTCTATCTTAAATTTAATAAAAGTAAATAATTTCTTGAAGAAAGATATTTTTTCGTGTAACCTTTTCATGTAACCGATTTTTGGAAAGGGAAATATGGAAAAGGGATATATAGAGAACGGTTTTATCGTGGATTTAACCCATGCTGCAAAAACTTCCGAAATAATTTATGAACTTTCGAGAATTCTTGACATGCCGGAATCTAAGGGCAAGCATATTTGTCTCAAATTAGGAAGTATAAATCTTTCACAAAGTGAGTTGACAAGTATTAATGCACTTGTCGATTTAATGGAATCAAAATTGGCATGCATTAGTACAAGTTCAACAGAAACGCTTGAAGCTGCTGCAAATCTCAATATTAAAGTTTCAGAGTTTACAAACGAAGTTGAAGCACCGTCTTTTGTGAAGCCGCAAGAGGCGAATGCGGAAGTAGAAGGCGCTTTGAATAATATTTTTGGCTCAACAGAATTGCAAAACAAGGATGATAAAGAAGTTGTTAAAGTCGTAACTCACAACGATGATATTGATGTTGATAACATTGGAAATGATGACGAGGAAATTCTGGAACAAAAAGATGAGCCTGAAAACTTGCCGACATTATATATAAGAAAAACAATACGTTCCGGACAGAGTATTTCATCAGATGGTAATATTATTATTATTGGAGATGTAAATCCCGGAGCTGAAGTAATTGCAAAAGGTGATATTACTGTTTGGGGTATTTTAGGCGGAATAGCGCATGCCGGTTCTGACGGGAATAATTATGCCAGAATACGAGCGTTAAAATTGAATCCGGTTCAGATAAGAATCGGTGAAATTTTTGCACGTCGCCCTGACAGCGTAAATATGCCGTATATTCAAAAATCAAGCGAATATGTTCCTGAAGAAGCGTTTGCTTATAAAGGAAGTATAGTAATTAGAAAAATACATAATGAAAATTAAGGAGATATAAATGAGTGGCAGAGTAATAGTAATAACGTCCGGAAAGGGCGGGGTTGGTAAAACTACCACTAATGCAAACATTGGTACAGCACTTGCAAGAGCCGGTAAAAAGGTCGTAATGATTGACACCGACTTGGGATTAAGAAATCTTGACTTGCTTTTAGGCTTAGAAAACAGAATTGTTTATACCATTGTTGACGTGGTGGAAGAACGTTGCAAATTAAAGCAAGCACTTGTAAAAGATAAAAGAAATCCTAACTTATGTTTACTTGCTGCAGCGCAAACAAGAGATAAAACGGCTGTTTCTGAAGAACAATTAAAAGAAATTTGCGACAAGTTGAAAGAAAAATTTGATTTTGTTCTTGTTGATTGTCCTGCCGGAATTGAACAGGGGTTTCAAAACGCTGTAGCCGGTGCGACAGAAGCAATAGTTGTTACAACTCCGGAAATGTCTGCAGTTCGTGATGCTGATAGAATTATCGGACTTTTGGAAGCAAAAGAAGAAATCAAATCTTACAAACTGCTTTTAAACAGATATAGGCCGAATATGGCAGCTTCTAAAGATATGATGAGTAAAGATGATGTTGTTGAAATTTTATCTGCCGAACTTATAGGTATAATTCCTGAAGATACCGGAATTATTACTTCAACAAACAAGGGTGAACCTGTTGTTAATGAAGAAAATTCTCCTGCGGGCAGAGCTTATCGTAATGTTGCAGAAAGAATTATGGGAAATGATGTTCCGTTCATCGATTTTGAAGAGGAAGCAAAAGTTTCTAATAAAATTAAGAAGTTCTTCTCAAAATTCCTGAAAAAAGGAAAGGAGAACTAAGATGAGCGAAAATATTTTTACTGAAATTTATAACAAAATTTTAGGTCTTTTTGGACAAACTCCGGC
>FLNU01002355.1_pt1 | contig 25457 bp, 25 predicted proteins | sample 1140361 | NCBI WGS metagenome assembly FLNU01 (sample SAMEA3878206, study PRJEB12797) | bioreactor metagenome | biome: Moose rumen | place: Sweden | collected 2011-10 | reverse complement strand
TCCATGGCATAGGTCTTGAAGATGTCGTTCCAGAGATAGAAACATACCTTGGCAACAAAGCGGTCATACTTGATTTCTCCGGCATCGTCAGCCTTGGCGAAGAAATAGCCAAGTTGCTTGTCTGCGGAGTTGGTCATCTTATTGATGATACGATTGATTTGTTTTAAGAATTCCCACCAATCGGTGCCTCCCTCGATGTGCCAATCAAACGGCTTGCCTGTTTCCTTGTCGGTTGGCTTGGCAATCTTGATATATCGCCACTCCCAACGGCGTTTGAATGCGCTGTCTATCGGGAACAATGACTGATCACTCGTGTTCATTGTTGCCCAGATATAGAGGTTTGCCGGTAAGCAAAGTTCCTCACCTTTGAAAATAGCCGAATCTTCGGGAGCAACACAGCCGTGTTTCTTGAACTGCTCATTGATATATGAGCCAAGGTCATGGTCGGGCTTGATAGGATATTCCGAGATGTTGTTCTTGCGGTCAAGCAACTGGAACAAATCGCCAAAGATTTGTGCGCAGTTTCCGCGATTGATTTCTTCAATCACAAGGAACACCGGCTCATCAGTCTGCCAAGCACGGATATACGCTTTCGTGAATGCTTGCGGAATAAAGTTGTAGGTGATAGCCTCTTCATAGACCTCTTGTCCATTTTGTTTCACTATGTCGCCTGCCACGTTGCGCACGGGGCGTTTCTCTTTGGTCGGTTTGTAACTACCCACAAAAGTAGAATAGTCGCTATCGGGGTGGAACGTTGTGCGGAATACATTGCCGGTTTTTTCGTATGGTTCGGTAACGCTTTTAACAGCATGACTTTTGCCCGTACCCGGTGCTCCGAAATAAATGAGTAATCGAGGAAAGTCTATGATATTTGCATTTTCTTTTTTGTTTCCGAATAGTGCATTTATATCATCAGCACAAATTTTTGCTGGTGCAGAATCAATTGAAATAGGAAAATTAACAGTATGAGGAATTATTAAGGATGCAAAATTAGATGTGAAGAATTCTGAATAGCACTTATTTATATCGTTTATAATATCGTCAAATGGCAAATCTACTGTTCTTAACATCCACAAGGCAAGAGCAAATTTTAATTCGTCAGTTGGTATATATGTTTGAATGTTTGTTATTAAATCGTTACGTTCAAATAATACTCCATTTTTAATTTCAAACAAGGATGCTGAACCTCGCCGAGGATATGAAACGACCAAAGAGGCGTTTGCTAAAGACTCACGAACTGCTCCCACAGAATAAAAATTGCTTCCTACCGAGCAATCGCCTTGATGTGCGGACAGCGGATAATAAAAGTTTGCTGTATATTGCGTATCATCTATTGCTACTATAGAATTAACATATTTCACAAACTCCGCCTTGTCCGCTGTTTCTCTTGTGTTACACTCTCTATTATTCTTTTTGTAGAACATGTCAAGCGCAAGCATATAGCGAATTGCACTAACCTTTTGTGTTGCACCTTGTGCAGATGGATTCTCCGACAAAGTCGATAAAGTTTTGTACGCTGCAAGAAGCGTCTTTTTAGATAAATATGCCATAATTTTAACCTTGTAATGTTTCTATTAGAGATTTTGCGACTACCCAGCCAAGAATTGGAGGAACTGCGTTTCCAATCACCTTGTATTGCGACTGAATAGGTATAGATGAGAATGAATAATTGTCAGGGAAAGATTGTATCCTTGCGCACTCTCTCACTGTATAACGCCTGTTTTCAACAGGATGAGTTATTCCGCAATTCTCGGGTTGGGCTGACGCTGTTATCGTTCCGTTAATCTCACCATAAGCAAATCGACGGAAGAATTTAGGAGCGTGATACTTTTGGGGATCATCTGCAATTTTACGGAAACGAGGAGTCAATAATTCATATGGAACATCTTTCCATGAACGCCCCTCAAATGCTACTGCTGGTAAATCCGTAATATGGAAATCGCCAGTGAAAAAAGGCAAAATATCGTTTCCATGGCGACATGGTCCAATATTCTGCACCATATCTTGAGTAGTCTTGCTATATTCCCAAAATACATTATTTTCAACTCCATCTACTCCTTGCAAGATGCTTCCTAAAAGAAGTTTCTCAGATGTCCCTTGTTTTTCAGAGGGGATATTTTCCTCTGTTACAATCCTATCTAAACTATTAAAGTCAAATATAGGATAATTATTTCTGGTACCTATGATTAAAAACCTATATCTCTTTTGAGGCACTCCGTAATCACTTGCACAGACCAGTTTCATTGAAACATTATAACCCAAAGCCTGCATACGATTCCTTATTTCGTCAGGCACAAGTATTCCACTATTCATTTTTGAGGACATAATGCCCCGAACATTTTCAAAGACAAATGCAATTGGTGGGACTCCTGCATCAATCTTACTCCGTAAAATACGCTCACATTCTTCAAACAATGTTCCACGTCCATTATCGTCATTTACACCCTTGCGATTGCCTGCATTTGAAAATGGTTGACAAGGAAAACCTGCCAATAATATATCAAAATCTGGAATGTCATTAGTGTTCACAGTACGGATATCTTGTAACAAACAAGGGACACCATCTGCGACTAATAAGGGATTTGCATTGTAGCAGGTTTGAGCATCTACATCAAAATCATTAGCAAAAACTATTTTCGTATCAAGTCTATCAAAATGATGTTGATAGAAATTAAAACCTCCACTAAATCCCAAATCTAATCCTCCACATCCGGAGAACAATGATGCTATTCTATATGGCATAATTATATAAAAATTTATCTATGTTAAAAAATTCAACGGCTACGCAGCGTCCAAAGGCAGACCAAAGCCACCGCCTGCTGGGATTTGAGTTGCCGGTTATTTGGGTTGTTGGTTATTCATTTTCGAGAGTGCGATTCACAATTGCACGTAATTGCTCTTTATTTGGCAAATATAATTCATATCGTTGAACAAACAGATTGCTATTCATACCATAAGTGGCATACTCAACCAACAAATCATCTTTATAATGAGAAAGAATGATTCCTATGGGCGGATTATCGTCAGGCATATTTTCTTCTTTAGCAAAATATCCCAAGTACATATTCATTTGTCCGATGTCCTCATGTTGTACTTCTGCTCGTTTTAGGTCAACTAAAACAAAACATTTGAGTATACGATGGTAGAAAACTAAATCACAATGATAATGGCGGTTGTTAATCAGTAAAGGATATTGCCGTTTGACAAATGTTAGTCCTTTTCCCATCTCCAACAAGAACATCTGCAAATTGTCAATAATCTTCTGTTCTAATTCGGATTCTATAAATTTGTGATCCTCAGGTATATTTAGAAATTCTAATGTTAGCGGGTCATGAACGACATCTTCCGGTTTTTGAATCTGTATTCCTTCATTTGCCAAAGCTAAAATGCTATCCTTATTTTTTCCTGCTGCGAGACGCAAATATAAAGCGGAATTCATTTGCCTTTTGAGTGTACGTACATTCCATTTTTGAGTAATACATTCTTTCTCATAAAAACTTCTCTCCATTTCATCTTCTGCTTGCATCAACACACATATATGTGTCCAACTTAAAATGTCAGTCACTGACTGACAATTAGGATACATAATGTAGAACCTCCTCATATTTATAAGATTAGGGCGGCTAAATCCTCTGCCAAAACGTGCAGTTAGTTGACGTGAAAGTTCTTTGAGATGCGATTCTCCATAAGCAACTTTTACATTACCTCCTTGCTCGAATTCAACAATATATCTACCGATGTTCCAATATGCAGTTGTCATAGTTGAATTGATATGTTTAGCCAGTTGGCTTTTCGCCTCTTGTAATACCTTGGCAATATTGTCAATAAGAGGATTCAAATTATTGTTTTGTGGTACGATATTATTTTCCATATTGCAGTCAGTTAGATTTAATATTCAGTTTCTTTGTCAAAATTCAACGGCTACGCAGCGTCCAAAGGCACGCTATTGCTACCTATGCCCAAGCCGTTAGGCTCAATCACATAACGCAAGAAGTTCTCTACATCTTGCAAGTTCTCTATCTTAAATTGTTGTATCATAACAATAAATCTAATCAAAAAAGGCAACGGCTACGCAGCGTCCAAAGGCAGACCAATGCCCATCACTGCGTAGCTGTGTTGCCTAAAAGTTTCTTTGTAATTGCACATGTTGTATTGTATTCTATGTTTCTGCGAAACTCGTGCGGCGCATTTACTCCTCGAAACATTCACCGGATGTTTCTTCGGTGCGCCTGTTCCGCTTCAGGTCTTTTATGGATTGTGCGGTTGTATTTTTAGTCTAAAAACATCCAACTATTGGCGATGTCGCTAATACGATCTTCTAATGCTCTAATGTCTTGCCAACTTGCCATAGTTTTGTTATTAAGTTGAAGTTTATTATTCATTTAGGTCAATTGCCAAACGCCTTTGACCTTCGAATGCTCTTTGTTGATATATCCATTCTCTTTAAGCCATGCTATGGAACGATGAACTGTATTATCATCAATACCCAAATTTTCCTCAATTTGTACATATTTAATCGTTGGATTCTGGCGAATCAACTCTAAAACATTCTTAATGGCCAATGTCGGGAAATGGGTATTTTCCCCCTTTATGGGGGGGGTTGAATGATTTTCCCCCACATTTTCCCCCATTTTGGGGGTTTTTGAAGAATTTTTCCCCATTTGCGAGGGCTTTATATCAGATTCTGAGGAGATCAAGCCTTGCTCTATGGCCGATTGGATGAGACGGTCTGGTATGGCGGACTTATGCTCAACCACCATCACCGCCGTTCCGAAAGAGAAATCATATTGCGGCTCGCCGTTTTCATTCTCTTTCAGATCTTCTTGCACCCTAAAGACACCACGGCTTTGACGATTGACATAACCCAACACTTTCATTGCCTCCGCAATAACCAGATTGCGATAGTCATTGACATACGGAAAATTATCAATCGTAGCACGACCATACAAACCACCATGATTTAGAATCTCTATGCGGTCATCGTACTGATAGAACTGAATAGGTCCGTTGCTGGAGTAGTCACGATGGCAGATGGCGTTCATCAGCAACTCTCGGGTAGCCCAATCAGGATAATCCACCACATGTTCTTCACGCAAAGAGCTCACAGGGATAGGCCGACGGTTGACGATGGTCGTTTTGATGAACGTATCCAGTTCCTGAAGCGTAGTAAATAAGTTCTCTTTGAACTCATGCTCCATCATAATCTCACCAGCGCGTGTCTTGCCTTTGTATCGTACGTATTGGATGTATGCACCAGGGAAGAAACGGCGCAAGTTTTTTGCAAACATCAGTACTCCGGCATTTGTCGGACAATCGAAACGGATGTCATAGAGGCCCAACGAACTCAACTGATATTTTACGTCACGCTTGTCGTTGCGCAATTCATCTGCCGGCATTGTTCTGGGCAGATAATTGAATTGGAACAGATTGAGATCCAGCTCATCCAGCGTGGCATTGAAACACGGGGTAGCATCGAATGTCAGCACATTACTATTGCGCTTCTCCATTAGAATACGTTCATCCGCTTCGCTGGCGACACCTTTGCGCGGTCCGACACGCACCCAGACACGTCCTTTGTAACGCAAGGGGGGGAAGACGTGCGGCTGCACCTCTACAGCGACAATGTCTCCTTCTGGAAACGACACTTTCTCCACTACCATGCTGGGTTGTGGTTGAATGTTACCATCCGTTCGAATAGCAGCCACGTTCTTGAGGAGTTCATCTGTCACGTTGATGGGATGAATACTACCGTCATCGTTGACGCCGAGGAACAAGTAACCGGGCTTTTGATTGTTGGGAAGGTCATTGGCAAACGCACAGATAGCCTGGCCAAACTTATCCGTGTTGGTCGTGCTAATGGTTCGTTCTACTCGATCATTTTCCAGATCGTTCAGCAGTGCTCGTATTTCCTCCTTTGTTAACATTTTAGAGTACGTTTTATGCGTCGCACGCAAGATTGCGTGCAAAGGTAGTGATTTTTTGTCAATTATGCAAGTTTTTCTGCGTTTTTCGGCTCGGAATGTGTGTTTTGCAAAATATGGTGATTATGTGTATTACTTCTCAAAAGGCAGCTATGCAACGTCCAAAGGCACGCTATCACTACCAATCCGGCACCCCATACGAACAAGTTCTTTGGGGACCCCGCAGCCCATCACTGCGTAGCTCTGGTTGCCTATGGTTTTATCTGTTGTTTGTTCAATTCGTTTTCTATTTCCTCTATGGAGAGTATTGTGCTTTCCACCTTTTTAGGATATAGTTTCTCTAACTCATATTCAGATATACCGATAGGTTGGGAACTGCCTTCCAAAGCATATTTCGCCAAAGTATTGTCTTTCGACTTGCAAATCAACAAACCGATAGTGGGGTTGTCTATTTATGTCGCCCTTCACCTTTGTCCATAATAAGGCAATGATGACGCCATGGCACTTGAAAGATATTGTTGCACAATCACACCTTGTCCCCATCGTTGCTCTGCATGTAGTTCTACTATATCACGACCAAGATTGAAATTGAAGAATAACTGCTCAACATTGACCTTGACGGCAGCCTTTATTTGACTACGTTTGTACCTCAAAGATACCTCCTGTACCCATTGTCGGTAGTCTGAATCAATAATGGTAATGTTTTTGCTCATACTATTATGTGTCTTTTCTTGTCAAAAAAGGCAACGGCTACGCAGCGTCCAAAGGCACGCTATTGCTACAAATGTCTGTTTAAACGTCACATTACCCATCCAGGGGTGGAGGTTGCTCCTTCCGTTCAGTCTAAAAGACGCTCCGAGTTTTTTATGGATGAATAGTACAAGAACTCGCTTATTCTATTGCATAGAAAAATCGCACAAAGGTACTCAAAAAAAACGAGATATGCAAGTTTTCCGTAGGAAAAATGAAGAAAATTGCGAAAGCCGTTCCTGCCGCGACTGCCGTTAAACGTTTGGTTATACGTTATGAGTGATAGGTGGTAACGACTGCATTATAGCAGCACAACATCGTAATTGCGATTAGGCAGGAAGCGGCGAACCAAAACCATGCTGTCTTTCGCTTTTCGAAGAAATAATGCGCAGCAATGCTGACCGTGATAATAAAGCATATAAGCAGTGCCGTTAATGTTGAGTTGAAGGAGAAGAACGATGTGGCACCATGAAGATGCTGTATCCATTTTACATAACTATTCATTGCCCAAGCAAGCCGATTGCTTGCTTTGAAGCAGATAGCAGTGGCGGCGGGAGGTATGGGCAAGAGGGAAGATATCAATGCTATAATTGATGCCACCACAGTCAGCCAAGTAAGCGGAACGATAACAATATTGGTGAGCGCAAAATAGTTGCTCATTTGTCCGAAGAAATAGAGTGTCCAAGGTAAGACTCCTATTTGTGCTGCAACAGACACCGCCAAACCTTCATAGGCGGGTTGCAGTATTTTGGCACATTTACCTCTATTGAACGCTCGGAGGCGTTCTCCACCGTTGAACGTTCGGAGACGTTCTCTACTATTGAACGTTCGGAGACGTTCCCCACTTATTCTAAATCTCTTTTTCCATATAGGAACATAGTACATTATTGCCAATACGGCGGAGAAACTAAGTAGAAAAGATGGTGAGTAAAGCGCATTAGGATTAATCAGCAGTATAACCAATGCTGCTGCGGCAATGCGGTTATACTTGAGTGATGACTCTAATTGGTGCTGTGCGAGAGGAAGAAAACTGAACATTAGAGTACTGCGCATCACTGACACTGACATACCTGTTAGGAAGGCGTATGCCCAAACGAAAAGAATTATAACGAATTTTTGCAGCAATCTCAGCCATTTCTTTTCCCATGGTATATAGAGTAGTCCGCCGAGCGTAAGCAGAAAGACTATAACATCTTTTACTACCCCCACATGCAGTCCGCTGACGGCAAGCACATGCATCGCTCCGGCGTCGGTGAAAGCATTGCGCTGGTCGGGCGAGAGTGCTCGTTTGTCGCCAAGAAGAAGAGCATTGACGAGAGCCTGTTCTTCAACGCCATTGAAATGCTGTTTAAATAGTGTTTCAACGGCGTTTCTGCAACGCAGGGCGAGATATTGTATTTTACCTTCCGTAAGACCTATCTGCCGCCATGTGCGGTGTTCTAATATAGCACTTTCGTTTTGTTTGACGAAAGCGCGACCACTTTCTATCTTTGTTTTTGTCGTGATAACATCGCCGGCTCTGTAAGGGGGAGCAGTGCTATCGAATGAGAGAGAAGTCGTTTTTTGAACGTTCGGAGACGTTCTCCACCGGTCGGAACTGTTGTATTTGCCGACATATACGACTATCGGTTCTCTACGGCTTAGCGGGGCGATGCTATCAAGTGCAACGGCATCGTATGCGTAAGAACGGGGCTTCTCGTATGCATCGGAGAGCAGAAGAAAATCGTGAAATACAGGCTCTGAGTCATCGCTGACAACAGGAGCCCAAGGTAAGACAATAAATTGAGTCAGGACGACCCACAGCAGAAGGATTACTATTATAATGTGCCGCCGTATTGTCTTCATTTGAATAAGAAGTTTACAGGTATGGCGAATATGCCGATTTTAAGACTTAGAACGTTCGGAGACGTTCTCCACGAGTTAATGTAGAGTCTTATCTCCAGAAATGCCATGCGAGGCCTGCGCGAAAGGCAGAAGGCGCAGTGGCATATTGAGGCATGGAAAGGTAGTTATGCGTGCCTTTCATAAAGAGCCAATTGAAATGTTGCCACTCAGCAAAGAACTTTAGTTTCAGCAGCTTGACATAGAAGTTTGCGTAGAGATTGAGGTGGGGATAATTACCGATTTTTGTGTCTTGTTGTACGCAAAATTGTCCTAACGCAGGATTTAGTACAGGTGCGTAGTATGAAGAATGGTACCGCAAGTTGATACCTAACTGAGCATATAATGCCTTGAACCACCAGCCGTGGTAGTAGAGATTATGGTAGAGGGCAACCACCGGTAGCGGTATGGCAGCATTTGTTGACGATTGAATAACTGCCGAGTTCTCAAAATTAAGCCATGGAGTAGTAAGATCGAAGCGCACTTCCCCGCCGAAGACTTGTATATTACCCGAATATTGCATCGGAGTGCCGTCAGTGTCAAAATATATGTAGTTGGTGAGGTTTTCAAATCCGAATTTAGCCCCTGCCTTAAACCACTGCGAAGGATAGATAACTTCTCCGCCGACATAGAAACGGTAGGTCTTAGAAAAGTTATTATTCCAAATATAGTGATTTGAGCGATAGTGCTGAGTAAAGTAAGACGGTGTTTCGTTTTTAAGATATGCCGTTGCTCTTATCATCAGAGAATCATCGGCGAGGCGAAAATTACCGTCCACATGACCATTAATCTGAAATTCGCCTAATTTATATCCGGCAAGGCACACATCTCCGTTCACGCCAAATCGTACCCATTTGCCGTTATTTTTGTATATGCTACCGCCTATCCAAGTGTTATTGACCCACTTCTGTCCTACGAGGGTATCGGGCATTAAGTGAGCCGCATATCCGTTAAATAGAGTGGCATCAATATTACCTTGTCCGATGGGGACAAGAGTGTCGTTTTGCCCTATGCCGAATTTGTATCGCTGACATTCGTTTGTGGCATATACAGTGGCACCAAAATGCATCAGGCGATTAAACTCTTCGTTGAAAGTAACGGCGAGAGTGTTGCGTATATTAAGTACATTGGCTGTATCGGAAGTAGAAGTTGTGTTGAGGTGAGTGGAACCATAAAAACCCTGTGACGCATTGTGCTCTACATATCTTTTAGTGGAATTATTAACCTCAAAAACATGGTTAAAAGTGGTAACGGGTAAAACTACTATATATGTTGTGTCCCTGTCCTCCTCGCCTCGCCGTCCCTTGATAGTGTGCTTCTCTTCTCTCTCAACAGTTATGCTGTAATGGTGGTCTAAATAGCCGAATATATGTCTGAAGCCGGACATGGCGGTGAGATTCGTGGGTAGGTCTTCCGCATTGAGCGAACCGCCTAATTGTGATACGTCTTGCAGACCGCCATTCTCAAAGTTTGAAAGATTATTGAATCCCACAGATGCGTGCAGACCATAGTGGTCGCCATCGTAACTGCCATATACATAACCGCTAAACACTTTTCCTTCCTGACTCGCATAATATCCCGGGGAGTTGAGGTAATTGAGTTTCGTGCCGAGATTGGTGCGTTTATTCACATTTCCCGTAAAGGAGAAAGAAAGGTCGTTTTCTTCATGATATGTGGTGAAACTCTTTTTGTAGGCAATGTCTGAATAGGCAATAGTGGTGCGGTGAAAGGCAACATCTTTTGAAGTGAAGAAATATGGTTCGTATGCTGAGGCAAATAAGAAATCAGCCTTCTTACGGATGCTGTTTGTCGGACGGAAACCGCTAACCCAATCGTCGCTTCCCGTGCCGGAAGAGGAGAGCAGACCATTACCGCTGCGGTCGAAATAGACTTTTGATTGTGTGGGAGAAATGAGGTTGCCGTTGTGTGCCCAAGAGATAGAGTTATCGTTGAGGACATTGCGCATTGGCAGGTTTTGCGGCAGAGTATCAACACTAATGGTATCTGCAATGCCGTATTCATTTGGCATCACCCACTCTTTTAACTCTACTTTTGTGCGTTTGGTGCGGGAAGTGGTGCTCCTACCGGATGTCCCGCTGCTAAGATGCGTTTGCGCAAATAAGGTCGTGGAGAGTAAAAGAAAAAATATAGGCAGTTGTTTCCTAATTTTTGTATCCTAAATTCTATAATGTTTTCTATTATCTCAATAGAGTTGACCAAGTGGAGAACGTCTGAGAACTTCTCTTGTGGGGTGTGGTATGTAACGATAGAAGCATTGAACGTTCGGAGACGTTCTCCACTACCGTTGAACGTTCGGAGACGTTCTCCACTTCGCGTTTAACATCGTTCTGCCAAAATTGATTTTAGTCCTTCGATGCTTTCTGTTGTTTTCCATCCAACGGCCTGTTCCGCTGCTTGTCGGTTGGCGGCAAGGTCATCGATAAAAATTATCTCCTTACCTATATTATGCAATTTATCGTTTATGATGCGGAACATTTCAGGGTCAGGCTTACTCAGATGCATCTCGTGCGAAAGAAAGACGCCGTCAAAGCAGTCGTAAATCGGATATTTGCGGCAGACATCTCGCCAGTGGAGGTCGTTATTGTTAGAGAGAAGATAAGTATGGTATCCGCTTTCTCTAAGTTGCCGAACAAATTCGAGTCTTTCGGCAGGAATATGGTCGTGCATAGTTATCCAAGCGGCTGTTATATCATCTTCTATAGTGGTGAACGTCTGAGAACGTTCAATGGCAGTGGTGCTTGGAGAGCAGTATTTTTTGATAGTGGAGATAAAAAACTCTGTAGAGATGTCGCCCCGTTCGTATTTCTCCATTAGCGTGTCGCTTGTACCTTCGCCATCACATCTTAAACCCAACACTTCACGCATGGCGTTTTCGCCCATAAGCCGTTTGAACGCCTCAACACAACCGGAGATATTGTGCTTCATAAGCACTCCTCCAAGGTCAAATACGAGAATCTTATTTTCCATCTCTCTTAACTTTTTGCTGCTTCACCACTGCCATTGAACGTTCGGAGACGTTCACCACTACCATTGAACGTTCGGAGACGTTCACCACTCTACCGTAGTGTGGTGGTGTTACACTACTCCTTGTTCAACCATAGCGTTTGCCACTTTAATGAAACCTGCGATGTTAGCACCTTTGACATAGTTGACATATCCGTCCTCTTCTGTGCCGTATTTGATGCAAGCCTCATGTATATCAGCCATAATACGATGCAGGTGTTCGTCCACTTCTTCTTCAGTCCACCTTTGGCGTATGCTGTTCTGCGTCATCTCTAATCCGCTTGTTGCCACGCCTCCGGCGTTAGATGCCTTACCCGGGCTATATAGTATCTTTGCCTTTTGGAAGAGTGCTATGGCCTGCGGTGTAGAAGGCATATTTGCGCCTTCCGCCACGCACCAACAGCCGCCTTTTAAGAGGTTCTCTGCGTCACCTTTCTCTATCTCGTTCTGTGTGGCACACGGTAAAGCGATGTCGCATGGTATTCGCCACGGGCGTTCACCTGCTGCATATTGTGCGGACGGGTATTGCTTTGCGTATTCTTTAATGCGTCCGCGGCGGATATTCTTCAGTTCTAAAACATAATTAAGTTTTTCTTCCGTCAGACCGTCAGGGTCGTAAACGAAACCGTTGCTGTCACTTAAAGTAACCACTTTTGCGCCAAGTCGCATAGCTTTTTGTGCTGCATATTGTGCTACATTGCCGGCACCGGAGATGCATACTGTTTGTCCTTCAAAAGTCTTGCCTTGCGTTGCGAGCATAGCTTGTGTGAAGTAGCAGAGTCCGTAGCCTGTTGCTTCCGGGCGCAAGCGGCTGCCGCCCCAATACTGCCCTTTGCCTGTCAGTGTACCGCTAAATTCGTCGCGAAGACGCTTGTATTGTCCGAAAAGATAACCTATCTCTCTTCCTCCAACACCTATATCACCGGCGGGGACATCTGTGTCCTGACCTATATGGCGGTACAGTTCCGTCATAAATGATTGGCAGAAGCGCATCACCTCTGCATCTGATTTACCGCGAGGAGAGAAGTCCGAGCCGCCTTTGGCACCTCCCATGGGCAGGGTGGTGAGAGAGTTTTTGAAGGTCTGCTCGAAGGCAAGAAACTTCATGATGCTGAGCGTTACAGAGGCGTGGAAACGAATACCGCCTTTATAGGGACCGATAGCCGAATTCATCTGTACCCGATAGCCGCGGTTGATCTGTATCTCACCGCTATCGTCAACCCAAGGGACGCGAAACATAATAACGCGCTCAGGCTCTACCATACGCTCCAATATCTTCTGCTCGCGCAGATAAGGATAGCGCATGATATAAGGTGCTACGCTTTCAACTACCTCGCTCACTGCTTGGTGAAACTCCGGCTCATTCGGATTCTTACTCCTGAGATCAGCCATAAATCTGTCAATATATTGACGCAAAAGAATATCCATAGGTGATTATTTTTTGTTTCCGAAAATACGGAGAAGGTAAAGAAAGAGATTGATAAAGTCTAAGTAGAGTGTTAAGGCTCCCATCAGGGCGAACTTCATTGTGATATCGTTAACATCGTCGGCAAGAGCAAGTGTGTTGCGGATTTTCTGTGAGTCGTATGCCGTCAGACCGGCGAAGACGATAACGCCAATACCGGAGATGAGCAAATCGAGTCCGGAACTTTGCACAAACATATTCACAACCATGGCAATTATTAAGCCGATGAGTGCCATAAGTCCGAATTTACCTATTGCGCTGAGGTCTTTTTTTGTGAAAAATCCAATCAGTGCCATACCGGCATACATACCTGCTGCAATGAAGAAGGTGGTAGCAATACTGCCTATTTCGTATGCGATGAAGATAACGCTCAATGTCAATCCATTGACGACACTATAAAGGATGAACATCACTGTAGCAGTAGAGAACGACATCTTTTCGATGCGGGCGGAGAGCCAAATCACCAGTACTAACTCTGCAATCAGTAAACCTATCCAAATTAGTTGATTTCCAAAGATAAAGTTTATCATCATCTCAGAGCGGGCTGTTACTAATGCGGTTAGGCCGGTTATTGCGAGTGCGGCTGTCATCCAAAGATAGACGTTACGCATAAGTGTTGCTACTACCGAGTCATCTACTCGGCGGGCTTCTAATGTGTTAAAATCAAGATCTTGCATAATATTTTAGTTATAAGTGATTAGTTGTAAGTTATAAATGCTTGGCGTATGTGCCGTGAGTTAAAATGGTTGCGGTCTGTGTCCTAAGGCAGAACGCTGTCGGCTCGCCTATTGCCAATCAGATAGAGAGAATTTGCAGTGCGGCAACTTTGTCGGGCTTAACATCTTTATCCTTCTTAATAGCTTTAGAGAAAGGAACATAGACTATCTCGTCGTTTACGATGCCTACCATTATGCTTCTTTGGTCTTCGAGCAGAGCATTGACTGCTGCCACTCCTAATCGGGAGGCGAGAATACGGTCGTAGGCTGTAGGTGATCCTCCGCGTTGCAGGTGTCCGAGAATAGTAACGCGCACATCGTATTCAGGGTGGTTCTTAACAAGGACATCTGCCAGTCCTTGTGCGTCTCCTGGAAAGGTATGTTCTGCTACGATAACGATACTTGAGTTCTTTGATTTTCTCAATCCGTGTCCGATGAAAGCCTCTATCTGCTCCTCTGCCGTCTTGCGTTCAGGGATGATAGCCGCCTCGCAACCTCCGGCGATAGCCGAGTTGAGGGCAAGGAACCCTGCATCGCGCCCCATAACCTCAATGAAGAAGATACGCTCATGTGAGGTGGCCGTGTCGCGAATCTTATCCACGCAGTCCATAATAGTGTTGAGGGCGGTGTCATAACCAATGGTAGAGTCTGTTCCGCAAAGGTCGTTATCTACAGTGCCGGGAACGCCGACAATAGGTATGTTGTACTCTTTCGTGAAAGCCTTAGCACCGGTAAAAGTACCATCGCCGCCGATAACGACAAGAGCATCTATCTCTTCGCGTTTGATGGTTTCATAGGCTGTTGCGCGACCCTCTACGGTGCGGAACTTCTCAGAGCGGGCAGAACGAAGTATAGTACCGCCGCGACCAATGATACCGCTCACATTCTCACTGTGAAACTCCTCTACTTCGCCTTTGATAAGACCTTTATAACCACGGAAGATGGCTTTTACCTTTATACCATGACAAATAGCAGCGCGGGTTACCGCACGAATAGCAGCATTCATTCCCGGAGCATCACCACCTGAGGTGAGAATTCCGATAGTTTTAATCTCGTGTTCCATAGTGTATAGTTGTTTAGTTGTAAGTTATCAGAGGTTAGGTTACTGCGTTGTTTGATGTTAGAAGTGTCGTGCGGAGCAGAAGAGATTGAGCTCTTCGGCGTGTTGCTCAAGGTGATTGCCGACGACTACTATATCTGCACCGGCTTGCCATGCTTCTTGTGCCTGCTTGGCTGTACAAATACCACCGCCGACAATAAGCGGGCAATCGATTTCTTGTCTTACTCGCTTGATTACTGAGGCATTAATGGGGTGCTCAGCCCCGCTCCCGCCCTCAATATATATGAGTCTCATACCGAGCAAAACGCCTGCGATGGCTGTATCAGTAATGCGAATAATATCTGCTTCGGGAATGGGCATTGTGCTTGTTATGCGAGCCGTTGAAGAAACAGAATCACCTACAAGTATATATCCCATCGGAAGTACTTCTATACCGCTGTCACGAACTGCTCGAGCACTCTCCACTTGCCAACCAATCAAAGCATCGGGGTTATTACCCGATATAAGCGAGAGAAAAAGAACGGCATCGGCTTTGTCGCTGAACTGCGAAGGGTGCCCCGGAAACAAAACAACAGGTATTTCCCGAGTCCATCGCCTAAGAGTCTCAATAAGAGGAGTGGTACTTGCCGTATAAGTGCTCCCGCCTACAAAAACGAAATCCGGTTTTGATAGCAGAATTTGCTGCCCGATAATTTTGACGGTATTGCCGTCCGTGAGGTTCTCGGGGTCTAATAGCACCGCTAACATCTTTTCGTTATTGTTCTTTTTGCTCAGTATATATTGTTCAATATTCAAAGTTTTGTATCTTTTTTGCTATTTTTTCCATCAGCCATTGCGGGGTAGATGTTGCGCCGCAAATGCCAACGGAACAGGTTTGGGAGAAAGTAGATAAGAGCGATGTGAACATCTCTTTGGTCAGTTCTGCCTCATGACTCACAAAAAGAGTGTTCGCGTTTACCTCTCTGCACTGCTTATACAGCACTTTGGCGTTTGAGGATTTTTCTCCGCCGACGAAGATGACTATATCGTGTTGCGATGCAAACCTCCTTAAATTTTCCACTCTGCCCGCCACATTGCGGCATATAGTGTTATGGTACTCAAACTTTACGCCTTGCTCTAATTTTTCGGAAATGGCAAGTACTAACTGCTGAAATTCTTCAACATCCTTAGTCGTTTGTGAAAAGAGATAAATATCCTTTTTATAGTCAAGTTTGCTCAGTTGTTCTTTGTTTTCTACTACGATTGCGTTTCCTTCGGTCTGCCCGACCAGTCCTACCACTTCTGCGTGCCCTTCTTTGCCGAAGATGACAATTTGTGCATCGTTGTGCCGGCTATATGCATCTCTAATTCGCTTTTGCAGAGCGAGAACAACGGGACAAGAAGCATCAAAAAGTTGTATCTGCCTTTCTTCCGCCGTTCGATAGGTGGCAGGCGGTTCACCATGGGCGCGGATAAGTACTTTTTTGTTCGTCAGGTTACTGAGGTCGTTATACGTGATTGTTACTAATCCTTTATCTGCCAACCGCTTAACCTCTTCTTCGTTATGCACTATGTCACCAAGGCAGTATAAAGTACCTTTTTCCAACTCTTCTTCGGCACGAGCGATAGCGCGTGTTACTCCGAAGCAGAATCCCGAACCGTTGTCAATATCAATTAGCATCAAATATTGATGTGGTCTTCAAACAGATGCATGATAATATCCATTTGTTCTTCGCGAGTCAAATCGGAGTTATCAACTGCTATTGCGTCTTCCGCTTGCCGCAGCGGGCTTTCTTTCCTGTGGGTATCTCGATAATCGCGTTCTTGAACATCGTGCAGCACTTCTTCATATACAGGGTGCTCACCTTTGCTTTGCAACTCTAAGAAGCGTCGTTTGGCTCTTTCCTCAGGTGAAGCGGTGAGAAAGAGTTTAAGTTCTGCATTAGGAAATACCACAGTACCTATATCCCTGCCGTCCATTACTATTCCTCCTTCTGCACCCATCGCTTGTTGGGCGGCAACTAAAAAAGCCCGCACTTCTTTTATAGTGCTTACTTGTGATGCCATATTGCCGACAGCGAGCGTGCGAATTTCTTTTTCCACATCTTCGCCGTTGAGTAATGTGTGTTGACCGTCGGATGTCGGAAGAAAAGAAATATGAATATTGTTCAGTTGCTCTATTATGCACTCTTTATCGCGGTGAGTCAGCTCTAATGAAGCAACGAGCGGATTATTGTGAATATTGTCGTTGAACCTCAAAAAATAAAGAGCCACAGCGCGATACATTGCACCTGTATCAACATACTTATAACCCGCTCGCCGAGCAAGTTCTTTGGCTATTGTACTTTTTCCGCAAGACGAATAGCCGTCGATGGCCACAGTTATCTTTTTCATTTATTTTAAGTATTCGTTAATATCGAGTGCCAATGTTGCCTGATAGGTGAAGTTTCCCCTTGTGTATTGAGAAAAAGCGAAGCCGACTCTCACGCTTTTGATATGCAGTCCGGCACCGAGAGCAAATCCCGCCAATGAGCGTTGATCTTTTAGTTGCATCTCCATACGCCGGCGGTGGTTATAACTCAAGGTGAGCCAGAAAATATCTTTCTTTGGGATAATATCAATAGCCCAAACGGTATGACGGAACAGCATGTCGTACCATCTCACACTTTCATTTTCTGATGTCCCGTAATCAAGATTCCACCTCTGCATATTGTGGATGGTTAGAGAGAAACGGAGCGGGGCATGAGGAAGTTTATACGAAAGGCCTAACTGAAGATTCAGTGGCATTGTCTCTAATTTCTGCCCCGACTCATCGGAGTAGAAACCTTTTAGTTGCCAGCCTATGTTTTGAAGCGTTAGACCTACCTGCAAAGTAGAGTCGGGAAGAACAAAATATCCGCCGACATCTGCACCTAAAGCGAAAGAGTGGTACGCCTCGTATGCTGAATATACGGGTTTGAGTGCTGCTCCGACGCGAAACATCGGACCTAACTGGCGGGCATACATAATATCAACAAGGAAGTCGCGGGCAGAAAAGGTGGTGCCGCTCAGAGTCCCATATTCATCGGAATAGGCGAACTTGCCATAGTCAAGATAATGAACGGCTATTCCCCCGTAGTTATCACCCCAATTGTGACCGTATGCTACACCTGCAAAGTTCATTGATGCCCCGTAGAAGGCATAACTCATAGAAAGACTATTATGAGTGGAAGAAGAAAGTAGCGCGGGATTATTAAGCGCAAAAGAAATATCCCCGTCGTAACCCAAACTCACATTTTCACCTCCGTGCGCATTATGCCGAGCAGAGTAGGGAAGATTGAGAAAATTAAAAACACTACTCCCCGCTTGTGAGTAAGCTGAGATGGAAAACAACAATAGTGTAAGTAAATTTATATATCTTGTTATTTTAGTCACAATAAGTGATTTTAACTTGCAAAGTTATAAAAAAATACTTGTTTTTACAAACAAAACGAAAAAAAACAAAAAAAATGTTTGGCACGGTGTTTGCGTCCTATGGGTATAACTGCAGTTTTGATGTACTCTACATTTAAGTACAAAGTTCTATGTTTATTGATGTTACGAAACTATAATTACAGACTTTTTTGAGGTTTGCATTATAGTTTCCGATTAAAAGAAAGGACCAAGTTATGAAAAAATTAGTTTTAGCGGCGATAGCCGGAATGTTTATTTTTGCAGCCAATGCTCAATCTAAGCAAGAATTACCGCCTCATCACATGAATGTGCAAGAGCATGCTCGTCATCAGCGCGATAAAGTAATGGAAAGAATGGAGTTCAGGCGTGAAGACGCACAAACAAGAGCGGTGCACAAGGCTCTTCGTTTGAAAGAGCAGTTGCTTTTATCAGACGAGCAGTATGATAAGGTCTATAAGGTATATTATGATGCCTTCAAGTCTTTTGAAAAAGAAAGAGTAGCAAAGGATAGTAAGGACGAGAAGACATTTCGTGGAAATGTGGAGGCTCCTCATGACTCAGTAGCAGTCGAGAAAAAGCGCGAAGAACACCTTAAACGTGTTGCCGAGTTAGAAAAACCAATGAAAAAAATCCTTAACGAAGAGCAGTTTAAGCGTTGGAAAGAATTAGAGACAACTCCACCGAGAAGGCATAATAGATAGTACTTGTTGCGTATTATATTTATTGGTTAGTAAAACGACATAGGCGAGCCTTTTGCTCACCTATGTCGTTTTACTTTTCACCTATAATTATCGTGCATTTCTTTGCGCCTCCGTTAATCGCTTATTTATCTTGCAGCGATAATAGCGCGGAACTTCTCTCCGATGAGTGCTGCACCACCGATAAGGCCGCCATCTACATCCTCGTTAGCAAATAGTTCGGCAGCGTTTTTCTCATTGCATGAGCCGCCATAAAGGATAGTAGTGTCCTCTGCCGCTTGTTTGCCGTATTTCTCTGCCACAAGAGAACGAATATAGGCATGCATCTCTTGTGCTTGTTCAGGAGTGGCGGTCAGACCTGTGCCGATAGCCCACACGGGTTCGTAAGCGAGAGTGATATTATTCCACTCCTCAGCCGTGAGATTGAATACAGAGCCTTCCAGTTGGGCTTTTACTATTTCGTTCTGTTTGCCTGCTTCGCGCTCTTCTTTCACTTCGCCGATGCAGAAAATAGGTTTCAGACCATTGTCAAGCGCGAGGCGCACTTTCTCGCGAAGGATAGCATAATCTTCGTGGTAATAGGCGCGACGCTCTGAGTGACCGAGTATAACATACTCTGCTCCCGTTGACTTAACCATTGCAGCACTCACTTCACCTGTAAAAGCACCCTTATCTTTGTCTGCGCAGTTCTCTGCCGCCACTTTGATAGGCGAGCCCTTTAGCAGTTCTGACACCGTGGCAAGGTGGATAAAAGGCGTGCCGATAACAACGGCGCACGACGGATTCTTCACTGTTTCTTTCAATTCTGTAGCCAACGCTACACCTTCTTGCAGGGTCTTGTTCATCTTCCAATTACCTGCTACCATTTTTGTTCTCATAGTAGTAATATTTTGTTATTGTTAAACTTATATCACAATTAGTTGCGTATGTTCTCTATTTGCATGTTGTGTTATCATACTGACGATTTGACTAAAAGGCTACTGTCGCCGTATGAAAGAAAGCGAAAATCGTGGTCGAGAGCATAGCGGTAGATGTCTCTCCAACCTTTTTCTCCGACAAAAGCGGAAACCAACAGAAGTAAGGTGGAGCGAGGTTGGTGAAAATTAGTTATCATTCGATTAACGATACGGAAACAGAATCCGGGTTTTATCATTATTTGCGTTTCAGCATGCATTGTGTCTTGTCCTGTGGCATCAAGATATGCAAGAAGTGCTTCTAATGCTTCTTCGGTAGTTAACGAATGTTCTTTTTCGTAAGGCTCAAACTGCTGAACAGACAAGGTGTGCTTGTTATCTAACGGGCAAAGGTGTGACGGCAGTTCTCCGCTCATATCTTTTTCTGCTGCATCAGTCATTGCCGAGCGAGCTGTTTTGATATACTTATTCGCTTGCTCTCCCCAATAATATAAACTTTCTAATGTTCGTACGGATGTTGTACCGACAGCCACGATATTTCCGAGATGTTGCTTAATAGTTTCTATAGTTTTTTTAGGAACAGCGACTATCTCTCGATGCATAGGGTGCTCGTTGGCATCAGCCGTTTTGACGGGCTGAAAAGTACCGGCACCGACATGCAGTGTCAGATCTGCTATTTGTATTCCTCTTTGCTCGAGGTCGGAAAGTACTGCGGGCGTAAAATGCAGACCTGCAGTCGGGGCGGCAACGGAGCCTTTTATGGCCGAATACACTGTTTGATATGTTGTTTTATCGCTTTCTTCAGTCTTGCGGTTAAGATACGGCGGGATGGGCAATTCCCCTATTTTATCGATTATTTCGGCGAAGGAAACGAACTCGTTTTCCCACGAGAACTGAACTAAGAAATCACCTGCTTGTCGGAGCTTAGGTGCGGCTTCATCTCTTGTCTGTTTTCCCTCTTGCGATGGGGTAAGCCGTAGTGGTGCGTCTGCCGTCCCGCTTTTTTCTGCTCGCAGTATGAGGTCCTGACTCACCTGCATTTCCAGTGCGCCTGTTTTCCATTTTTTGAGGTTGCCTATCATGCATTTCCATACACAGCTCTTTGTTGAAGAAAGAGCCAGTTGATAGTCGCTTGGCTCTACGGGTTCTAAGAGAAAAATTTCGATGCGAGCTCCTTGTTGATTAGAGGCTGTTGATTGCTCGCCTGATGTAGGCTTATTGTCTCCCGCCTGTTTCTTATGAAACACGAGGCGAGCCTGAATAACGCGGGTGTTATTCCTAACGAGCAATGCATCGGAAGGTAGAAAATTGCCAATCCGGCAGAAGCGACTCTCTTGTATCTCTCCGTCGTGCCAAACAAGCAGTTTGGAACTGTCACGCTCCGGTAGCGGATATTTGGCAATCCTGTTTTCCGGCAAGGGATAATCGTAATTATCAATTAGTAATGGCTGCATTAATGCCTTGTTTTAGTTGACGATTTAGACCTTTGGTTCTCGCGATCATACCTTTTTGGTTTTCGACTTTCGACTTTTGGCTTTCGGTTTTCGACTTTTGTCTTTTGACTTTCGACTTTTGTCTTTCGGTTTTCGACTTTCGGTTTTCGTCCTTCGTTCTTCTTGTACCTATGGTGCTTATAGTCGGATTCTTGGCGGTGTTCGCGTTTGCCTTCTGCAAGGTCTTTTTTGAAATCCTTATGGCCGCCTGCGAATAGTTCGTAGCAATTGAAGTGACATTCTAACTCACCATTAAGTAATGGCAGTCGTTGGGAAGTCTTTAGACCAATAGATTTGAGTGCATCTTCGTTAGAAGAGATTATCCATGCGACAGCCCCTGCAAATCGCTGTTTCAGTACATCGCCTATTTCCTTATAAAGCAGGCAGATGTCCTCGTCTTTTTTCAGTCGCTCTCCGTAGGGGGGATTGATTATGACAAAGCGTTTTGTTTCGTTAGCAGCGTTTTTCGTTTTTTGTGAATCGTCCTTTTTATTGGGTTGCAAATCTTGAATACGACATTGCCTGACGCTTATCTCTTTTTGCAAGCCTGCTGCGCGGACATTTTGCTCTGTAGCGCGGCAGCAGAAGAAGGCAGCATCAGAACCATAGATATGGTGGTGAAAATCTCGTTCGAAAGAGTCATCGTTATATATTTCGTTGAACAGTTCAGCATCGAAGTCTTGCCATCTCTCAAAGGCGAACGATTGCCGATAGACTCCGGGGGCTATGCCTTTTGCTATCATGGCTGCTTCAATGAGCAGTGTGCCGCTACCACACATCGGGTCATATAGGTCACATTGCCCGTCCCATCCTGCCATCAGTAACATGCCGGCTGCTAAAGCTGCGTTGAGCGGGGCGTCGGTCGTTTGTTCGCGCCACCCGCGTTTATGTAGTGATTCGCCGGACGAGTCTAATGAGATTGTTACTTCTTCGCCTGATATATGCACGTTGATGCGGATGTCCGGATCGGATACTTTGACCGAAGGGCGTTTGCCTGTCAGTTCGTTGAAGCGGTCAACGATGGCATCTTTTACGCGGTAGGTGACATAGGCAGAGTGGCGAAAGGTATCGGAGTATATCGTTGCATCAATAGCAAAAGTTTGGTCGTTAGAGATGATATCTTCCCACTTTATTTCCTTTGTTTTCTCGTAAACCGTATCGGCATCGGTGGCAGTAAAATTGCAGATAGGTTTTAATATCCTCAGCGCGGTACGCAGTTGCATATTAGCGCGATACATCATAGCCTTGTCGCCTTCAAAAGCAACGGCGCGATGTTGCACCTCAATAGACTGAGCACCGATATCAGTGAGTTCTTTGGCAAGTACTTCTTCTAAGCCTTTCAGCGTTTTTGCAATCAGTAGCATAATTATTAGTGGAAGAGATTAAGAAATTCGCGGGGAACAGGTGTTTCGAAGTGGACAGTCTGTTCTGTAACAGGGTGAGTAAATTCCAGTATTCTTGCGTGTAAGGCAAGTCGGTCAAGTGGTGATGCCTTGTCTGAGCCGTATTTATAATCAGATACGATAGGGTGTCCTATGGATGCGGTATGTACGCGTATTTGGTTGGTTCTACCTGTGTCAAGGTTCAACTCTAACAATGAATATTCTTCGTTGTGCTTGATGACTTTATAGTGTGTTATGGCCTTTTTTCCTCCGTTATCAACCGGTGAAGAATAAACCATTGTTGTGCGCGGGTCGGTTGTGAGCCACGTGGTTATTGTACCTTCGTTTTTTTCTATTGCGCCTTCCACAACTGCCACATACACTCGCTTGCTGACCAATTGATGCCACCATTCGCGCATATAGTGTTGCAGATCTTCTGATTTAGCGAACACTAACAAACCGCTTGTCTCACGGTCAAGGCGGTGCACGACAAACACATTGTTGCGTCTGTCTTCGTGGCGGACATAGTTTTTGAGAATAGAGAGTACCGTGGCTTCTCTGCCGCCCGGATTGGCGGCAACAGTCAGCAGACCTCTATCTTTATTGACAACGATAAGGTGATCATCCTCATATATTATTTTCAGTTTTGGATGTACGAGAGCGTTATTACCTTTCCCTTGTTGAACAGACAGCTTGTCGCCTGCTTTAACGGGGTAATCGGCGCGAGTCTGAACAACTCCGTTCACCTGTACCACACGGCGGGCAAGCAGGTGCTTGATACTCGTCATCGTCATTCCGCCGAGGTGGAAAAGCAGTGCTTCCCCGAGGTTGCTGTCTTGTCGGACAACGATATTTGTAGGTTGTTTACGCATATTATTTCTTTGTTACTTAGTACTTCGTTACTTGGTACTTCGTCACTTGTTACGTTGTTACTTTGTCACTTGTTACTTGGCTCTTTGGTCAGGCTTCCGATTGCTCGCGAACTTTAATAATTCATAAAAAGCCCCGACTATATCAGGGCTTTTTACATCGTACTGTTTCGTACTTGGTACATCGTACATTGTATTTCTTTTTACTTCGTACTTAGTACATCGTACTTCTTTTTACTTCTTTTTACTTCGGTTGCCGTAGCGTGACATAAATTTATCGACACGACCGGCGGTATCAACCAACTTAGACTTACCGGTATAGAACGGGTGAGAAGTGTTGGAGATTTCGAGTTTGAAGAGCGGATAAGTAACGCCGTCAATTTCGATAGTGTCCTTTGTGGCAGCGGTAGAGCGGCTAAAGAACTGATCTCCGTTTGACATATCTTTGAAAACTACAACGCGGTAGTTATCAGGATGAATTCCGTTTTTCATTGTTCTTGTAATTTTTGTTTCTTGTAATTAGCGTAAGCTGTACATCGTACATTGTACTTCGTACTTCTTTTTACTCTGCTGCTACGACTTCGAAGTTGATAACTGCTTTTACATCGCGGTGCAGGCGAGCCTCAGCGGTGAACGCACCGAGTTGTTTCGGAGCCTCAGCGATTGTGATTACTTTGCGGTCAACAGCAAGACCTGCTTTTTCTAAAGCCTCGGCAAGTTGAGCGGTGGTAACGGAACCGAATATAGCACCATTCTCGTTTGCCTTTGCTTCAACTTTAACTGTAGTAGCTTCTAATTTAGCAGCCAATGCTTGAGCATCAGCGAGCATCTTAGCGAGTTTGTGAGCGCGTTGTTTGAGGTCTTCTGCAAGTTGTTTCTTCGCAGACTCGTTAGCGATAACTGCTAATTTGTTAGGTATAAGATAATTGCGGCCATAGCCGTCGCGTACTTTTACGATATCGTCTTTAAAGCCAAGATTCTTGACGTCTTGTTTGAGGATTACTTCCATAACTTCAATTCGTTTTAAAAGGTGAAACTTGGTTATTATTTCATACCGTCGGTAACATAGGGCAGCAGAGCAAGATGCCTTGCACGCTTAACTGCTTGAGCCACTTTGCGTTGGAACTTGAGCGATGTACCGGTAATACGACGAGGCAAAATCTTACCTTGTTCGTTTAAGAATTTCTTCAAGAACTCAGGGTCCTTGTAATCAATGTAACGGATGCCGGCTTTTTTGAAACGGCAATACTTCTTTTTCTTCGTATCTTGCGTCTGTGGTGTAAGATAACGGAACTCTTGTTGTTGTTCTGCTGCCATGATTAAGCCTCCTCTTGTTTTTTAAGTTTAACATTCAAACGCTTCTGCGAATACTCGAAGGCATACTTATCAAGGCGGAAAGTGAGGAAGCGCACAACGCGCTCATCACGCCTATAGGCAGTCTCGAGAGTGGCTACTACTGTGGGCTCTGCGTCAAACTGAAGTAAGGCATAGAATCCCGTAGTCTTGCCTTGGATGGGGTAAGCCAATTTCTTGAGTCCCCACTCCTCACGATTCAAAATGGTAGAACCATTGTCGGTGAGAAGTTTCTCGAATTTGTCAACCGCTTCCTTCATCTGTACATCAGACAAAACGGGAGTTAAGATGAAAGCGGTTTCGTAATGATTTAACATAGAAACTGTTTTATTGGTTATTAATTGTTTTCCGCTCAACCTCTCCGAGGTCGCAGTCGGACTACAAAGTTACTGCTTTTTTCTGATACGCCAAAATTTTACCCTATTTTTTTTGATTTTCTTGTTTTTTTCTTTAGAATTTTGTTCTTTGCCCTGTCTTTTTTCCATAAAAAAGAAGCATCTTCCGAAGAAGATGCTTCATT
>FLNU01000561.1_pt1 | contig 25799 bp, 17 predicted proteins | sample 1140361 | NCBI WGS metagenome assembly FLNU01 (sample SAMEA3878206, study PRJEB12797) | bioreactor metagenome | biome: Moose rumen | place: Sweden | collected 2011-10 | reverse complement strand
GGGCAAGCCTGTATAGATGATGCGGCCACCATCCTCGCCTGCGCCTGGTCCTAATTCCACCACCCAGTCAGCAGCCTTGATGACATCAAGGTTGTGCTCGACGACATAGACTGTATTGCCCTGGTCAACCATACGATTGAACAAGTCGATGATACGGTGCACATCTTTCGGATGCAGACCGTCTGTAGGTTCGTCGATAATAAAAATCTTTCCTACTTCACCCAAATATGAGGCAATCTTCAGCCGTTGCAGTTCACCACCAGAAAGTGTAGATAAAGCCTGATTCAGATGGATATAGCCCAAGCCTACTTCCATCATAGGACGCAATTTGTCCTCAATCACGGTTCCACGGAAAAAGTCACTGGCCAGTCGTACGGACAAGTCCATCACCTGGGCAATGTTCAACGTCTGCCCGGTTGTCTTACTGGTCAACAGATAGGTCAATGCCTCGGGGGAATAGCGCAGACCGCCACACGCCTCACAAGTGGTTTCTATATTATCCATGAAAGCCATTTCTGAGACAATGACTCCTTTGCCTCCACATACAGGGCAGGCTCCCTTGCCATTAAAGGTAAAGTATTGCTCCTTCATTTTGTTGGCCTTGGCAAAACATTTTCTTATGTCACCAGCCACATCCATATAGGTGGCAGGAGTGCTGCGCAGACTCACACCAATATTCTTTTGGCTGATATAAACCACGGGGGCAACCTCTCCCTTTGCATCCACTGCCTCACGGAAACACTGCATGAGTGAACTCTTGCCCGAACCAGCGACTCCAGCCACCACCGCCATGACATGCAGGGGAAGGCAGATGGAGACATTGGCAAGGTTGTGCAGTGACACATGACGCAAGGGAAAAGTCTCAGTCGCCCGACGTGGCAACTCCTTGAACTGACTGCTACTGCTCAACATCTGTCCCGTGCTGGTTGCACTCTGCAACAATTCAGGATAACTACCCTGAAAAACGATGTTTCCACCATCGATGCCAGGGCCTGGTCCCAAATCCACGATGTGGTCGGCTATACGAATCATTTCGCGATGATGTTCAACCAAGATGACCGTATTGCCATGGTCACGCAATCGTTGTACGGAATGTTTCATCAACTCGATATCATGGTTATGCAGGCCTGTACTGGGCTCGTCGAGGATGTACAACACATCGGAAAGGGAAGAGTTGATATATTTGGCAATCTTGCATCGCTGGGCTTCACCTCCCGACAACGTGCCTACCGCACGGTCAAGACTGAGGTAGCCCAGACCTATTTCCTCAAGTGCCGTCAGACGAGCACCGATAACAGCCTTCAAATCGACAGCCAAAGGGGACGGGATGGAACGAATCCATTCATTCAGTCGTGTGATGGACATAGCACATACCTCGGCAATGTTCAGCCCCTCAATCTTACAGGAACGAATCTTTTCATTCAGTCGCGTACCGCCACAATCGGGACAACGCCCCATGCGCAACATCGGGTTGAGGACGGCACTGTGCAACAATCCTTCTTCAGAATTGATGATGCTGCGATACATTCGGGGAATAATTCCTTCGTACTTGGCACTCTTGGGCCAATTGGCCGGCGGATTCTTGAGACGTATCTGAGGACTGTTGAGAAACAAATCCAACTCATCGGGCGAATAGTCCCGAATCTTCTTGTCCAAGTCAAAAAGTCCGCTGTGGGCATAACGAATCCAGCGCCAACCGCCCTTGCCAAAAGCGATGTAATGGATGGTGTCTTCGTCGTTCAGGCTTTTGTCGAAATCCACCAGTTTGTGAATATCCAACTCGCGTATTTCCCCCAGTCCGGAGCAACGCGGACAACTGCCCTCAGGATGGTTGAAACTGAACGATTCGGCATAACCCACAAAGGGTTGGCCTACACGCGAAAAAAGCAGACGTAGAAGGGCATAGATGTCGGTGTAGGTACCCACCGTAGAGCGTGAATTGTTAGCCGGTTTCTTTTGGTCGATAACAATGGCGATGGGCAGGTTCTCTATCGATTCGACATGAGGGCGGCCATACTTGGGCAGATATTGCTGCACGTAAGTGGGAAAGGTGTCGTTGAGTTCACGCCTTGACTTGGCGGCAATCGTGTCCAGCACCAACGAACTTTTTCCCGACCCCGACACACCCGTAAACACCGTTATCTGGTGCTTCGGAATAGCCAGCGAAACATTCTTCAGGTTGTTTTCCCTGGCTCCATGAATCAAGATGCAATCTTTTTCCTCCATTCTTTTGTCTTTTTTCTTGTATCTTGTGCAAAGTTAAGATAAGTAATCTGGATTCTGCCATTTTTCACTTTCCATTTTTCATTTTTCCCTTATCATTTTTTAATTTTGCAAAAGAATCAAGTTCTGCACTGTATGAAGAAATATTATTTTGCCGGTTCTATTCGTGGTGGCAGAGCAGATGCCCAACTGTACCAAAGTATGATTGACTGCCTCAAACACCACGGAAGCGTTTTGACTGAACATGTCGGCAATCTGTCACTCAGTACCTTGGAACAGGGACGAGACCGCGACAGCGACATCTACCTGCAAGACACAGGATGGCTCAGTGCATGTGACGTTGTCGTGGCAGAGTGTACCCAGCCGTCATTGGGAGTTGGCTATGAACTGGCGTTTGCCGAAAAATTGGGCAAACCTTGCCACCTTTTCTATAATTCCACCCAGTGTCAACTTTCTGCCATGCTCACTGGCAATCCCTATTTCCACATCTACCCCTACACCAGCGAGGACGAACTTTTCGCCCTCCTTGACTGTGTACTTAACGAAGAGTGAAAGTGAAAAAATGAAAAGTGAAAAAATGAAAAGTGAAAAAAGAATCAACGACATAAAAGTTGTGGTGTTCGATGCCGACGATACATTGTGGGACTGTCAAAGCCATTTTGACCGAATGGACGACCGCATGGCTGAAATGCTCGAACCTTGGTGCCCACATGAAATCGCACATACCGAACTGCTGAAGACGGAACGAGACAACCTTTCCCTTTCGGGCTATGGAAGCAAGGCCTTCACGCTGTCCGTCCTGGAAACAGCCATCCGTGTAAGCCACGGGGCCATTTCTTCCGACAATCTCGCCACGCTCATCGAGATGGGGAAAGGCCTCATGCGCATGCCAGTTGAGCCGCTGCCAGAAGTAACGGAAACCTTGGAACGTATGTCGCGCTACTACAAAGTGGTCTTCACCAAGGGCGATTTGCTCGACCAGGAACAGAAACTTCACCGTTCCGGCCTGGACACATTCTTCCAGCATACAGAAATCACCTCCAACAAGAGTGAGCGGGAATTCCTGCGCCTGTGTGACAAACTTTCTGTAAAGCCTCACGAGATGGTCATGGTCGGCAACTCCTTCAAGTCGGACATTGCACCCGCACTGGCCATCGGTGCCTGGGGCATCTATATCCCCTACGATGTAGTTTGGGAAATAGAACTGGCCGACGAGTTTGAACATGACCACTGTTTCAAAATCAATCATTTCAGCGAAATCCTAAAAATCATTGCCTAAACATGATGACTGACAAGATTAGACACATTCTGAAGCACTACTTTGCCATTCCCATCTCACAGGAAACCAAACAGGAAACCCTTGACGGAATCGTGGCTGCCACGACGTTTCGCGGAGCCAACCTATGGGTGCTTATCTTTGCCATCTTCACGGCCTCGCTCGGTCTCAATGTCAACTCGACAGCCGTCATTATAGGTGCCATGCTCATTTCGCCCCTCATGGGTCCCATCATCGGCATGGGAACGGCTGTCGGCATCAACGACTTCGAGTTGCTGAAGCGGTCGGCCAAAAACTATTTTGTGGCCACCGTCATCAGCGTGGCAACAGCCACCCTCTACTTCCTCGTCACACCTCTGAACGAAGCGCAATCCGAGTTGCTGGCACGCACCTCACCCACCCTATACGATGTATTCATTGCACTCTGTGGCGGTGCAGCAGGCATCACGGCACTTTGCACCAAAGAGAAAGGCAACGTCATTCCCGGCGTAGCCATTGCCACGGCCCTCATGCCGCCACTCTGTACCGCCGGCTATGGACTTGCGATGGGCAATATGCACTATTTCCTGGGTGCCTTCTACCTGTTCTTCATCAACACTGTTTTTATTGCACTCTCCACGTATGCGGGCATCCGACTCATGCGGTTCGAGTCGAAGAAACAACTGGACAAGCAACGGGCCTTGACGGTACGCCGTTACATCATTGCCATCGTACTGCTCACGATGATTCCTGCAGCCTTCATGACGGCCAACATTGTACATCAAAGCCTTTTCCAAAACAACGTCAGACGCTACATCAAGTCGGAACTCATTTTCCCTGGCACACAAGTCATCAGCAGTGACGTTGACAGGGAGGCAAAGATTCTGCAGATTGTGGCTGTCGGCAAGGAAATCCTGCCTCAGCAGCAGGCCGACGCACAAAGCAGACTGGCAGAATATGGGCTGGAGAGTTACCAACTCTCTGTCATTCAGGGCATGCAGACCGACAGCATTCTTCTGCTAAACAGCCAACTCAGCAGTATGGAAACGACGAGCCAGTCCAACATGCAGCGCATCCTTGAACAATCCCAACAGATTCATCAGTTGGAACAGGAACTTGGCCACTATCAACGGCTCGAGACGCTTGGCCAGACATTGCGCCCGGAGATTCAAGTGTTGTTTCCTCTTGTCCAAAGTCTCTGTCTGAGCCAAGTTCAGGAAACGAACGTCAACGACTCGCTGCCACAGGCATACATCCTGGCTCTCGTCACTACTGAGGCTGGCCACAATCTTCAACCTGCCGAAACCACCAAACTGCACGAGTGGCTCTTGACGCGAACGGAAGCCGATTCGCTGCGCCTCATCGTCCAACCGGCAGGTAGGCACTGACTCTCGGCCAACAGATGCGGCCCCCGACGGAAAGGATGTTCCGTCGGGGGCCGCATCTGTTGTTGGTTGGACTATGATTTAACCGCCGTCTCGGTCTTCATTTTCCTCCTCCAGTTGAAATAACCAAAGATGGCGATGACAACATAGAGGGCATAGAGGGAGGCTTTGAAAGGAATATCTTTGTAGAAGTAGAGGATGCTGGTCACCACATCCACTGCCATCCATACGAACCACTGCTCCAGATACTTGTGTGCCAGTGCCCAAATGCCAAGTATGCTGAGGGCAGTCGTAAAACTGTCTGCCAGGGGAACTGTACTGTTCGTAAACATGACGAGGAGCAGGTAGATGAACATCCACAGGGCTACTGCCAGCAAGAGCCAGGGCAAGACAAGTGAACGCTTGAAGTGGGTAATGGGCAAGGCCTTTTTCTCCGTGGCCTGCTTGCCATATTTCCAGGTGACAAATCCATAGACCGTCATGGCAAGGTAGTAGAATTCCATGCCGCAATCAGCATAGAGTCCCTTCTGATAGTAGAGCACGATGCCCAGCAGTTGCATAAGCAGACCGACAAGCCACATCCAGAGGCTCGCTCTCAGTTCGAGAAGGATGTAGAGCAGTCCCAGGACGGTTGTCGTGATATCGAGCCAATGGGCAAGAAGAAATTCGTGCATAGGCGTCAGAAGTTGAGCGAGAGGTGAGCCATGAAATGGAATGGTGCCGACGGTGCAAAGCCTACGGCCTCACTGTCACGCAGTCCCCACGTGTTCACAGCATAGACCTTGCCGTTCTCGTCCTGGCGGAACTGTGGGGCAGCCCATCCGTTGTTGTCATACTTGGACGAGAAGAGGTTGTAGAGTGTCACGCCTACCCTGCCTGTCTTCACACCCCAGCAGGCTGGCAGCGAGAAACTGTAACTCAGGTCAAGGTTAGTGGTGAAGTGTTCCTTCAGCATCAGGGTCTCCTCTGTGGCAACGTCATCGGTCTGACTCCAGTCGCTCCAGCACTTCATGGTCTTCACGCCCGTGTTGGTCAGGTACTGCTCGCCGATGTACTGGCTTTGCAGGGCTGCTGCCCATGCTTTGTAGTTGAACGTGAAGATGTTGTTGAAAATCACGTCGGGCGAGAAACTGAGTGGGGTGTCGCCCACGTTCACGTTGGTGGCATAGTCGTCCAGCGTCACTATCATATCCTTGGCTCGGTTCTTGCTCAGGGTGGCGTTCATGTCCCAACGCAGCCAGTCGAGCAGCCAGCAAGCAGCCTCCAGTTCCACGCCCATACGGTAACTCTTGGCAATGTTCTTGGTGATGGCCTCGCCTTCGTCGTTCAGTTCACCGGTCAGCACAAACTGGTCTTTGTAGTTCATGTAGTAGAGGTTCAGCCCTGCCGAGAAGCGTTTGCCCCGGAACTGATAGCCGGCCTCGAGGTCGTTCAGGCGTTCTGCGCGCACACTCTCTCCCCAGTGTTCCTGATAATTGTCGCGAGTGGGTTCGCGATGGCTGATGGCGTAGGATGCATAGACCCTGTGCGAAGGTGCCAGTTGGTAGTTGAGACCCACCTTGGGATTGAAGAAGTCAAAGTTCTTGTCAAGGTCGAAGCGTATCTGTCCGTTGTCGTCCCACTCGTCCGAACGACCGTCCATACGATAGTTGACGTGACGGTATTGCAGGTCGGCAAAGGCACTGAGACGGGGCAGGAACTCCCACTGCACCTTTGCATAGATGTTGCCGTCCTGCTTGTCGGCATCGTTGCTGTAGTAGCGGTAGTTGGGCTGCAGGCCCGACAGTGTCGGCACGACGTCCGAGCCTTTGTAGTAGGGCGTGCCCACCCACAGCACATGTCCCTGGTGGGTAGCGTCGAACTTGTTCCAGCCGCCTCCCACGTTGGCCGTCAGTCCCCCCCGGCCAGCATAGTTGAGCGAGGCGATGGCTCCGTAGAAATCCTTGTCCCCATCCTTGCGCTGCACCAGATTGGCCCGCATGCCCGTGTCGTCGGTCAGCATCCACAGATACAGTTTCTTGCCTGTCTTCAACTGGTCGTAGTCATAGTTGTCGTGGGTGTAGTGCAAGGCCACATTCAGTTTCCAGTCACTGCCAATCAACTGATTCCAGTGCAACTGATAGTGCTGCTGGTGATAGTTGTCCAGTTGCTTTTCGTAGAAACGCATGTTGCCGTCCTGGTCGTAGTAGAGTCCGCACGAGTTGTATCGCCGTCCGTACATCGCTTGCTCATATTTCGACGTGTAGTTCCAGGCCATGTAGGTCTGTTCCGTACCGTTGAAGGTGATGAACTTCACACTGGTGCTGCCTGCAAAGTAGCCTGCCTGGACAAAGTAGGAATTCAACTTTGACGTGGCGCGGTCGATGTAGCCGTCACTGCCTATGTTCGACAGGCGTCCCTGCACCCCGAAGTGTCCGCCCAGCAGTCCCGTGCCGAACCGCAGCGTCTCCTTGTGCGAGCCATACGAGCCACCGCTGGCATCCAGGCTGAGATAAGGCTGTGGCGCAATGCCCTCGGTCAGCATGTTCACCGTCGCACCGAAGGCCGCCGCACCGTTCGTACTGGTCCCAACGCCCCGTTGCAGTTGGATGGACTGCAGGCTGGAAGCAAAGTCGCCCATGTTCGAGAAATAGACCAGCGAACTCTCGCCGTCGTTCAGGGGCACACCGTTGGCCGTGATGTTGATGCGGCTCGGGTCGGTGCCGCGCACGCGCAGGCTGGTGTAGCCGATGCCGTTGCCCGCATCGGTCGTCGTCGTCACACTGGGCAGGGTCGAGAGCAAGTGCGGCACGTCCTTGCCGAAGTTCACCTCTCCAATCTGCCGGCTGTCCATGTCGCTGAACGCCATCGGTGTTTTCTTCGTGGCACGGATGGATACCACCTGCACCTGTTCCAGTTCCACCACTCTCACCGTGTCCGTCACATCCTGGGCACACGCCATGCCGACACCCGTCAGTGCCGTCACCATTGCAAGACAAAATTTCTTCATGATTCTTACCTTTATTATTTATAACGATGAAACAATAAAGGGGCTTTCCAAGAGCACCTTCCCTACGGCGGCATTACCCGCATCAGGTTCAGAGGGTATCATCTCAGCCTTTTGTCCCACGACAAAAAGCACCCCTTGGCCTGCCATCTGCAAACCAAACGCGAAGATACGAAGAAGTGAGAGCAAAACAAAATAAAACTTGTTTTAATTTTTGGACTGCCTTTTCCTGGGAGCACTCCCAGGGGGAGGAAGAAGATTCTGCACCGCGCCTCGACAATTATTTGGATAAAAAGGATTGAGATGGTTCCTCAGTTGCCGGTTTTCCTGCCTCAGGGTGTCTATTTCATGCCGTGCGGCTTCGAGAGCCTCTCGCTGGTTGGTGCGGTAGCCCAGTCGGGCGGCAGTCATGCGCTCGCGGATGCCGCCTTCCGTCACAAACTCCTCTTCTTTCTTTTTCTGGTAGGTCATCATCATCTTGTCGACCATGCGGCAGAGGGTGATGGCGGTATTGCATGCCTCTTCATCGGTCCAACGTTCGAAGAACGGCTGGTAGTCGTCCAGTCGGTTGTGGCTGCGACAATACTTCAGCAAGGCATCGAAGCGTCTGTGACCTTGCGTCCACTTCTGCAGGTGGTGACTCACGATATAGTCCTCATAGTCTTCCAGTAGTTCCTGAATGCTCGACCTGGCCACGTTGAGCAGTTTCAGTTCCAGTTCCATCGAGGTGACTCCGTCTGCCGAACCTTCCACGATGTTTTGCTTGCCCGATCGTGCAGCCTGTACCATCTGGTCGACGGTGCGGTCGCCATAGGTAGGGAGGAAACGCCGTGTAAAGACATAGGTGAGTTGGTAGAGCACCACGGTCTTCTGATAGAACCAGAGGTTCTTCCAGTTGGTCTGGCGGCGCAACACGCTCTCTATCTGGTTGGCTGCTCGCTGTTGCATAGGGTTTCTTGGGATTGTTTTTAGGAGGTTAATAAAAATCTAGAATATCTAGAAAATCTAGAAAATCTAGAAAAAAATCATTATTTCTCAGAGGTCCATCAGGTTGCGGGCATAGGGGGTGAGGATGCCGGCCTCCTCCAACTGGTAGATGGGCACTTCGAGCACGATTTCTCCCTCGGCATAGCAGCCTATCTCGTAGGGCTGGTAGGCAAAGTTGATGGAACCGTCGTCGAAGAAGAAGTTGTGGGTGACGCGCAGGGCACTGGAGCCGCGATCGTCCTTGCCGGTGAGGTAGAAGTCGTAGCCGTCCAGACCGCGCGGCTCGAGATAGATGTCGGTCAGCATGCGGGCCAGTCGGGGCACGTCGCTCACCAGGTCGTCCAACTCGACCAGCCGCCCTTCCTGCAGGTCGAAGGTCACGTAGTAGTCCTGGCGAAGCCCGTGGGCTGCTCCGGCCATGTACATGTCCGTCTGACCGTTCATCGTGACGTAGCGGCCACAGAGCGTGTACACACCCAGGTCGACCGACTTGCTGCTAATGTTCATCCGGCCTTCCTCGACCTCGTCGACCACGTGCACACCCTCCGTGCGCGCAGGCTCGAGCGTGAAGGGAGTTCCCAGGTAGTTCTCCACCGCCGACGGCAGGTCGGAGCCGACGGAGTCGTTCAGAAACACATGGAGCAGGCGGCTGTGCAGGGGCGACAGGTCCACGCCCTCGCAGCGGTCGGGCCACAGCATGTGCAGTTCGGCCATGCTGAAGTATGGCAGGCTCTCGGGAATCTCGTCATCGACCGTGTCGGCCAGCAGGTCGAAGCCCAGCGACCGCTCTTCGTCCACGCGCGAGAACGAGAGGAACGGGCGCACCACGTCGCCACGGCTGTCGTCAGCCTTCAGGCTGCTTGCCTCTCCGCCCTTTGCAGAGCCGCTCTCACTACAGGATAAAAACGAAAAAAAGGCCATGGACACGGCCACGCCACACACAGTCAGTCTCTGCAAAAGTTGTACCATAGGAAGGGACTGTTTTAAGTTTTATTGCTCACTATCTCAACATCTCACTATCGTTCATACAAAGGTACGTCAATTTTCAGTTACCATCCAAATCCAGCCTGCAAAAACTTTCCACCCACTCCCTGGGAAGGCGGACGTCTCGTCAGCACAACACCGGCCACACACCAGTGGAAATCCATCCACACCCCAGTGGAAATCCATCCACACCCCAGTGGAAAACGGACGTAACTTAACCGGCGAGAAATTTCTGAGTACTCGGACGTAAATTTCCAAGTACTTGGAAGAAAATTTCCAAGTACTTGGAAAAAAATTTCTAAGTACTTGAAAAAATATTTCCAAGTACTTGGAAAAAAACTTTCAAGTACTTGGAAATTTACGGCCAAATACTTGGAAGTTTGACAAGACAGTGGAAGCGTCTGATTTTCAGTGCAGTAAAGCCAGAATTGCGGTACAGCGGAAATTTGCTGAAAAAGTGGAAAAACGGGGTTGCCAGTTAAATCTTTCCGTTCGTGTCGCTTGGGAAGGCGGTGCCTGTTGTGTCTATATATATAAATAAAGCACGCGCGCGAGGGAATGAAAAGAATTACCCCTTCCCCCTGGGACCACGGACGTCCCCTGGGAGCGCGGACGTCCTCGTCCGCAGAATCTTAAAAACACACTATTATTTCGTTGTGGGAAGGAAGTATCATCTGCGGACGGGGACGTCCGCGCTCCCAGGGGACGTCCGCACTCACGGGAGAAGGCAGTCCAAAATAAAAACAGGGTTTTATTTTGTTTTGCGCTCACTTAATTGTAAATTTGCATGATTTTGGGATATTATGCATTCCGAAAGGAAAAACAGCAGACACTTACTTACTTTAAATGTTATAATAATGGCTAACAGAGAAAAACTCTTTACCGAGTTCCAAGCCCCTACGACACAGGAATGGCTCGACAAAATCGAGGTGGACCTGAAGGGCGCGGACTTCCAGAAACGGCTTGTGTGGCGAACCAACGAAGGGTTCAACGTGCAGCCTTTCTACCGCCGCGAAGACCTTGAAGGACTGAAGACGCCCGACGCAATGCCCGGCGAATTCCCCTTCGTACGCGGCAATCAAAAGGACAACAACAAGTGGTACGTGCGCCAGAACATCGCGGTTGACGACCCGAAGGAGGCCAATGCCAAGGCACTCGACGTGCTGAACAAGGGCATCGACTCGCTGGGCTTCCGCATCAAGGGCAGCGACGTGAGTGCCGCACTGCTGGAGACACTGCTCAAGGACATCCGCTGCGACATCGTGGAAGTGAGTTTCCGCACCTGCCCCAAACATGTGCCCGAACTGACCGAACTGCTCGTGGCCTACTACGAAAAGCAAGGCTACGACAAGGAGAAAATCGTGGGCGGCATCGGCTTCGACCCACTCGACGTCATGCTGCGCAAAGGCAAGGACGTGAGCGAACTGCTGGCCGTGAGCCCGCAACTCGTCGAGAAACTGAAGGACTTCCCCGGACTGCGCTGCATGATGGTACACAGCGACACCCTGAACAACGCCGGTGCCTACATCGTACAGGAACTGGGCTACGCACTGGCCTGGGGAAACGAATACCTGCAACAACTGGTGGATGCCGGCGTCGACACCGACCTGGCTGCCAAGAGCATCAAATTCTACATGGGCGTGAGCGAGAACTACTTCATGGAAATCGCCAAGTTCCGCGCAGCACGCATGCTGTGGGCACAAATCGTGAAACAGTACGCACCCAAGTGCGACTGCGCCTGCCAAATGGTAGTCAACGCCACGACCTCGACCTACAACCAGACCGTCTTCGACTCCTACGTCAACCTCCTCCGTTCGCAGACAGAGGCCATGAGCGCAGCACTCGGCGGCATCCACTCCCTGGTAGTGACCCCGTTCGACGTAACCTATGAAAAACCAACCGACTTCTCCGAACGCATCGCACGCAACCAGCAGTTGCTCATCAAGGAAGAGAGCCACTTCGACCGCATCGTCGACCCGTCGGCAGGCAGTTACTACATCGAGCACCTGACCAATGCACTGGCAGCAGAAGGATGGAAACTGTTCCTCAAAGTGGAGGAAGAAGGCGGATTCTTCGAAGCACTAAAGAAAGGCACCGTACAGGACGACATCAACGCCACCAACCAGAAGCGACACGGCGACGCCGCAAAGCGCAAGGAATTCCTGCTCGGAACCAACCAGTTCCCCAACTTCACCGAAAAGAGCGAAGGCAAACACGCTGCCGCCTGCACCTGCGCCTGCCATCACGCCGACCAGGTGGAGGCACCCTACAAGAAACTGGAAACCAGCCGACTGGCCGCCGACTTTGAAAACCTGCGCATCCACACCGAAGAAACCAAGGTACCGACAGCCTTCATGCTCACCATCGGCAACCTCGCCATGCGCCAGGCACGAGCACAATTCTCATGCAACTTCCTCGCATGCGCCGGCTACAAGGTGATAGACAACCTCGGCTTCAAAACCGTGGAAGAAGGCGTGGACGCAGCCCTCAAAGCAGGAGCCGACATCGTAGTCCTCTGCTCCAGCGACGACGAATATGCCGAGTACGCCATCCCAGCCTACCAGTACCTCAACGGACGCGCCATGTTCGTGGTGGCCGGAGCACCCGCCTGCATGGACGACCTCAAGGCTGCAGGCATCGAGAACTTCATCCACGTCAAGTGCAACGTACTTGAGACACTGAAAGAATATAACGAGAAACTTGGTATCTAACAAAGGAGGACTTGAATTATGCGTAAACAATTTAAAGATATTGATATTTATGCTGGCATCAAGTCGGAAGACGGTGCCAAGTGGGTGAAAGACAATCACATCGAAGCCAACTGGAGAACTCCGGAACAGATAGATGTGCGCCCCGTATACACAAAAGAAGACCTGGAAGGCATGGAACACCTCGACTTCACAGCCGGTATTCCACCCTACCTGCGCGGACCCTACTCCATGATGTACCCCTTCCGCCCATGGACCATCCGCCAGTACGCCGGATTCTCCACAGCCGAAGAATCAAACGCCTTCTACCGCCGCAACCTGGCCTCAGGACAAAAGGGACTCTCCGTCGCCTTCGACCTGCCAACCCACCGCGGCTACGACCCCGACAACGCACGCGTAGTCGGCGACGTGGGAAAAGCCGGCGTCAGCATCTGCTCGCTGGAAAACATGAAGGTACTCTTCGCAGGAATCCCCCTCAACAAAATGTCCGTCTCAATGACCATGAACGGCGGCGTACTGCCCGTACTCGCCTTCTACATCAACGCCGGACTGGAACAGGGAGCCAAGTTGGAAGAAATGGCCGGTACCATACAGAACGACATCCTCAAGGAGTTCATGGTGCGCAACACCTACATCTACCCACCTGCATTCTCGATGAAAATCATCGCCGACATCTTCGAATACACATCCAAGTTCATGCCCAAGTTCAACAGCATCTCTATCTCCGGCTACCACATGCAGGAAGCAGGAGCAACGGCAGACATCGAACTGGCCTACACACTGGCCGACGGAATGGACTACCTGCGCACCGGCGTCAACGCCGGTATCGACATCGATGCCTTCGCACCACGCCTCTCCTTCTTCTGGGCCATCGGCATGAACCACTTCATGGAAATTGCCAAGATGCGTGCAGGACGACTGCTGTGGGCCAAAATCACCAAGATGTTCGGAGCCAAAAACCCGAAGTCCATGGCCCTGCGTACCCACTCGCAGACATCAGGCTGGAGCCTCACCGAACAGGACCCGTTCAACAACGTGGGCCGCACCTGCATCGAAGCCATGGCAGCCGTGCTCGGCCATACACAGTCACTGCACACCAACGCACTCGACGAGGCCATCGCACTGCCGACAGACTTCAGTGCACGTATCGCCCGTAACACCCAGATTTACATCCAGAACGAGACCAAGGTCTGCAAGCAGATAGACCCGTGGGCCGGCAGTTACTACGTAGAAACACTGACCAACGAGTTGGTACACAAGGCATGGGAACACATCCAGGAAATCGAGAAACTTGGCGGTATGGCCAAGGCCATCGAGACCGGACTTCCGAAAATGCGTATCGAAGAAGCAGCCGCACGCACACAGGCACGCATCGACTCCGGCAACCAGACCATTGTCGGAACGAACAAATATCGCCTTGAACACGAAGACCCCATCGACATCCTCGAAATTGACAACACAGCCGTACGCCTGCAACAGGAAGCAGCCCTCAAGGAACTGCGCGCTCATCGCGACGAAGAGGCCTGCAAGAAAGCCCTGGCCGACATTACGGAGTGTGTACGCGAGTTCAACGAAGGCAAGAAGAGCGAGAACAACCTTCTCGACCTGGCCGTGAAAGCCGCCGGCCTACGTTGTACATTGGGAGAAATCAGTGACGCCTGCGAAGCCATCGTGGGCCGTTACAAGGCAGTCATCAGAACCATTTCAGGCGTGTATTCAGCAGAAAGCAAAAAAGACAAGGCCTTTGAGGAGGCATGTCAACTCACCGAGCAATTTGCTCAGAAGAACGGTCGACGTCCACGCATCATGATAGCAAAGATGGGACAGGACGGACACGACCGCGGTGCAAAAGTAGTGGCAACCGGCTATGCCGACTGTGGCTTCGACGTGGACATGGGACCCCTGTTCCAGACCCCAGCCGAGGCTGCTCGCGAAGCCGTCGAGAACGACGTCGACGCTGTCGGAGCCAGTTCGCTGGCAGCAGGCCACAAGACTCTCATCCCTCAGTTGATTGAGGAGTTGAAGAAACTGGGACGCGAAGACATCATGGTCATTGCCGGTGGTGTCATCCCGGCACAGGACTACGACTTCCTCTACAAGGCAGGCGTGGCCGCCATCTTCGGCCCTGGCACCAGCGTGGCGCATGCCGCCTGTGAGATGATGAAGATTTTGCTTGAAGACTAATCCTCTAAAACTGTTAGGAATTGAAAATCCCGGGGCTATGCCTTAGGATTTTCAATTCCTTTTTTATTTTATCCATGCTCCATCCACTTCCCCCGCACGCCGTCATCGGCAATGTACCACCCACTCAGTTCACCAATCCTTTCTGCTACACGCCTCACCCTCTGTGTGTGGCCGCTGCCGAGGAAGTGAAACGCTACCTGCGCAGCCAGGCTGCATGGCAGGAGGAGATTGAGCGTGGCAAGATGTTTGGCGTGCTGGTGGTCGAGGGTGGTTTCCTGGCGGCTTTTTCGGGCTTGTTGGACGGACAGAACCGACTGCCCTATTTCGTGCCGCCCATCTACGATTTGCTTCAGCCCGACGGGCATTTCCAAAGGGAACAAGCCTTGATTTCGGCCATTAACCACGACCTCGATGCGCTGCAGGACCGTGGCAATGCCGATACTTTCCCTGAACTTTATTCGCGCCAGGAGCGCATGTACATAGCCGCCCTCAAGCGGGAGCGGAAGGAGCGTTCCGTCGCGTTGCAGGACTGGCTTTTCGAGCAGTATGTCTGCCTCAACGCGCGTGGTGAGGAGAAGACGATGATTCAGGTGTTCATGGATTTCTACCGCGAGCACATGCTTCACATCCAGCATTTTGAGCGCAACCTGCAGACTCACCACATTCCCTCGGGGTCGGGCGAGTGCTGTGCGCCCAAACTGCTGCAATATGCGTTCGGCCACGGGTTGCGACCGTTGTGCATGGCCGAGTTCTGGATGGGTCAGTCGCCACGCGACGAGGTGCGCCACGAGGGTTCGTTCTATCCGGCCTGCCGGCGCAAGTGCCGTCCCATCCTGCACTTCATGCTGCAAGGCTTGGACGTGGAGGAAAGCCGGCTCGAGCGTTACAACGCCGAACTGCTGAAACAGATTGACATTGTCTACGAGGACGACGACTTGCTGGCCATCAACAAGCCGAGCGGCCTGCTGTCCGTTCCCAGCCGCGAGTCACAGTGCTGTGTGGTCGACTGGTTGCAGCATCGCCACCGCGTGAACGGCTTCCCGCCCACGCCTGTCCACCGTCTCGACCAGGACACGTCGGGCCTCTTGCTGATAGCCAAGTCGCGCGAGGCTCTGAGCCGTCTGAGCAAGCAGTTTGTGCAGCACCAGGTCAGGAAGTCGTACGTGGCCCTGCTCGACGGGTGTCCGGGCTCTTCGCTGCCTGCCGAGGGCTGTGTGCGCCTTCCGCTGCGTCCCTCTCCCTACGACCCACCGCGCCAGATGGTCGACCCCGAGCATGGCAAGCAGGCCATCACGCGCTACCGCATCGTCGGCAGCGACGGCGAGACAACCCGCATCTTCTTTTTTCCCGAGACGGGACGCACCCACCAACTGCGCATGCACAGTGCCCATCCCGACGGCCTGGGCTGTCCCATCGTGGGCGACCCGCTCTACGGACGGACCTCCGGGTCAGAGCCTCTCAGTTGCCACTACGCCCTGCATAGTCCGCGGTTGATGCTGCACGCGTCGTCCATCGACTTCCTGCAACCTACCACTGGACAGCCCATCCATCTTGACTGTCCTCCGCCGTTCTAAAAATTCCTCTTCACGTGAAACACCTCACATTCGTACTGTTGACGTTGTCCGTGTTGGGACAAAACGCCAGTGCACAGTAGACACAGTCCTGCTCGGCGGCTCTCCCGATGCAGAAGATTGAGGCCTCGCGCCTGGCCGACCTGCACACGCCCCGCTGTGGGCATTCCACGTTCTGCACTGGCCAGGAAATCGTCGTGGCCGACCGCACGTCGCAGCAGGCCTACGTCGCTGGCATGGACAAGGACAAGGGCTCTGCCTGTTGCGCATCGACTATGCCCGGTCGCCGGCACCGCTCATCCTTCCGTATCTTCAAGGAAGCAACAGACATGACTACCCGCGAGTGGCTCAACCAGCAACAAGGCTAAGTCTGCCGACAGCCGCGACACCCACCGTTCCTTGGCCGCATACATCTCCAGCGTATGGGTTCAACCTACTTTTCCGGCTGAACCCATACACTGTCTTCGGCCACATTTCAGCGTGATTTACAGCCATCAAGTCGGCAAAACCACACAATGCACACACAAAACTTTGCCAATCAGCAGTTTAAAGTCACCACCACTGTAGACAAAAGTTTAAATCACGTCGTGATTTCTATAAATCACGACGTGATTTTTAAGAATCACGACGTGATTTGCACAAATCACGACGTGATTTTAAGTTTTCAAGCGCAAGGAAAAAAGTTTTGAGTGCACATTTGCCTACTTTTTTGTCCGGATGTGGGAAGTATGGTGTTGTGCCGGGGAAGGGAGCGCGGACGTCCTCCCCCTGGAAGCGCGGACGTCCTCGTCCGCAGCATTATCAAGCAATGTTTTGAGTTTCTGCGGACGGGGACGTCCGCGTTCCCAGTATTATCACACTCGGCAAAGAAAAATGAAAAATTGAGATTTTTCTTTTTCTTTTCGCTCGCTTAACCGTAACGTTGGCTAAGCCGAAGTTACTCACGCTCGGCAAAGAAAAATGAAAAATTGAGATTTTTCTTTTTCTTTTCGCTCGCTTAACCGTAACTTTGTAGAAAGTATGGAAAAGGAGTATATAAGGATAAGGAACGCGCGCGTGAACAACCTGAAGAACGTGGACGTTGACATTCCACGCGACCAGTTGGTGGTGGTGACGGGTGTGAGCGGAAGCGGCAAGTCGAGCCTGGCCTTCGACACCCTCTATGCCGAGGGGCAGCGGCGCTATGTGGAAAGTCTTTCGACCTACGCACGACAGTTCCTGGGACGCATGTCGAAGCCTGAGTGCGACTTCATCGAGGGCATTCCACCGGCCATCGCCATCGAGCAGAAAGTGATTGCACGCAATCCGCGCTCGACGGTGGGCACGTCGACCGAAATCTACGACTACCTGCGCATGTTGTTCGCACGCATCGGACGGACCATCTCGCCCGTGAGCGGACAGGAGGTGAAGAAGCACTCGGTCGAGGACGTGGTGCAACTGATGCTGAGCCTGGACGAGGGCGTGCGGCTGATGCTGCTGGCACCAATACGGCCGGCCGACGGGCGAACGACGGAGCAGCAGATGGAGATATACCGGCAGGAGGGCTACACCCTGTTCGAGCACATCGGCGGGACAGACTACCTGGTGGTGGACCGCATCGTGACCCGCCACGACCAGTCGACCATCGACCGCCTGATGGACTCTGCACGCACGGCCCTGTACGAAGGGCGCGGCGAATGTGCCGTGAAAGACCTCCCCCAAACCCCTACGAGCGAGGGGGAGAAAAAGGAGGAAATGGTGTCCTCCGACTCCCTCCATGTCTTTTCAATGCGGTTCGAGGCAGACGGCATCGAGTTTGAAGAACCGAGCGACCACATGTTCTCGTTCAACTCACCGGCTGGCGCCTGCCCCGAATGTGAAGGATTCGGCCGCATCATCGGTATCGACGAGCACCTGGTGGTGCCCGACCAGGAACTGAGCATCTACGACGGAGCCGTCGTGTGCTGGCGAGGAGAGAAAATGGGAGAATGGAAGAAGGAGTTCATCCGCAGGGCTGAACGCCACGGCTTCCCCATCTTCACACCCTACTATGCACTGACGCGGGAGCAGAAGGACCTGCTATGGCACGGCGTGGAAGGTGAAGACCCGCACCAATCGGTGTGCATTGACGCCTTTTTCGAAATGCTGCGACAGAATCAGTACAAGATACAGTACCGCGTGATGCTGGCCCGCTACCGCGGCAAGACGACGTGCCCGACATGCCACGGCACCCGACTGAAGAAAGAGGCAACGTACGTGCAGGTGGGTGGAAAGACCATCACCCAACTGGTGGAGATGCCTGTGAGCGAACTGGAAAAGTGGTTCCGCCAACTGCGGTTGAGCGAGCAGGACAGCAAGGTGGCCAAGCGGCTGCTGACCGAAATCAGGAGCCGTCTGCGTTTCCTTAACGAGGTGGGACTGAGTTACTTGACACTTGACCGCTTGAGTAACACTCTATCGGGCGGAGAAAGCCAGCGCATCAGTCTGGCCACCAGTCTGGGCAGCAGTCTGGTCGGCTCGATGTACATTCTGGACGAGCCGAGCATCGGGCTGCACAGCCGCGACACGCAACGCCTCATCCACGTGCTGCGCGAACTGCAGGCACTGGGCAACACGGTGGTCGTCGTCGAGCACGACGAGGAAATCATGAACGCCGCCGACTACATCATCGACATGGGACCCGACGCCGGCAGACTGGGCGGGGAAATCGTGTGGGCCGGCAAACGCACGGATGTGAACAAGGTGAAAACCGCCAAGCCGTCGCACACGCTGGACTATCTGACCCACCGCGAAACGATTGCGGTGCCTGCGACACGTCGGCCCTGGAACAACTATATCGAAGTGGCGGGAGCACGCGAAAACAACCTGAAGGGCATCGACGTGCGGTTCCCACTGAACGTGCTGACCGTCGTGACCGGCGTTTCGGGCAGCGGCAAGTCGACCCTCGTGCGCGACATCCTCTACCGTGCCCTCAAACGCCACCTGGACGAGGTGTGCGACCGCCCAGGCCAGTTCTCCACCCTGCATGGCGACGTCGACATGATAAGCCATGTGGAATTTGTGGACCAGAACCCCATCGGAACATCCACACGCAGCAACCCCGTCACCTACATCGGAGCCTACGACGAAATTCGCAAACTCATGGCCCAGCAGCAACTGGCACGCCAGATGAACTACACACCGGCCTTCTTCTCGTTCAACACCGATGGCGGACGCTGTGAGGAATGCAAGGGCGAAGGCACCGTCACCATCGAGATGCAGTTCATGAACGACCTGGTGCTGGAGTGTGAGTCGTGCCACGGCAAACGCTTCAAGAGCGACATCCTCGAAGTGAGGTTCGAAGGCATGAACATAGACGACATCCTGGAGATGACCATCAACCAGGCCGTGGAATTCTTCACCACCCACAAGCAGAAGAAAATCGTGGACAAGATGAAGCCCCTGCAAGACGTGGGACTGGGATACCTGAAACTGGGACAGACCTCGTCGTCACTCTCGGGCGGAGAGAACCAGCGTGTCAAACTGGCCTACTACCTGGGACAGGAAAAGAAGGAACCCACCCTGTTCATCTTCGACGAACCCACCACCGGACTCCACTTCCACGACATCCAGAAACTGCTGCGCGCCTTCGACGCACTCATCGGCAAAGGCCACTCAGTGCTGGTGATTGAGCACAACATGGAGGTCATCAAGTGTGCCGACCACATCATCGACCTCGGTCCCGAGGGCGGCGAGAAAGGCGGCAACCTGATGGTGGCCGGAACCCCGGAGCAGGTGGCTCGCGAGGCCACTTCCTACACGGGACAGTTCCTCATGGAAAAATTGAGAAAATAAGAAATGAAAAGTAAAAAATCGCTTCACCCTTCACGCTTCACGCTCCCTGCCCTACTCTTCACGCTCGTCTCTCTCCCCTCGTTCGGAGAAGGACAGAAGGTGGACTTCGACCACTATTTCGACGGACGCACACTGCGCCTCGACTACACCCTGGCAGGCGACAGCGCATCGGCCGACATCTATTTCAGCCAGGCCAGCGTCCTGCCGCAGTGGGCCGGCAGACGACACTGGCTGGCCGAGACCTTCCTCAACGGCAACGCACAGATTGAGGTGCGGCTGCACGCTACCGACTCGCTGCTCTATGTGCACACTTTCTCCACCCTGTTCCAGGAATGGCAGACCGAGGAGGAGGCCACAAAGGTGAGGAAAGCCTACCAGTACTGCCTGCTCGTGCCCTTTCCCAAGCGCCCCGTCGACATCACCGTGCGGCTGACCGACGTACACCAGCGCACGGCCACCGAACTGACCCACACCATCGACCCCACCGACATTCTCATCCGTCCCATCAGCGACAACGGCATTGCCCATCGCTACCTCCTGCAGAACGGGACGCCCGACGAATGTGTGGACATCGCCATCCTTGCCGAAGGCTACACTGCCGACCAGATGGAGAAATTCCACGCAGACAGCCAGCGCGTGGTGGATGCCCTCTTCAGCCACGAGCCGTTCTGCTCACTGCGCAACTGTTTCAACGTAGTGGCCATAGACTGCCCCAGTGCCGACAGCGGTCCCAGCATCCCCCATCGGAACACATGGCGACGCACTGCCATAGGAGCCCACTACGACACGTTCTACACCGAACGCTACCTCATGGTCACCGACCTGCCAAAAGTCTATGACCTGCTGGGCACCGTGCCGTTTGAACACGTCATCGTGCTCGTCAACACCGACGTCTACGGCGGAGGCGGCATCTACAACCAAATCACAGTGACCACGTCCAATCACCCTACCTTCAAGCAGGTGCTCGTGCATGAGTTCGGACACGCCTATGCCGGACTGGCCGACGAATACTACTACGACGACCAGTTCACCACGATGTATCCCGACGACACGGAACCCTGGGAGCCTAACATCACGACCCTTGTCGACTTCCAGCGCAAGTGGGCCGACATGGTAGGCAAACGCACGCCCATCCCTACTCCGCCCGTGAACGTGAAAGACGAAAAGGCAAGTGACAAGAAACGGAAAAAACTCATTCACGAACTCACGCAGCAGGTAGGCGTGTTCGAGGGAGGTGGCTACCAGTCGAAAGGAGTCTACCGCCCTGCCCAGGAATGTCGCATGAAGGTGAACGAGGTAGAGGATTTCTGTCCTGTCTGTGCACGCGCCATCCGCCGCACGACTGAATTCTACACACGACGTAATGAAAGCAGAAGATGACACTGTCTAAATTCAAATCAAAGTACAAAGGAAGGGGTTCGCCAACTGTTGCGAACCCCTTCCTTTGTACGTCTCAGCCTTACATCTTCACTTTAAACACCGGAGCGATGGCGTTGGTCTTCTGCCTGGGCAGCGTGACCACAAGGCCAGCAGCGGTCTGCCGGAAAGCAACTTTCCCGTAACCGAGCAGGCGAACCTGACGCACCGCATGGCCACTGGCTGCGGAGAGAGCCTTGAACGTAAATGATGACTGCTCGGGCCAGTCCATGATGGTAGCGTAGACGACGCCTTTCTTCTCGACATAGCGCACATCCTTTGCCGAATATTCCGTGTCTTCATTGAATCCCTGGCGGTTCAGCGGCTTTGCATTCTCGGCCTGAGGCCCCTCGCCAAAAGTTGTCCAAGGACGCGTGGCGTAGATACTTTCTCCGTTCTGATTCATCCACACCTTGATGTCGGCGAGGATGGCTCGTTCCTTCTCGTCGATGGTACCGTCGGCCCGCACGGGAACACTGAGCAACAGGTTTCCGTTCTTGCTCACCACGTCGACCAGCATGCGCACCACCGTGGCCGCACTCTTGTAGCCACTGCGGTTGTAGATGCCTCGGTCGTAGTGCCAAGAGCCGATGCAGGTACACGTCTGCCAAGGCTGCGGCTGACACTTGTCGGGCACGCCGCGCTCCACGTCCCAAAGGAGAGCCTGCTTCTGTTCGTCGTTCAGGATTTTTCCCATGGGCACCACCTCGGCCTGTCCCTTGTGGCGGTTCGCACTCTGATTGTAGTAGTGGGCCAGGATGTTTAGTCCGATTTGGTCGTCGCAGCCGTAGAAGGGCAGCACGGTGTCGTCGAAATAAATCATGTCGGGCTGGTAGTCGTTGATGCACTGGAGCACGCGGTTCTGGAATTTCTGCTTGTAAACTTCGTCGGGCAGCGATGCACCATATCCCCAGTCCCACTGGCTGTGGATGGAACCGGGGTTTTCCCATCCGCTGCTGTGGTCGTGACGCTGGGCATAGAGTTCTTGCGGGTCATAGCCTTCCCACCACTTGCCTGCACCGTCTTCCTTTGTCAGGTTGCCGTCGTATTCCTGCGAGGGTTCCATCCAGGTCCAGGTATGGCTGCCGTGCATGGACACGCCGATGGGCAGGCCATATTTCTTGCAGGCTGCACTCCACTCGCCCACGATGTCGCGCTGTGGTCCGAGATTGACGGAGTTCCATTCCTGATAGGGGCTGTTCCACAGGTCGAAGTTGTCATGATGCTGTCCGAGAGTCATGAAGTAGCGGGCACCCACACTCTTGTAAAGTTGGATGAGTTCCTCTGGATTCCACTGGGCGGCCTTCCAGTCGCGAATGAGTTCCTTCAGTCCGTACTCCGACGGATTACCAAAGTGACTGACGTGCCAGTTGTACTGTCCAGAGCCTGCATAATACATGAAGCGGGCATACCAGTCGCCATCCTCAGCCTGGCACTGCGGCCCCCAATGGGCCCAGATGCCGAACTTGGCGTCTTTGAACCATTCGGGACACTCCCATTGGGCCAGGCTTTCCCAGTCTGGCTCGTACATTCCTTGTTCAACCGGCACGTCTGTGTCCGGCTTTTGTGCCTGTACCACTGCGCAAACGGCAGTGAGGACCAGCACACACAACTGTTTACTGATGTCTTTCATGTAATTAAATAGTCAATCAAAAAACAATCCATGAAGATGATGGATTTGTCTTTTTTTTTTCGTTTCCACTGGTTGGGACGGGGCACGCCCCGTCTCTACGAGCAAGAAAAAAATTTAAACTTCTCATCGTTCGGCTCTGCCGACGCTTTGGCTCGTCCAAAGAAATTTCAAACTTCAAATTTCACTTTTTTTTCACGTCTGTCGTTTGTCCTTCTTTTTGTACTTCTCGTACTGTTTGGCTGGGAAGGTGAAGATGGATTCGTCGATGCCACCGGCCTGGAACTGGGAAATCTGCACATGGGTCCAGATGAAGGCCACCTTGATGCGGGCGCTGATGGGAGTATAGGTCGTTGGGTTGAGCAGGATGCGGGCCTCGTTGATGCCCTTGAGCGATGTGTTCTTGGCTTTCAGGGTGAGGTGAAGCCCCTCCTTGTCGGTGGTGGAGGTGTAGGTGTAGTCGTCGGGGTTGAAGGTGAACTTGCTGGCGTGCTTGTCACGCTTCGGGTCGGAGGCGTTGTAGATGTTTATTTCTTTCTTCTTCCTGTCGAGTATGTAGGCTGTCTTGCCGTCGTTCCAGACGATGCTCTTGGCCGACTGGTACTTGCTGCGCTTGCCTTTCTGCCAGATGGTGCCTTCGGTCTTGTAGACTCCGACGATGTTGACTTTGTAGTGCAGTTGTGAGCCGTCAGGGCCAAAGACCTGGCGGTAGGCTCGGTCGAAGGTTTCGCGAGGGGACACAGATGTTTCCGCAGGCCCTCCTCCTGGCAGTCCGAGGGCGAGGTGTGTGGACAGCAGAAAGCAGATGGTGATGAACGAGTGAATCTTGGTTTTCATTTTTTTACAGACTGTACGAGGCATTGAGCAGGAGCGAGGACGAGGCGACATGGTACTTGCCATAGGCCACGCCTACCTTGAAACGTTTGATGGAGAGTCCTGCGCCGAGCGAGAGTCCTGCCCAGTGGCTTGAGTCGAGCACCTTCATCTCGTAGGCGCGACGGAAGTTGTAGCCCAGGGCGACCCACGTCTGTGCTGATGGGAAGAGGTCGGCGCCGAGGCTGAGGTGGTTGAAGAACCTGCGGCTGCTGCTGAGGTGACTGCCCACGACCGTGTAGTAGTCTTTGTCCCAGTGGGTCAGGTCCTGCATGGTGAGCGAGATGCGGATGGGCGCGTTGGCCAGGTCCTTGCTCACGCCGGCAACGAGGTTGAACGGAATCTTCTCGTTCTTTTCGTAGAGGGCGTCCACTTGTCCGCCCAGGTTTTGGGCCACGAGCGAGAAGGAGAAGCCGCGCTCTTCGCTGTAGTAGTTGACACCGAGGTCGACGGCCAGGGCGGCCGAGTTGAATTCGCCATAGTTGGAGAGCAGCACTTTTCCCTGCACGCCGCCGGTCCATTGGTCGGTGAGCAGGTAGGTGTACCCACCCTGCACGCCGATGTCGTTGGCCGAGAATTTGCCCAGTGTCTCGAAGTTCTCGTTCGTCTCGGTCATTTCGCCATAGTTGAGCACCTGTGCGCCCAGTGCCCATGCGCCTCGCTCGCCTGCCTGCTTGACGAAGGCGGCGGAGAGTTTGGTCGAACTGGCCATGTAACTGGTGAAGTTGAAGTTCAGCGTGCGGTCGGCCACGTTGACGAGCAGGGCCGGATTGTTGAACAGCAGGGTGGCGTCGTCTTCCACTGCCGACACGTTGTTGCCGCCCAGTGCAGCGGAATGGGCCGAGATGGGTACGTTGAGAAATTCGTAGGCTGCCGTGCCGGTCTGAGCATGGGTTGCCGCGACGGTCGTGAGGCAGGCCAGTATCGTGATGAACGAGTGAATCTTGGTTATCATTTTTTTCATTTTCTTCATTTCTGCGGACGGGGACGTCCGCGTTCCCAGGTAGACAGGGACGTCCGCGTTCCCAGATAGACGGGGACGTCCGCGTTCCCAGGTAGACGGGGCACGCCCCTGGCTCCCTTCGGTTCCCCCGTTATCGGGGGACAGAAACTACGAGCAATGGGAATTTTCAAATTTCAAACTTCAAACTTAATGTTTCAACTGTGCATAGTATTCGTCGAGCAGTCGCTTGGCGGCCACGAAGGAGGTGACCTGTCCGCCCAGCACACGCTGTTCCATGCCGGGGAGGGCGGCCTTGATCTGCGTATTGTGGTAGAAACTGCCCTGCAGTTGCTCGTTGATGCTCTCGTACATCCAGTATTTCGCCTGTTCGTTGCGGCGGTACTGGAAGTAGCCGTTCTCCTTCACGCGGTCGATGTAGTCCATCACCATCTGCAGGACTTCGTCGACGCCCAGTTCGTAGAAACCGGAGTAGCACAAGACCTGGGGCAGCACGCCACTGTCGGGCATGGGAAAGAGGTGGAGCGCATTGCGCAGTTGTGTGGCAGCCAGGTGTGCGCGGTCCACGTTGTCGCCATCGGCCTTGTTGATGGCAATGCCGTCGGCAATCTCCATGATGCCCCGCTTGATGCCCTGCAGTTCGTCGCCCGTGCCGGCCACCTGGATGAGCAGGAAGAAGTCCACCATCGAGTGGCAGGCCGTCTCGCTCTGTCCCACGCCGACGGTCTCGACGAAAATGCGGTTGAAGCCGGCTGCCTCGCACAGGACGATGGTCTCGCGCGTCTTGCGGGCCACACCGCCGAGGCTGCCTGCCGTGGGCGAA
>FLNU01001363.1_pt1 | contig 25931 bp, 25 predicted proteins | sample 1140361 | NCBI WGS metagenome assembly FLNU01 (sample SAMEA3878206, study PRJEB12797) | bioreactor metagenome | biome: Moose rumen | place: Sweden | collected 2011-10 | reverse complement strand
TGGGGGGGGGGGGAATCCCTCTCAGAGCAAGCGTTTCAGCCTAAAACAAAGAAGAAAAAGTAATATTTTAGTTACAAAAAAAAGGAGATAAATAAATGAAAATAACAGTTATAGGAACAGGATATGTAGGATTGGTTGCAGGTGCGTGTTTGGCCGATATGGGCAATGACGTTATTTGTATAGATAATAACTTAGAAAAATTAAAACAGCTTGAAAACGGCATAATCCCGATTTATGAGCCTGGGCTTGAAGAACTTGTTAAATCAAATGTTTTGGAAGGTCGTTTGGCTTTTTCTTCGGACATAGATAATGCCGTAAAAGTTTCGCAAGTGTGTTTTATTGCTGTTGGTACACCGCAAGGAGAAGACGGTTCTGCTGATTTACAATACGTATTTGAGGTTGCAAAATCAATAGCAAAAGCTATGAACGGTTACAAAGTTATTGTTGACAAATCCACCGTTCCTGTAGGAACTGCGGAAAAAGTAACAGCACTAATTAAAGAAAATACCGACTATCCGTTTGATGTTGTCTCAAACCCTGAATTCCTAAAACAGGGAAATGCTGTCGATGATTTTTTACATCCTGATAGAGTTATAATCGGCTCTAATTCTGATGAAGCTACAAAACTTATGCAGGAAATTTATTCTCCATTTTTTAGAACAGGAAATAGGGTCATTGTAATGGATGTAAAATCTGCAGAGATGACAAAATATGCCGCAAATTCATTTTTGGCTACAAAAATTTCGTTTATGAACGAGATTGCAAATCTATGTGAAAAAGTTGGAGCGGATGCAGAAATGGTTCGTGTAGGAGTATCTACGGATACAAGAATTGGTAATAAATTCTTATTTCCGGGTTTAGGATATGGCGGAAGCTGTTTCCCAAAAGATGTTAAAGCTCTTATTAAAACCGGCATGGAATACAATTGTAATATGAATATTATAAAAGCTGCAGATGAAGTAAATAAAAAACAAAGAGTAAAATTTATTGATAAAATTGTTTCAAGATTTGGCAAAGATTTATCAGGTAAGGTTTTTGGAGTTTGGGGACTGGCGTTTAAACCTAAAACTAACGATATGAGGGAAGCACCTGCTATTACTATTATAAATACCTTGCTTGAAGCGGGAGCAAAAGTAAAAGCATACGATCCGAAGGCTATGGAAACTGCAAAATTTTATTTTGGAGACAAAATAGAATATACAAAAAGTGCATACGAAGCACTTGAAAATGTCGATGCTATGCTTTTATTAACAGAATGGAATGAATTTAGACGTCCGGATTTTGAAAAAATTAAATTGTTATTAAAAAATCCGATTATCTTTGACGGAAGAAATCAATATGATGACAATCGTCTCAAAGAAAAAGGATTTGAGTATTATATGATTGGTAATGGAGTACAAAAATAATAAAAATATGTCCTTTTAAAATTCTTTGTTTGTGATAGTATATGCAGTAAGTACGCATGATTGGAGTAACAAGTTGAATACTAAGCAAATTATTGAGGATATAAAGAAGTTACGCTTTGTTGTAAATTACGGAAGAATGTGGCCGTATGTAAGACCGGTATGGTTTAGGGCATTATGTTCTATGTTAATTTGTATTCCAATAGGTTCACTGGATGCAGTAATAGCACTGGCTTTGAAACCTTATATGGATGTTGTAATGGTTGATAAAAGTATTTCTTCCCCTTGGTACATACCTTTGGGTATTGTTGCGTTTACTTCAATTCAGGGAGCATTAAAGTATTTATCAGCTTATTTGTCAACTTGGGTTGGTGGTAAGATTACTCAGGGGTTAAAATTTGATTTATTTAAAAAATTATTAACATTGCCGACTTCTTTTTATGATACAAAAAAATCCGGTGATATTGTTTTTCAATTTAACAATATGGCTGATAATGCATGTTCAGGTTTATTAAATAATTTGAGCGTATTTGTACAGAGAATATTCTCTTCAATATCACTTGTTTGTGTATTGTTTTACAATTCCTGGCAATTGGCTTTAATTGCTGTTGTAGTATTGGGGTGTGCTTTTGCTCCTGTTGCAAAATTGCAAAAACGAATTAAAAGCGTAATGGACAAAACTGTCTTTGCAGATTCTGCTATTATTACGGAGTACAATGAGGCATTCGCAGGAAACAAGACAATTACATCTTATAATTTAGCTGATAGAGAAATAGACAGATTTCAAATAATACTAAAAAATATTTTTAATTTAAAAATTAAAATGGTGCAAAAAACACAGTGGCTTTCACCAATGATGCATGTAATTGTATCAATTGGTATTGCTGCCGCAATTGGATATGGCAGCCATTTGATTATGTCAAAGCAAATTACCAGCGGTAATTTTGTATCATTTATTACTGCTTTAATTCTTTTATACACTCCCGTAAAAAATATAGGAAATAATTTAAATTCAGTACAGTTTTCATTCTTTTCAATAGAAAAGATTTTCGACTTATTGGATATGGTTCCATCCATAAGAGATAAAGAAAATGCTATTGAATTGCCTAGAGGAGATTATAATATTGAGTATAAGGATGTTAATTTCGAATATGTAAAGGGTAGACCTATATTAAAGAATATTAATATATCTGTTGAACCCGGACAAACAATTGCGCTTGTTGGTAATTCCGGAGGAGGGAAAACAACTTTCGTAAACCTTCTACCACGTTTTTATGATATAAAGTCAGGAAATATTCAAATAAATGGTATAGATATTAGAGATTATTCTTTGAAGTCTTTAAGACAAAATATTGCCGTAGTTTTTCAAGATAATTTTTTATTTTCCGGAACTATCAGAGAAAATATTTTAATGGGCCGTTCTGATGCAACTGAAGAAGAGCTTCAACAAGCTATAAAAATGGCATATCTTGATGAATTTATCAAATCTTTAAAGGACGGTTTAAATACTCAAATTGGGGAACGAGGAATTTTGCTTTCCGGTGGACAAAAACAAAGAGTTGCTATTGCAAGGGCATTCTTAAAAAATGCACCAATTATTGTTTTGGATGAAGCAACAAGTGCATTGGATAACAAAGCGGAAGCAATTGTTCAAAAAGCTATTGATAATTTGATGCAAGATAAAACAGTTTTTGTAATCGCACACAGATTGTCAACCGTTCAAAATGCGGATAAAATAGTTGTAATAAATCAGGGAGAAATTGCTGAATCCGGTACGCATGAAGAACTTTTGCAAATAGAGGGCGGTGCGTATAAAACATTATATGAAGCACAGTTTAAACACAAAGAAGAAAATAAAGTTTCAGTTTAACAAAAATGACTCCGGAATTATTTGAAACATATTGTAGATTTATAAGAGTAATTACTGAACATATAAACTCTCATTTTGAAGAACAAAAAGAATATATTTTTTGCAAAGAGGGGTGTTCATTGTGCTGTCAAAATGCTCAGTATCCTTGCACAGAATTGGAATTTAAATTCTTAAATTTAGGTTTTTCTTTACTTGATATCAATTTAAAAAATAAAATTTTTGAAAATATAATTAAAATTAAAAAAGATAAGAATACTTTTTCTGAAACAAAATTTCGTTACACCTGTCCTTTTCTAATTGATAACAAGTGTTCTGTATATTATTACAGGCCATTAATTTGCCGTTCTTTTGGCTTATCATATTATGAACAAGTTAAAAACGAAAAAGGTGAAATCCAAAATATCTTGCAAATTCCTTTTTGTGTAGAAAAAGGTTTAAACTATCATGAAGTTTATGATATTGAAAAAGGTGTTTTATCTACGGACTTATTTAAAGCCAAAGGCTTCAAAATAGAGCCAAAAGCATATCATCTCAGTCCGGAATATTTAATTTCAGAAGTTGGTGAAAATATGCTTGGCCTTTCTTTTGGAAATGTTAAACCTTTAATAGATTGGTTTTAAATTAAAAAACTTTAGGTAAAAATCTATATTTAACTTTTTCACAATAATTTTTATAATCAGAGTCTTTTATAAGATTTCTTTCTTCTGTAATAGCTCTATAATAATAAATTATTATCCAGCATATTATACCAAATGTGTATAATACCTTTTCAAATATAGAAAATCCTCCATCCATATACATAGGAATATTCAAAAGAATAAGCATAAACATTTGCATTGCATAATTTGGATGTCTGATAATATTGTATGGAAATCCTGTAACAATACCTCTATTGGTTAAATTCCCTGATTTTGTACCCAATCTAAGAACAGAAAGAGTTATAACAAATTCAGCAATCAATAATAGTATGCTTATAGATATTCTAATGTACATATTATCTATTTCTACCATGTCAGATGAATATGTAGGAATAATTTTTTCGGTAATTGCTTTTAAAGGGTAATAGCACATTATACAACTTATTATGCCAAACGCTGTAGTATCAATAGTTTTTATTTTATTTTTAAGTATATTAGTTTCTGTTAAATAACTTATCGCCATTACAATTGTAATCACACCGAGCATCAATGTTACCCACATATCATCAGTATCATCAATGTATTGCATTATTCCCAAGAAAAATCCATTTGTATGTGCATATTGTACTGCCTGAGAAAACATTTCTTTCAAAAAATCAAAATCATACCCAAGGGATGGAATAATTTTATTGCATAAAATATTTATACAAAAAACTCCAAAGAAAGTTTGCATAAAAAATATAACAAAAGATTCTTTTTCATTTTCTTTCGGCTCAATATTATTTATTCGTTCTTCAAGTGATATATTTAATCTAAATTGTCTTTTTATATAAGAAAGCACCGCAATGCTGCGAGATTTTAATACCGATTCAGGTTTTGTTATAAGTAATACAATAGGAGCAATAGCAACATATAAAAGATAATAAATTAAGAAAAAGTCTGTATAGTTAAACCCTAAAGTATCGATTCCTTCATTAAAAAACGGGCAAAGCGCTATAACCAAAAATAAAAATCCATAGATTAAAACAGAAGCACCATAATGCTTAAATATATCTTTTTTTGTTACTGACATAATAACTTTCTCCTTTTACTCAACTTAATTTTGTCTTAACCAAGATTCAACAAAACCGTCTAATTCCCCGTCCATTACGGAATCTACATTTCCAACTTCAAATCCAGTTCTGTGATCTTTAACCATTTTATACGGATGAAATACGTAAGATCGAATTTGAGAACCAAAATTAATGTCCGAATTTTCACCACGTATTTCAGCCATTTTTTTCTCATGTTCAGCTTCTTTAATTGCAAGAAGTTTAGATACAAGAATTTGCATTGCGTATTCTTTATTTTGTAATTGCGAGCGTTCTTGCTGGCATTTTACAACTATTCCTGAGGGTTTGTGCAATATTCTCACTGCCGTTTCAACTTTATTTACATTCTGTCCACCTGCTCCTCCTGAGCGCATTGTTGTAATTTCTAAATCGTCAGGAGGTATAGATATAGTTTTTTCAAAATCTTCCACTATAGGAGAAACATCTACAGATGCGAAACTTGTTTGACGTTTCCCGTTTGCATTAAAAGGAGAAATTCTTACCAATCTGTGAACTCCTTTTTCTGCTTTTGAATATCCAAATGCGTATTTCCCGCTAATTTTTATAGTTGCAGATTTTATTCCGGCTTCTTCGCCATCAAGTTTATCTAGAAGTTCTGATTTCCACCCTCGTTTTTCAACCCAGCGAATATACATTCTTAATAGCATACTAGCCCAATCTTGAGCATCTGTTCCGCCTGCACCGGAATTTATTGTTAATATCGCATCCGCACTGTCATAATCTCCTGAAAGCATTTGTTCAAGTTCAAACTTTTCAAGCCCATTTTTTACTTTTTGCAATTCTTCTAAACTTAAAACAATTAATTCTTTATCTTGAAGCTCTATTGCCGTTTCACTATCGGAGATTATTTGATTCCAGTTTGAGAAATTCTCAATAATCTCTTTTTTTTCTTTTATTTCCTGCCCAATTTTCGAAACTTTATCTTGATTAGACCATATTTCAGGTTTTTGCATTTCATTTTCAAGCTGTTTTAATTCTTCTGATAAAGTCTGCGGGTCAAAGACACTCCTTTAAATTGTCTATTCTAGACTTTATCAAACTAAGCTCTTGTTTTAATTCTGTTTCCATAAGATTGATTTTATTATAAAAAATATTTTCTTGCAATTATGTTGTATATCGCTATAATTATATATAGAGAGATGATAGGTATTATTGAAAGTATTAAAAAGATTTATACTAAAAATAATTTGTTAAACCATATTTCGTTATTTTCAATTTTTGGAATAATGACAATATGTTTATATAATCGATTATCATTTTGGTCCGGAAATATTTTTGGAGATTATTTCGGATATTTTGTAAAAGACGACATTACTCTTTATATTTGTGGAATAATCGCTATTGTATTGTTTTTTTATTCATTGGGATATTTGTTTAATTTTGTAAATAAAATCTCTGGTGGCGAAATTATTGTTCCTGAGGTATCTTTAAATTCTATTATAATTTTTACAAAAATGCTTCCATTATTTATATATTGGGGAGTGTTATTTTTAGCTTTATTTATAATAGGTTTTTTATGTTTTGACATGAATTCCGGATGGTTTTATATATATTATTCTTTGTTATTATGCTTTTTGCCTTTTATAAATGTTATTTATATAAAATTCGCTAAAAATTATGAATTCAAATACGAATACTTCAATCCTTTATTCTTATTCAAAGTGTTGGATAGAACTTTAGGTGATATTATATTTTTATCATTAAAGCTTTTATTTTTTATTGTTCTGCCGGTGTTACTCATATATGTGATATTTAAATTTAGCGGGGTATCCTCAAATCATTCTGTTCAAGTTGCCATACGTCTAATGGCATTGTGCTTATCTGTATATTTTATGAATATATTAAACTACATATATTGCTCTGAAGTCGTAAAAATAATTGAAGAGAAATTGTAATTTAGGATATTATTTTAAGTCTGCCATCGTCTTGAATTTTTAAAGGCTCTTTAGAATTTTTCAAAACATTTTCAATACATTTTGTAGCATCAAACGGATATTTTTTTATAATTCTATCCGGCTGATTTAACATTGTAAAATTATCATTACCTTCAGCGCAATAATCATTTATAATGGTATTGTAGTATTTGTCCGTCCTTGGATTATTTAAATCAATAGGAGTTTCTTTACCGTTTTTATCAACAAAAAATAGAGATTTGATTTCTCCTCTATCTGTAACGGTATATTTTAATCCTGAAGCGTAAAAAATACCGGGTTTATTTGCTAATGATGTATATGACTCGGCTCCTTTTTTTAATGCATCTACAATTTCTTTTTCGCTGTATTTAACGTTGTAAAGCTTATTTTTAAACGGCATTATATCCGCAAGCAATCTGGAATCTACATCTCCCGGTTCAAAAAATCCTCTTATATTCCCAGAGGGTAGTAATACTATGTCAACGTTATCTAAATCTTTTCTTATGCAATCTGTTACAAAATATGCATGCGGGTTTATATCTATCAGATAATTTTTAGGTGGTTCTGGAGCAGATTCTATGCGTCCAAATACTTGTTGAACACCCAGTATACGATCAAATACATACCGTGCCGGCATGCTGCGTTGAAAATCTTTTGTATAACCAATATTATTTTGAACTTTTTTGATTATTCCATTTCTATCAAATTCAAGATTTAGAATTCCAAAATTTTCTCCGTTTTTACCCGCCTGAGTAATAACTACTGGCTCTCCGTCTTTATTATAAAACAAGTTCTTTCCTTCTTTTATATCAAATAAAAGTTCATGACTGTGCCCGCCAAGGATAACATCTATTCCTTTTGTTTGTTGAGCAACAATTTTGTCTGCGCAATAACCTAAATGTGAAAGTAATATAATTTTATTAACACCTTGTTCTTTTAATTCATCGGCACTATTTTGAATATCTGCAAGGGTCTGTCGAATATTATCAAGCTTTAAATCTCTCTGAAATATTCCCAATTTCATTCTTTGAAATAAATCTACTGGACTTGTACCTATAATGCCATATTTATGACCGTTTTTTTCTTCAATAATATAAGGTTTAAGTTTTTTTTGAAGAGGATTTTCGGGTCTTATTTTGACGTTATTTGCAAGCAAATTATATTTAACAAAAGGAATAACTTCACCGATTTTACCTTGAATATCATACTCGTGATTGCCCATTGCACTTGAATTTATGCCAATAAAGTTTTGAAACATTATTGCGATTTTATTTGTACTTATATCATCTCCAAGCATAATATCACCGGAAGAAAGTTTAAAAGTATCTACTTCGGGGTTCTTTTTATTTATTAAATCAAATGTGTTGGAAGCCGAAACTGTGCGCTCCATATTAAGCGATTTGCCATGATAGTCATTTATATAAAAAATGCTTGTTTTTACGTTGTTTATACTTAAGTCTGGCATTGCTACCCTTTAGCATGAAAACACATAAAAATCTTTCTTGCATAAGAGTATATAACTTTTTTTACAAACCTTAAAATTTCATGATTTGTATTTGCCAGTTTTTGGATAATACGTCATAAATTTCGTTTACTTTATTAACAACTTCAATGAGAACAATTCCATAATTGTTGCACTTGTATTCCCCTATTGGATGAAGTCCGATTCTCGTTTGAATTTCGCATCCGTAAAGTGTTAATAAATCTTGTAATTTATGGGCTTCTTCTGCTCTATTTTCAACTTTTATTCCTATTATTGCAACCATATAAATATTTTTATTAAAAAGGACAAAAAAAATAATACCCGTTCGGGTATTATCTTTTTTATTTTCGGGGTTGATTATTTATTCAATATCTAAATTTTCAGTCTCTGCTAATTGTTTTTTCATCATATTATTCATAACAGCATCAACAAGTAATTCATAAGATTTTTGGTTTTCTATTCCCGGGAACTCTTCCTTCAATTGGTTTCTAACCATCATTTCCAATACTTTAGCTTCTTGCATTGATTTCAATTCAACACCGCTAACAGATTGAATATATTCTGATGATTTTTTAGAATTATTTTTATTAGAAAAAGACAACCAGCGTAAACGAGGGCTAACTGTTTCTTTTAATTTTTGTACGAGTTTTAAGTTTTTAAAACGGTTAATCATATTGCTACCTCTAGGTTTTACCTTCTTGTACAATTTTAAAGTTCACTAAAAAAAATAATTGACTTGTTCAATGATTTTGTTTACAAAATGTAACAATCCTTTGAGAAATTTCAATTATATCTTGCTAAAATCAGTCAGATAATCATATTTTTCTTTCAATTTTGCAAGTAAAGAAATTCTGTTTTGTTTAACATTTTCGTCTTTATCCATGACAAGTACATCGTCAAAGAATTTTGTAACTGTCGGATTAAGTTGTTCTAAGGCATTCAGATATGTCTTATAGTCACTTTTCTCTATTTTTATTATTTCATCAAACATAGTTTTTTCAATCGGCTCAATGAAGTATTTTTCATCAACTTCGCCAATTTTTGCATCTTTAATAATTTTTATTACTCTGTTTGCATTTTCGCAAAGTTTTGGAGAATTCAAATCTTTAACAATATTTACTCTTTTTACATAGTCAGCAATATCGGATAGCGGATTTTTTACAGCGCATGCTTCCAAAATGTTTTTACTATATTTGTCTGACAAGAATATAATCATTCTTTGAATAAAGAATTCTTCCACTTCATTTTGTGCTTCGGGGCGTTGAACGGGTAAAAGTTCAAGTGACCTCTTAATATATTTTTTGATATCAAGTTTTAGATTCGCATCAAGAATTGTTTTTATAACTCCAAGCGCTGCACGTCTTACTCCTAAAGGATCAGATGAACCTGTCGGTTTTTTGCCGGCAGCAAACACCGCACAAACAGTATCTATTTTATCAGCAATACCTACAACTTGACCTTCAATGCCTTTAGCTGTTTCACTTTCTGCATTGATAGGGAAATAATGTTCCTTAATACCACGTGCAACTTTTTCATTTTCGCCTGAAATTCTTGCGTAATCTGCACCTATAAAACCTTGAAGTTCCGTAAATTCAAATACCAAATTCGTAGTCAAATCAGCTTTACACAAAAGTGCAGTGCGCTCAATATCTGAGGATTGAACATTTAAGTCTGATGCTATTTCTTTTGATAAGTTAATAAGCCTTTGGGTTTTGTCAAACATTGTACCCATTCCCTTTTGGAAGGTTACACCTTTAAGGCTTTCAACATAAGATTCAAGAGATTTTTTTGTATCTTCATTAAAGAAAAATACTGCATCATCAAGTCTTGCCTTGATTACACGTACATTCCCCGCTTTTATGTTTTCGAATTCATCTCCGATATAATTTGCCATTGTGATAAATTTATTAGTCAGTTTGCCATCTTTACGAAGCGCAAAGTATCTCTGGTGAACAGCCATTACTGTAACTGTAACTTCTTCAGGAATCTTTAAAAATTCTTCGCTAAACTCACAAATTACAGGAACAGGATATTCTGTAATAAATGTAACTTCTTCTAATAAATCATCCGTATAATACGGTTCAGCACCTATTTTTTGTGCTTCTTCTTTTGCAAGTTTGATAATTAAATCTTTTCTTTCTTGCGGATCGGCAATTACGTGGATTTTACGTAAAGTATTTAGATATTCTTCGGGGTTGCCGATCTCAACATCTTGAGCAGAAAATCTGTGACCACGAGTTTTTGTGCCTGATTCTTTATCAATGATTTTTATTTTAACTTCCTCATTATCTAGGACAGAAACAATCCATTTTATAGGGCGGGAAAATTTTTCATCATTTGAACCCCATCTCATAAAATGAGCTCCTTGAAGTTTCATAAATATGGAAGGAACATTTTCTGCTAATAAATCTTTTATATTTTTACCTTTAACAACGATTTTTGCGTGAATATAATTATCCTCAATGTAAATATTCTCTTTTGTCACGTTGTTTTTACGTGCAAAACCTTCACCGGCTTTGGTCAAATTCCCGTTTTCGTCAAATGCGATAGTCGCAATTGGACCTTTAGCAATTCTTTCTTCGTCGGCTGTTTGGCTTTCTAATCCATAAACCAATACTGCAAGTCTTCTTGGAGTCGCATAAACCTTTATATCAGAATATGTGATTTTATTATCACTTAAAAAAGTTTTAAAACCCTCACTAAGCTGCTCAATTGCTTGCGGGATAAATTTGTAAGGTAATTCTTCTGTTCCTACTTCTAATAAATATGTGCTCATTTTTAATCCTTATATTAAAATGTATGTTCATATGATAACACAAATAAATATAAAAATGATTTCATAAGCAAACAATATTTAATGCAAAATTTATTAATGACTTTAGCGAGATTAGCATATATTTAAATTTGCACTAATCGTTATTGCTTTACAAATTCCAATTATTATAAAATTCAAGCATATTAATATTCCAAGAATTATTAGAATGTTTTTCATACATCTCCTCGCTTTGCAATTTTAAATCATATTAAAAACATATAGTATCCTATATTTGTATGAAAAATTAAGAATTATTTTGCAGATTTATATGAACCTAAATATCTGAAAAATGAGGTTTTCGGTTTAATTTCTTCAATTGCTTTAATCATATTTTTGTTATGAATATGTCCATCAAAATTTACTATAAAAATATATTCATCGGGTTCAGTTTTTGATGGTTGAGAAGAAATGTATGTTAAATTAATATTATTTTCAAGGAAAACATTTAATATTTTTAAAAGAGATCCGGGTGTATTATTTGCCTTAAAAGCTATAGTAGTTTTATCATGACCGGTTGGAATTGTTTCCATATCACCTATCAAAGCGTATCGTGTTGTATTATCTTTATCATCGTGAATATTTTCTTTTAGGATATTCAACATACAAGAATCTGCAATTTTGCGATTGCCGATAGATGCGTAGGTTAAATTGTAATTACCAAGTTCACGTGCTGAATCAAGCATTGTAGGAGATTCTATTATATTTAAATTCATTGGTAATTCATTCTTTATAAAATTATGGCATTTGCCAATAAGTCTTGGAGTAGCAATTAAACCGGTTATACTGTAGAATTCTGTTGTTTTAGAAAGCAGGCAATATTCAACCGGCATAGTCAATTCTTCAAGAATCCTGACATTTGGGTTTTGACAATTCATAAGAGAGTCAAAAGATTCTCTAATAGTACCATCTAAGGTATTTTCTATAGGTAAAACTCCAAGTGTATCAGGATTTTTTGCAACATAATCAACAATTTGCCCTATTGTTGTTAGCGGAGTTGTAAATCCATTTATATTATTTTTTGCACAAAAAACATCCATTGCCATTTCTGAAAATGAATTTTTCGGCTCTAAATATGCAACATTTTTTATTGATTCATAATTTAACATTTACAACACTCCGTATTTTTATTAATATTATATCAGAAATTGGATAATAGGGGAAGAAATGGCAGAAATAAAATTTGGAACTGACGGTTGGAGAGCGGTTGTAGGAAAAGATTTCAACGAAAAAAATGTTGAAATTGTTTCAAAAGCTATAGGGAAATATGTCTTCGATAACTACGGAATTTACAAACCTATAATAATTGGTTACGACCCACGCAATATGGCAATCGAATTTTCTACACAATGTGCAAAAATTTTATCTGAATTAGGTTTCAAAGTCTTATATAGTAATAAAGTTATACCTACTCCTGTTTTAGCGTATAATGCAAAACATATGGATGCATGTGCAGTTATGTTTACAGCATCACACAATCCTCCTGAATATCTCGGAATAAAATTTATTCCTGATTACGCAGGTCCTGCAACTAAAGAAATTACAGATGAAATCATATCAAATTTTAATAAGGAATTTTCTTCAGGAATTAGCGGAAAAATCATTAAAACAGATTTTTCTCAAAGTTATTTTGAGCACATAGATAATATAATAGACTTTAATATAATCAAAAAAAACTTTAATTCTCATATTTTATTTGACGGACTTTACAGCTCATCTATAGGATATTTTGACAAACTTCTTTCGATGAATAATATTAACTTTGATAGTATTCATATGTATCATGATCCGAATTTTGGCGGAGGAATGCCGGAACCAAAACCAAAATTTATGCAAGAAGCAATTGAATATGTAAAAAAACATAGAAATATTGTTGCCTTTGCAAACGACGGAGATGCTGATAGATTTGGAATTATTAATGAAAACGGGGACTATGTTACACCAAACGAAATTCTTGCAATTTTACTAATTCATCTAAAGCAAAACAAAAATTATAATGGATGTTTTGTAAAAACTGTTGCCGGCAGTCAAATGTTGAATATTGTTTGCCAAAAATTAGGAATAGAAATCGTAGAAACTCCAGTCGGATTTAAACATGTTGGTGAAGCTATGAGAAAGTTAAATCCAATTATTGCAGGAGAAGAATCCGGAGGGTTAAGTATACAAGGACATATTCCTGAAAAAGACGGGATATTAGCTAATTTATTAATACTAGAAGCAATGGCTTTTAATAAAAAATCACTAACTGAACTTCAAAAAGAACTTTATAATTTTGTCGGCTGTGAATTTATAAATATCCGAATTGACAAAAAACTTGAAAATTTTGATATTGTTAGACCTACAATAGAAAAAATTGCAGCAATGGAAGAAATTGCGGGAATGAAAATTAAAAATAAAGATACCAAAGACGGTATTAAATTATATCTTGAAGACTCTAAAACCTGGATTTTGGTACGTCCTTCAGGAACAGAACCCCTATTGAGAATATACATAGAAAGCGATAGTCAAGAAAAAATTGATTTAATTAGAGCTACAATATAATTATTTTATGCTAGCATAATAATACACACTAAGAGGGATATATAATGTTTGATAATTTGAGTGAAAAGCTACAGCAAATAATTTCTAATACACGCAGCAAAGAACTAACACAAGACAATATGCAAGAAGCACTACGTGAAATTCGTCGTGCACTCCTTGAAGCTGATGTCAACTTAAGAGTTGTTAAATCGTTTATTTCTTCTATAAAAGATAAAGCTGAAGGTGAAAATGTTTTAGAAGGAGTAAATCCATCACAACAACTGGTTAAAATCGTTCATGATGAATTGATTAATCTATTAGGAAAAGAACTGCAACCGCTTAATTTATCCGGTCATCCAAGTTTAATTATGATGCTTGGCTTACAAGGTTCAGGTAAAACAACATCCAGTGCAAAACTTGCCGTAAAACTTAAAAAAGAAGGTAAAAATCCTCTTCTTGTTGCATGTGACGTGTATAGACCCGCTGCGATTTCACAATTGCAAACTTTAGGACAAGAAATAGGATGCGAAGTTTATACTATACCAAAATCTAAGGATGTTCAAAATATCGTTCAAAATTCAATCAATTATGCCAAAGAAAACGGATTCAATGTAGTTATCCTTGATACCGCAGGGCGTTTACAAATTGATACTGAAATGATGGCAGAACTTTTAATTATAGATAGAGTATTTCATCCTCATGAAAAACTTCTTGTAATTGACTCTATGACAGGACAAGAAGCAGTTCATGTTGCGGAAAATTTTGACGCACAAATTGGAATTACCGGTCTTGTACTAACAAAACTCGATGGAGATTCCAGAGGTGGCGCAGCCCTTTCTGTTGTTCATTGTACAGGCAAACCTATTAAATTAACCGGCACGGGAGAAAAACTAAATGCGCTAGAAAATTTTTATCCTGAACGAATGACAACAAGAATCCTCGGAATGGGAGATATTGTTTCACTTGTTGAAAGAGCTCAAGAAGTTTTTGATGAAAAAGAAGCACTAAAATTACAAGAAAAAATGCAAAAAGAAGAATTCAGCTACAATGATTTTCTTAATATGCAAAAACAGATGAAAATGTTTGGTTCTATGGATCAACTTTTAGGAATGATACCGGGATTAAATATTAAACAAGAAGATAGAGAAAAAATTTCTCATGCAGGAGAAACAGAATTTAAAAAAATTGAAGTATTTATTCAAAGCATGACACCAGAAGAAAGAGATAATCCGCAAATTATGAATACCAGCCGCAAAAGAAGAATTGCAAAAGGATGTGGTATGGATATACATCAAGTAAATCTCTATGTGAAACAATTTGAACAAATGCGGCAGATGATGGGCGGAATGAACAAAATGAAAAAAATGTTTTCTGGTTTTGGCAGCGGCAAATCAGGAAAAGCAAAAGCCATGGTTCAGGCAATGAAAATGATGAGAAAATTTAAATAATCAATATTACATTAAGGAAGAAAAATTTTTAAGGACATCAACTACGGATATGTTAAGCGAGTTCACCAATTCAATTAAAGTTTTTATTGTAATATTTTGTTCTCCTCGCTCTATTTTACCTATATAATTCGTATGTACACCAGCAATTTCTGCAAAACGCTCTTGAGATAACTTTTGTTTAACTCTTTCTACTCTAAAATTTAATCCTATTATTCTAAGTACATCTTGGTAGTCAATCATATCGTGATTTTATACTATTGACAATGTAGCTTCTATACTATTATAATAATGGATATTTTTAAGGATAATCTATGGGTAGAAAAACGGTTTTAGTAGATTTCGACGGAGTATTAAATCAATACAATGGAGAATTTGATAAGGATAAATTACCTGAAATAAATAGCGGAGCTGAAAATTTTTTAAAATCACTTGCAGAAAAATATATTGTAAAAATTTTTACAACCAGAAATAAAACACAAGTATCAAAATGGATATCCCATTATAATCTGAATAAATATGTGAAAAGTGTTACTAATGTTAAAGAACCTGCCTGGCTATTAATAGATGACAGATGTATTCATTTTGACGGGAATTACACAAAAACTCTTGAAAAAATTGAAAAGTTTAAAGTTTGGTATAAGTAAAAATTTTAATGTTACTAATTCTTCACATCAATTTAAAATTTATTTCATATTGTTAAGCGATTTATCAAAAATTAAACTACTAAATAATAATATTATTTTTTAAAACGAAAAGTGTTGATTTAACACGATTTAAAGCCAATTTAAAATGTAAAGTTTTGTTAAAATCAAAAGTAAAATTTTGAAGAAAGATAGAAATTATTCCGATACATGGGATATAATATATATGAGAGATATACTCACATATAAGTAAGCCCGGAGATATTTTGTATAATCAAAATAGAAAGGCGGCAAATATGAGCAACCTACAATTTGAAAATGATTTAGAAAAGTTTGTAGAAATTTTACCCCAAAGAATTAGGCAGTGTATTTCTTACGAAAGAATGGACGATGCTATAGAAATTGTTCTTGATCTCGGAAGAGTTCCGGAAATTCGCCATTCGGATGGTAAAATAGAATATTTGGAAGCAGATATTGTTAATGATTCAGATTTAGAATTTATAACAGAAAGGATTCCGGAATTTACTTCAGATAATCGTTCGGGTATTGCCGGGACTTTGCATAGAATAAGTGCAATTCGCAACAGGCAAGGTAAAATTGTAGGCTTAACCTGCCGTATTGGTCGTGTAGTAACAGGAACAATTTCTTGTATAAAAGATATTTGTCTCCAGAATAAAAGCATATTATTCCTTGGCCGACCTGGAGTTGGTAAAACCACAAAATTAAGAGAAATTTCAAGACTTGTTGCAGATGAACTTGCAAAACGTGTTGTCATTGTTGATACATCAAACGAAATTGCCGGAGACGGTGATATTCCACATTCTGCTGTAGGTCATGCCAGAAGAATGCAAGTTAGACAACCGGAGTTCCAAAAAGATATAATGATAGAAGCAGTAGAAAACCATACACCGGAAGTTATTATTGTAGACGAAATTGGAACTGAAGAAGAAGCTCAGGCTGCACGTACAATTGCGGAACGTGGTGTAATGCTTATAGCAACAGCACATGGTAACACTTTAGAAAATTTAATCAAAAACCCAACATTATCAGATTTGGTAGGCGGTATTCAATCGGTAACATTAGGAGATGATGAAGCAAAACGCAGATCTTCCCAAAAAACTGTTTTGGAACGAGAAAAACAGCCGACATTCGATATAGTAATAGAGATTTTGGACAGAAATACTCTTGCGGTTTATAAAGATACAACAGAAGCTGTAGATTATATTTTACGAGGATGGCCTATAAAACCTGAAATTCGTCGTGTGGATAAAACATACGATTTTAATAGCCATACCCAAACACCTGTACAGGAAAGAATTCCTAATGTTATAGATAAAATAAATGCACTTGATGATAAAATTGAACATCCTGAAAGTTTAAAATTCAGTTTTTCAAGACAAAAATACGTAGAAGAAGTTCGCAAATTCCGCAAAATATACCTTTATGCAGTATCAAGAAGTATCGCAGAAAAAGTAATTGAACGACTTGATTTGAATGCTGAAATCACACGCAACATTGATGATGCCGATATTGTAATTGCACATAAAAACTTCATAAAAGGCGGAGCAAAAGTTCTTAGTACAGCAGAACATGACAGATTACAGATATTTTATGTAAAAACAAACTCAATGGCACAAATACAAAAAGTTATAAAACAAGCACTAGATATTGCAGATTTAAATGAAAAACAAACTTTTTATGATATTACTGAAAGAGCTTTAGATGAAGCAAAAGCTGCAATTGATAAAGTTTTGTCAGGAGCTGTGAAGGATATAGAATTAACTCCGCAAAACCAACATATAAGAAAATTGCAACACGAACTCGCTGAACAGCACAACTTAGAGAGCAAATCTGTTGGTGAAGGTGAAGAACGCCATCTAAGAATTGTTGGCGGAACAGAATTCAACTAACCCCAATTATGAATAATACCTCTTGAAAACATACTCAAAAAGTAGTATAATTTTATTTATAAGAGGATTGTTTGATGAAAAAGATGAGAAAAGCTCTTACGACTGCTGAATTAATGATTGCTCTTACAATCATTGGTATAATTTCAACGTTGATTTTGCCAGGTTATATTGAAAATTATCATAAAAAAATATACATTACAAAGTTAAAAAAAACATATTACACTTTATCAAATGCCATAGAACAAGCATGCATAGATAGCAACGTTTCTAGTTTTTACCAATCCGGTTATACAAATACTGATAAGACAAAAGATTTTTTAGAAAAATATATGAAAGTAAAAACCCAAATTGGTTCAAACAAATTTGGGTTCAACTTATCATATAAAGATATAGCTAATGGTCAAGATAGAGAAACCATTTTTTTGACTGATTTTTATACTATATTAAATGATGGTCAAGCAATTGCTATTGATTGTTCGAATACGCCGAATCCGGCTTTGTGCTACGTATACCTTGATGTGAACGCTACAGACGGACCCAATATTTCAGGAAGAGATATGTTTACTTTTGGAATAGATACTAAAAATAATAAAATAATTGACCCGTTTGATCCTCGCAAGTGCGAAGAAGATAGTAATGTTAAAACAATAAGAAACAAAATTAATGGTAGTACATATAAAGTCGGTGTGTATGGAGGCGGATGCCTTGGAAGAATCATGAATGATAATTGGAACATGAATTATTAAAAAGGAAATAATTATGATGAAGAAAGGTTTTACATTATCAGAAGTTTTAATTACATTATCTATTGTTGGTGTTGTTGCGGTTTTGACAATTCCGGGAGTCGTAAAAAATTATAAAAACAGGCTTTATGTATCTCAACTGCAGAAAGTAACATCTCAGATAGAAAATGCAACTCGATCAATTATGAATGATGAACATGTTGATAACTTCCTTGAAACAAAAGTGCTTTTAGATAAAGTTATTGTCGATGAAATAGAAATGACAGGCTGGGAATATTTTATGACAAAATATTTTAAAACATCAAAAATAAACTGCGGAAATGGTAATGAACAAAATCCTTGTATAGCAAAGGGTTCTGTTGGTACAACAATTGATTTGGATGCTTATCACTCCATAAGCGGAGCTAAGGCAGGATATATGAATGGGTACTGTATACAAACAGTAAATGGAGCAGCGATTTGTGCCAACTACAATCCTGCAAATTTAACTACCACTATATTTATAGATGTAAATGGTTCCGCTGAACCAAATATTGCTGGCAGAGATGCTTTTGTTGTAAATATAGATAATGACGGGTCTATTTACGATCCATCTGTCGGCTCTCAATGTAATAAATCCAAGTCTGGTTGGGGAAATTTGGTTGCAAAATATGCTGCTGGCTGTTACCAAAATATTGTAGATGCAGGATGGAAAATGGAATACTAATATGAAAAAAGCCTTTACATTAACAGAAATTATAATAACATTGTTTATAGTTGGAATAATAGCAGCTTTAACAATTCCTGCTATAATAAAAAATTATAGAGAAAAGATTTATTCAACTCAACTAAAAAAGGTTGTTTCCCAAATAGAAAATGCCACTAAAACCGTTATGAGTGAAGAACATTCACAATCATTCCACACCACAACAGCAGGAATAGAAGATGATGGACCAGAACAAGGATCGAGATACTTTTTAGGTAAATATCTTAAATACACTATTTACGGCTGTAAAAAAAATAATGCACACCCTTGTGTTGCACCTGGATATAAAACTCTTGATGGAACAGATGCCGGTGAAAGTTTTGGATCTTTTTGCATCCTAACTTCTAATGGTGCTGCAGTTTGTATGTGGAATAATCCTGATGCAAATTGTATAAATACAAATGATTGCACACTAATTGCTATGGATGTTAATGGAACAGATCCACCAAATATTATAGGAATTGATATGTTTACAGCTCAAATAAATTCTGCTGGTCAAGTTGTAGACGTAGGGACAGATGAATCAAAATGCGGAATAAAGACAAGTAACTATGGACATATATTGGATTATGGACAAGGCTGCTTACTAAAAGTAATGAATAATAATTGGAAAATTAAAGAAGAATAACCCTGTTGTCTTGTTGCAGAAAAATTTTGTTTAATATAGAATACCTCTAGTAAAAAGTAGTATTCTAATTAAAGGAGATTTTATTATGTCAAGAAAACCTATTATTGCCGGCAACTGGAAAATGAACCTTTGTCAAAGTGAAGCGAAGTCATTATTTGACGGCATTTCTTCATTCGTTTCGAATTACAAAGCAACAGAATTACCTTGCGTAGTTATTGCACCGGTATTCACTTCATTATGCTGTGTGCACTCCATTGCTTGTGATTGCGGATGCGAAGGTTACAAACTTTCTATTGCAGGTCAAAACTGCCACTGGGAGTCTTCAGGAGCTTACACCGGAGAAATTTCTTGTGAAATGTTAAAAGATGCTGGATGCTCTTATGTTATTATCGGACACTCAGAAAGAAGACAATACTTCTCAGAAACAGACGAAATGATTAACAAAAAAGCTAAATCTATTATAGCTAGCGGTATGACACCAATTATCTGCTGCGGTGAATCTCTTGAACAAAGAGAATCAGGAGTTACTGACTCTTGGATTTCAAGCCAAATTAGAGCAGCATTAGATGGAATTTCTTCAGAAGATGTTGCAAAATCAGTTATCGCATATGAACCAATTTGGGCAATCGGAACAGGTAAATCTTGCGATGCCGAAGAAGCTAACAGAGTTTGTAAAATGATTAGAAACGTTGTTTCAGAAGTTGCAGGTTCATCTGCTGCTGATTCAATCAGAATCCTCTACGGTGGATCTGTAAAACCTTCTACAATTGAAGAACAAATGTCAAAATCAGATATCGACGGTGCTTTGATTGGCGGAGCTTCATTGAAAGCAGACAGTTTCAACGAAATTATTGAAAAAACTATGAAAACTTGCACTTGCTGCGCATAGTAAAATAGTAAGATTATTTCAAGCATAACCTGACCGGCAGATTCAGCCGGTCAGGTTATTTAATTTTCTTCATTCAGATCTTTTTCCATGTCGAAGTTAAATTGTGTCATGTAATTTATCCAAGGATAGACAAATATACATTTTAATAAAATTTTAACTGTTTTTAAAAAATTTAGATTTCATAACTCTTTAATTTGTCCGCGTGACGGTTTGTAACTTTGTCATTATAGCGGACAATTGTTTCATGGACAAGGAATTGTTAAGAAAACTTGCAAAAAGAATTAAAGAACTGAGGAAAACAAATAAATATACTCAAGACGACTTGTCTGCTTATTCTAACATTGCCCGCTCGACACTTGGGAATATAGAAACGGCACAAAATGATGTAACTTTTACAAAACTAAATAGAATCGCGAAGGCTTTTAATCTATCCCTTTCTGAATTTTTAAATTTTTAGATTAAATTTGTAAGTTGGGCTTTCAGCCCAACATTTATTCAAAGTGGTTAAACAATCTGGTTTCAACTTCCTTGGCAGTAAAGTGAGTTGTTTTATTATCGATTTTCAAATCAATCCCGCGTCCTTCTTTTACCCTGCCTATTTCTGTCCCAAATTGATATTCTAGCGGTATACAGGCCAAAAGCTGGTAATCCTCTCCGCCAAAAAGCACTAAATCCTGCCAATTTGAAAACTTTTTCAATTCTTTATCATAAGGAATTTTATTAAAATCAACTTCAAGACAGACTCCGCTTTCTTTTGAAATTGTGTAAAGTGCATCCATCAATCCGTCCGATGTATCCATCATTGCATAAGCTTCTTTAACATTTTCTCCGATTTTTTGACCTAATTCGATTTGAGCCTTTGGCATAAGATGCGCTTTTATAAAATTTCCGATATAATTGTCATTCTGATACAAAGGGAACTGCTGAGCTATTGCGAAGCCTGTGACCCTGTATGCGTCGGTACAGCCGTTAGCTGCGAAGCGAAGAATCTCATTATTTGACAATTCAGAATACTGATTTTTCAACAATTTCAGCCCCGCAGCACTAGAACCGTGTTCACCTGAAACTACGATTTTATAGCCTTCTTTTGCATTCCTTCTCGAAGAAATATTTCTTCCCGCAGTTTTTCCTATTGCGCATACAGAAATAAATATTTTATCACTACCCGTAATATCTCCTCCAACGATTTTTACATTATCACCGCAAGCATTTTTTGCACCTTCATAAAATTCTTTGATAAAATCATTGTTAATATTTTTGGGTAAAGATAAAGAAACAGTTAAATAAGAAGGCTCAGCTCCACTTGAAGCAATATCAGACAGATTAACCATAACTGATTTATATCCAAGCTGAAATGGAGTTGTATATTTTCGTTTAAAATGAATATCTTCAACAAGACTGTCTTGACTGATAACAATTCCTAAATCTTTCAAATATGCGCAATCATCCCCAATATATTCAGAATTTAAGGTTGATTTTATTATTGAAATAAATTCTTTTTCTTTCACATTTAAACTATATCATGCTCAACAAGTGAAATAAATTCTTTTACCAAAGTAGTATTCCATTTTTTGCCGCTATCAGTTTTTATAATTTCAATTGCATCTTGAGACGAGAGCTTTGAACGATACGGACGAGCTTCAATTAGTGCGAAATACTCATCTATAATTAAAATTATTTGCGAAGTTAAAGGAATATCATTCTTTGAAATTTTATTTGGATATCCTGAACCATCCCAATTTTCGTGATGGTGTTCAATTATAGGCAATATATCTTGTACATAAGATATTGGCTTCAAAATTTCTTGAGCTGCTATAACCGGATGATGTTTAATTTTTTCTCTTTCTTCCTCTGTTAAAGGAGTTGCTTTTTGAAGTAAATCTGCAGGAAGCATCAAATTACCAATATCATATAACAATATTGCAACTCTTAAGTTATCAATATCTTCTTTAGGTAAATCGAATCTTTTTGCAAGGCTTACTGCCATTAAAACTTTATTTTTAATAACTCCATGTTCATGCATAGGATTATAGAGTTTATTTAGCATGTCGGCAACAGTATAAATCGTTTCTTTTGCTGGTTCTTCATTATCTAAATGTTTCTGTAATTTTTCACATAATTCATTAGAAAGATTTTTTGCCATAGGAATACGATTTTTTGATAAAATGTCTATGAATGTATTTACGGCTATTTCTTGCCATGAAGTTTCCGTTATCGGCTTAGCAAGTGTAACTTGATTGCGTCCATTTCTTTTTGAAGCGTACATTGCTTGATCTGTAAGCTCCAGTAGCTCATCTATGTTATCAGTATGTTCAAAGAATGTTGCGACCCCTAAGCTTCCAGTAATGTGACCTATAGTTTCAATTTCAGCATCTTCAATGGCTTTACGAATTCTCTCTGCAGCAGCAAGAGCTCCTTTAGAAGAAATACCCGGCAGCAATACATCAAATTCTTCTCCGCCAATTCGGGCAGGAACATCGACAGAACGAGCATTTGCCTTTAAGACATCTGCAATTGTTTTTATTGCCAAATCCCCGTAATAATGACCATATGTATCATTAATTTTTTTAAGAAAATCAAGATCTATACCAATAATGGAGAATGGCTGTTTTAAACGCTGAGTACGCTGGTATTCTTTTTCAAGAGCTTCTTCAAAAAATCTGCGATTATAAAGTCCTGTTAAAGAGTCTGTAACAGCTTGATCTCTCACTGCTTGAAAAAGATCTGCAATAGTTATAGACATTTCTATTTGTTTTGCAAAAAGTCCCAAAAAGTCCGTTTCTTCGGATGCAAGCTCCTCTCTTGCTGAAAAAACACAAAACCAGCCAAAAGCATTCTCTCGTGTAAATAAAGGAATTATAATTACAGATTTTATTGGCTGATTACTCAATACACTTTTTATAGTTTCATCTTTTAATTCCGGTAAAACTGCTTTTAAAGACAAATCCAGAGATTTAGTTTGAACAATAGTTTTTCGGGTAATTGAATCAGAAAAAACACTATTTTTGTCATAATTTAAACGTCTTGTTTGAATGCCAGGAGCTCCAATTATGTTATTTAAACGAGCAATCAATTCATCATTAGACTGCGCTAAAATTCTAAGATAATCGCCCTGTTCATCTTTGCATTTTCTTATAATAACGCAATGCATATAACCAAGTTCACCACGTGTACTATTAACAATAGCTTCCATAATGTTTTCTAAAGGAGTTGATGAATTCATCATTTCCCAAATATGCTGGAGGGTAAACATACGTTTATTTGCAGCATTTAATTCTTTAGTTCGTTCGGAAATTTCCTTTTCAAGTTCAATATTACGTTCATAAATCTCAAGATAGTCTCGTTTTTCATTATAAATGTTATTTTCAACTTCTGAAACTCTTTTCTTAACTTCCTTAAATTTATCAAATAAACCCATAAAATTCCCTTAAATAAACATTCCAAACTCTATTATAACACCTTTACGCTAAAATATCAAGGTGTTTACAGCATCGACAACCTGCTGTGGAGACGGGAACATAGTACAAGCATCTTCATTTTTCTTTAGCTTACATTTTCTTTTAAAACACGGCTGGCAAGGAAGTCCTTCTCCTCCGAATGCAATATATTTTTTCTCATCACCATATGGAGCAAGAACATCTTTTGGAGTACAGGTAAATATTGTTATTATGGCAGGCTTTTGAGTCGCCCAAGCCAAATGCGCACTTCCGGAATCAGGAGAAATCACAAGATTTGCTCGTGAATACAATTCCATAAGTTCCATAATATCCGTTTTACCCGCAAGATTTAGATAATTCCCGCCTGAAATATAATCAATTAAATCATTGTCATTTGGACCACCTGTAAATACAATATTACATTTTTCTGAAATATTATTGACCACACTTTTCCAATTATCTTTATTCCAGTGTTTATTTTTCCAAGTTGTAGCAGGCGAAATTACAACAAGCGGTTTTAAATTATCTAAACCGGCAAGCAATTCATTAACTTTTTGAATTTGTTCAGGAGTTCTTTGAGGAAGAGTCACCCTTATATTATCAGTGTTAACCCCTAAATATTCAGCAAACCTTAAATAATTTTTTACAATAGGTGAACCGGGAACAGAAATTTTTTCTATGATATTATTAGCCCCTAAAAATGCAAATTCTCTTGCTTCAATAGATGTTATTTTTTTTTTCGCTCCGGAAAAAATCATCCAATACATACTTTTGAGCAACATTTGAGAATCAATTGCAACATCAAACTTCTCTGCTCTTATTCTTTTTAATATCGAAAGATACTCTTTAAAACTGGTTAAAGAAGGGCCTCTTTTTTTCCATGTTTTTATAGGAACTAAAATTGAATGATTAACACATGGATTATTTTCAACAACCTGTATTCCCTTTTCCGAAACCATCCAAGTAACTTCATAACCGGCATCTTTTAAGGCATTTGCAAGCGGTATATTAAAAATGACATCTCCTAAAGAAGATAATTTTATAAGAAGCAGTTTTTTCTTTTTTTCTTCCATTTTAAAATTATAATAGAATTTCTTACTTATGGCTATTTTTTTAAAAATGTTACATACTTATCGCCATATTTTTTTTGCTTGATAATTTGAAACCCCGAAAAATCAACATCTACAACGTGTTCAAGAATAATCATACCTGCAATATTTTTTACCGCTTCAAGACTTTGTTCATAAATTCCGGAATAATAAGGAGGGTCTATATATACAACATCAAACTTTTGAGCATATTTTTGACAAATTTTTATGCCATCTCCCAAAATCAAACTCAAATCATTATCTTTTTGATATTTATGAAAATTAGATTTTATAATATTATAAACTTTTTTATTTTTTTCAATCGCAACAATTTTCGAAAATCCACGTGAAAGAGCCTCAAGTCCCATAATCCCAGATCCGGCATACATATCCAAAAAACTTTTACCTTCAAAATCTATTAAAGAATTCAAAGTATTAAAAACACTCATTCTCACCTTCGAAAGTGTTGGACGAGTAATATTTTCATCAGGTGCTAGAACCTTTTGTCTGTTATAAATACCACCGGTAATGTTCATAGACGTCATTTTAGCATAAATATATGAATAATTGTTACAAAATTAGTTTTTTTCGAAAATATGCTATAAAAAAAACATTATATATAATAGAGGTGAGATGATGGCTGATAAAATT
>FLNU01002354.1_pt1 | contig 25995 bp, 22 predicted proteins | sample 1140361 | NCBI WGS metagenome assembly FLNU01 (sample SAMEA3878206, study PRJEB12797) | bioreactor metagenome | biome: Moose rumen | place: Sweden | collected 2011-10 | reverse complement strand
ATGAATAAACTCCTATCCATTGTCATCCCTGTCTATAAAGTCGAAGACTATATCGACAAGTGTATATCATCGCTCATCGTGCCGGATGAACGGCTGTTGAAACTGCTTGATATCGTGGTTATCAACGACGGCACGCCGGATAACTCAGCCGTACTCGCCAAGGAGTACGAAAAGAAATACCCCGACATCATCCGCGTCATCGACCAAGAGAACCGAGGACACGGCGGAGCATGGAACCACGGCACCGAACTCGCGGTCGGTAAGTATCTCTTCTATCTCGACTCCGATGATTGGTTCGAGACGAGTGAGCTCTCGAAACTCATCACTTATCTCGGTCACTGCGACACGGATATGGTGATGTTAGACGGACAGAACTACCATGCTGCCACCAACTCCTACACCGAGAAAGCCAAACATTACGAACTGACACCTGAGAAGATTTACGATGCAGATAAGTTCGACTGGCTCGGCACCGGTCACGGCTTCGACATGACCTACGCCCACGACACGGTCTATCGCACCGCCATGATGCAGCAGTACCTGCCGCTGTTCTGCGAGCATGTGATGTACGATGATGTGTCGCTGCAAGCTATACCTATTGCCATTGCCAAAGACTTTATCTATACGCACCTGAATGTCTATCGCTACTATATCGGTCGTCCGGGACAGTCGTTTGACCCCAAAGTGCGTGCCGTGCGGGCAGCCGATGACGTGACCAAAGTAGTGACTTTCCTCTTGGACTGGGTGCGTCGCAACCGCCATGTTGTTCCCAAAGGCGGCACACGCGAGGCATATACCGAAGATAACTTCCAATCCATGGGTACATGGCATTATTGGGAACTCAGTCTCTTTGATGCCGCCACCGCAGAGCCGCGACTCGAAGCATGGGATAAGTTCCTGCGCGAGAACTACCCCGAGATAAAGCCCAATTACATTGTCCGCATGTACCGCTTGCTCTCGTTCAAGAACTATTGTCGCTGGTTCAAATGCTATAAATTCCGCAAACGCAGTGAGCGATGGTTCAAACGCCAGTGCAAACGCCTGTACCGTCCGTTCCGCAACCTTTGGTGGGACATCCGTTTCCATTGGAACGAACAAAAGTTATACAACAAGTTGGATGAGGAAATAGAACGAGTGGAAGGTCTCAGCGGACACCACGCCGCTCAAGGTTTCATCATCTATAAGCAGTACGAGAGAGACAAAGCCGAGCGCAAGCGCATCCTCGAAATCAGGAAGAAACTCTAACATGCCTGCATTTTGACCTATAGACCTGAAATCAACCATTAGCGTTCTGAAGAGAACTCCAAGTTGTTGGAATTACAGGATAACGAGGAGACCGAATGGCGACACTCGGTGGCAAGTTTCGGTTACTACATGACCATGCAGCACAACCGCGCCGAGCGCAAACGCCTTCACAAAGAACAACTCGCCGCGATTCAATAGATAGCGATTAGCAAATTACGCACATATAGTGGGATGTGGACGGCTCGTCCGCGACTTTGCGTATTGGAACGGACAAAAGTGCCGAAAACATAGAGAGTACCGAACCCGATGGGTTGGTACTCTCCTTTTGTTAGCGATGGAAGGCGGGCCACGTCCCATTTCGCGGACGAGCCGTCCACGTCCCATTTGGGTTTACGCGATTTTCGCGTACTCTTTTGCAGAGATATACGTCCTAAGACGTGAATATTTGCTTTGTGCTAAGAAAGCCTCGCGGTACGCATCCAACGCGCTGGTGTCCTCATACACCGCATTGACGGCGGTAATGGTAGCCTTGAACTTGTTCTTTACTTGGGTTTGAGCAGGTGAAAGGTCGCCCGTGTAGGGATTGCAGATAGTGCTTGTAAAGGTTTTTCCTATTTTTCGGTCTTGGCGGGTGTAAGTGTCGGAATGCTTGCACACTTTGCCTCGGAAACCTTCGACCAATTTAATAGGAATTACTCTCATAGTTAGAAAGGGTTACGTGGTTAATAAATTAGGTTATAAGCAGCCGAATAATATAAGTATGAACGTTCGGAGACGTTCTCCACTATATTCGGCATAATTGACAACGCTTTGGTTGGGCGGGGTTGATAGCCGAATAATATTCGGCATAATGGACAACGCTTTGGTTGGGCGGGATTGCCGAATAATATTCAGCGGAATGGGCAACGCTAATCTTGAACGTTCGGAGACGTTCGCTACTAATTTGTACTTAGTTTTACTCTTTTTCGAGGACGATAGCGGAGCGGGCTGGTATGTATAGTTTAAGCCATCCTTTATTGTCCTTAGCATAGAGCGGGTCGGACTGTGTAAAATGCCGAACGGAGTCGTCTGCCAGTCCGAATCCGGCAAACTCCGGCGAGTCGGTATTGAGGACTACATGATAGCTGCCTTCCGGCACCAATATGCCGTAGTCGGTGAATGATTTTTGTCCGTTCCAGTTGAAGACAAAGAGCAGTTTGCCTCGTGAATATGCCACTATTTGGTCCCCTTCGTTATCCCACCATTTCATCACCCAAGGCAGGTGTTTGCCGTTTTCGTCTTCCACTATACTGAGATGCTTATTAAGGAGATGAATCATTGCTTGGTCAAAGCGGTTGAGGTCGGAAAAATAGAGGTCAGGATTATCCACTAAGTCCCATTGTCTTCGTGCGTATTTATAGCTCCAGCCATTGCCATCTCTGGGGAAGTCAATCCATTCGGGATGTCCGAACTCGTTCCCCATGAAGTTGAGGTATCCTCCGTTGATAGTGGATGCGGTGATGAGTCGAATCATCTTATGGAGTGCTATTCCGCGGTCAACCATAAAGGTTGAGTTGCCGTGTTGGAAATGCCAATACATATCTGCGTCGCAAAGTCGGAAGATGATTGTCTTATCTCCAACAAGTGCTTGGTCGTGGCTCTCGGCGTATGAAATGGTCTTTTCATCGGAGCGGCGGTTAGTCATTTCGTATAGTATATGTCCCGCTTTCCAATCTTCGTCTTTAACCTCTTTTATCATTTTTATCCAGAAGTCGGGAATACCCATGGCAAGTCGGTAGTCGAAGCCCATTCCTCCATCTTTGATAGGGCAGGCGAGTCCGGGCATGCCTGACATCTCCTCTGCAATAGTGATGGCGTTCTTCTTTACTTGATGAATCAGTTTATTGGCAAGCGTTAGGTAGCAGATAGCATCGCCGTCTTGATTGCCATTATAGTAGTCAGCATAAGATGAGAAGTCTTCTCCGAGTCCGTGTGAGCTGTATATCATCGAAGTAACTCCATCGAAACGGAAACCGTCAAACTGATACTCATCGAGCCAGAACTTGCAGTTGGAGAGGAGGAAATGTAGTACGGATGGCTTTTGGTAGTCAAAGCAGAGCGAATCCCAAGCGGGGTGCTCTCTGCGCATGCCTGCGTGGAAATATTGATACGGAGTACCATCGAAATTGCCAAGCCCCTCTTGCTCGTTCTTTACGGCATGCGAGTGTACAAGGTCGATGATGACTGCTATGCCTCTCCCGTGAGCCTCGTCAATCAGTGCTTTCAGTTCTTCGGGTGTGCCGAAGCGCGAAGAGGCAGCGAAGAAGTTGCTTACATGATAGCCGAAGGAGCCGTAATACGGGTGTTCTTGTATAGCCATCAGTTGCACGCAGTTGTAGCCCAGTTTGGCAATGCGTGGCAGGACATTAGTGCGGAACTCCTCATATGTGCCTACTCTTTCTTCTTTGGTAGCCATTCCTATGTGGCTCTCATAGATAAAAAGCGGCTCTTTCGAAGGCTTGAAGTTTTTATTTAACCATTTATAAGGTCTCTCGGGAGCCCATACTTGTGCGGAGAAAATCTTTGTGCGGTCGTCTTGCACTACTCGAGTAGCGTATGAAGGGATACGTTCTCCGGCACCGCCGTACCACTCGACAAGCAGTTTGAACAGGTCGCCGTGGTGCATAGACTCAAGCGGGAAAACGCCTTCCCAATTGCCGTTGCCGAGTGATTGCAAACGATAGTTCTCTGATTTCTGCCAGTGGTTAAAATCACCGAGTATATATATGGCGGTAGCGTTAGGTGCCCATTCGCGCAGGACCCAACTGTCTTTTGTCTTGTGCAGACCAAAATAGAGGTACCCGTCAGCAAAATCTTTCAATGGCGTGCCCGCTGTCAGTTCGTGTTCTTTATACTCTGCATAGTCGTATCTGCCGCGAATAGCATCTTCATAAGGCTTAAGATACGGATCTTGCTCAATTAGTTTTAGAGATTTCATTTGCTTATTTTTGCTTTAACAATTATTTTACGATATTTTTTGCCGGGGGCAATACCGGGCTGGTGTGCATCCCAAGGAAAGAATACAGCAAAATGTCCGTCCGGCACGCAGAACATCGCAGTTGCTTTGTCGGCGTAGAACTCCACGTCTTTCTGTTCGTTATATTCCGCGGTGATATCTCTGCAGTCCACTTGTGCCTTCCACCCCATCATTTCGTCTTCGCCTACGGGTATCTGAATGTCAAGATACTCTCGGTGAGCCTCCATGCGGCAGTCCTCTTCTTCCTTGCCGCTGAAATCGTTGAGGTTAACGATGAGGTCATTGCCTTCTAACTTAATCTTGCAAGCAGGCATTGCTTCAAGATCATTGGCTTCGTAGAACTGCATAAAGCGTTCTAATCCGGGAACAACATCGTAATAGTTGTCCGCATTCTCTAATTTGTCGATAATCATATATTCAGTGAATAAGTTATTATTAGCGGTATATAGTTAAGTAATGATTTATTGATAGAATGGCAATATACACCACCCCTACGATACAAAGATAATATGTTTTTTCCTATAAAGCAATATAAATAAATGCCGAATTAAAAAAAATAACATTCTTGTTGCAAATATGAGAAAATGTTTGTAACTTTGTCTTCTGGGTAGTATAAAGGCCTAAAGTGGCATCATTTGAACATATTTGAGAATGCAAGCGAAAGGTTTGCGCTCTTGACATATATCACTTGTCGCATATCACTTGTAACTCATAACTAAACAAAATATACAATGAAAGCACTTAACAAACAGACAGCCCCGAAATCGGTGGCACCGGAAAAGATTATTCAATTTGGCGAGGGTAACTTTCTTCGCGCTTTTGTAGATTGGATCGTTTGGAACATGAATGCCCGCACTAACTTTAATGGTTCAGTAGCGGTGGTACAGCCTATTGATAAGGGTATGGCGGAGTGGCTTAATGGTCAAGACTGCTTGTATCATGTTAATCTTCAAGGTCGCTTGAATGGTGAGGCTGTCAATTCTCTTGAGCGTATTGATGTTATCAGTCGTGCTCTCAATCCGTATTCTCAGAATGCGGCTTTTATGGCACTTGCCGATCAGCCTGAAATTCGTTTCGTTATCTCTAACACTACTGAAGCAGGCATAACATTTGACCCCGCTTGCAAGTTCACTGATGCTCCTGCTTCTTCTTATCCGGGCAAACTCGTGCAACTGCTCTTCCGCCGTTATAAGACATTCGAGGGAGACCCGAGAAAAGGTCTGATATTTATGCCTTGCGAACTCATCTTCCTGAATGGTCATCATCTCAAAGATTGTATCCGTAAGTATATAGAACTTTGGAAGGACGATTTTGGAGCAGATTATGCAGGTTTCAAAGAGTGGTTTGAAAAGTATAACTATGTTTGTGCTACTCTCGTTGACCGTATTGTCCCCGGTTTCCCACGCAAAGATATTGCCGCTATTCAGGAGAAGGTGGGTTATGCGGATAATCTTGTAGTGCAAGCCGAGATTTTCCATCTTTGGGTTATTGAGAAACCTGAGAATATGTCGATTGAAGAACTTGAGCGTGAGTTCCCCGCTAACAAGGCCGGTCTGAATGTTCTTATAGCAGAGTCGGAAAAACCATATCATGAGCGTAAGGTAACACTTCTTAACGGTCCTCACACCGTTCTCTCGCCTGTTACTTATCTCAGTGGTGTTAATATCGTTCGCGATGCTTGCAATCACGAGGTCTTGGGCAAGTATATCCACAAAGTGATGTTCGATGAGTTATTAGAGACTCTCAACTTGCCGAAAGACGAGTTGCGTGCATACGGAGAAAGTGTATTAGAGCGTTTTAACAACCCCTATGTTGACCATCAGGTTACAAGTATCATGCTCAACTCTTTCCCGAAATTCGAAACGCGTGATTTGCCCGGCCTTAAGACATATCTTGAGCGCAAGGGTGAGTTGCCTAAGGGACTTGTTCTTGGTTTGGCTGCTATTATCACCTATTATAAAGGCGGCACACGGGCAGACGGTGCTCCTATTCAGCCGAATGACGCACAGGAGATAATGGATATGCTACAGAAGTTATGGGCGACAGGCGACAAGCGTAAGGTGGCAGAAGGCGTGCTTGGTGCAACGGATGTTATCTGGAAAGAATCGGGCGAGGATCTAAATAAGATACCCGGACTGACCGATATGGTCGTTTCGTTCTTAGATAAGATTGAAAAGCAAGGTATGTTAGAAACCGTTAAAGAAATTCTCTGATTAAGAGTTTGTTTATAAAGAAGAGGCTGTCTTACAATTTTGTCGGACAGCCTTTTCTTTCGCGTTTTGATAAGCAATAGCAGGTTTTGCTTAGTTGCGATTTTCTATTACCTGTACATAGCGAGGGCAGGAGAAGTCGGTAAGAAGTTTTACTTTAATGCGATAGTAAGCGTCGGACTCTCGCAGGTCTGTTTCTGTGATTATTCCGACCGGTATGCCTTCGGGGAAGGTTGTCGTTAGGCCGCTTGTTACGATAGTGTCACCAACGGCGACTTGCGTATGTCGGGCGATATTATGCAGTTGTGCATATTGCGTGCTGATACCATCCCATTGCAGGGGGCTATATACGCCGTTCTTCAACCTGCAACTGAGCATCATCTTTTCATTGATGATAGGCATCACTATGGAATAATTTTCCCCTACTGCAGTAACAATACCAACTGCCCCGTTCGCTCCCACAACGCCCATATCGGTGTGCAGACTATCGCGGCGACCTTTGTTTATTGTGAAATAGTTATGCGTCTTGCCGGCATCCACCTGTATAACGCGGGCGGGGATATACTGAATATTAAGATGAGAATATCTGTAAATATGCTGCCCGCTATCGCTCTTAACGTTGTTGCCTAAAAGCAACTCCTCTCTGTTTTCCGCCTGCGGTTCAAGTAAGTTCTCAAGGTCTGTTATTCGCTTGTATAGCAAGGCGTTCTCTTCCGTTAATTCTCTATTTTCCGTGCGCAGATGCAGAAACTGCTGAACGCCATCGCTCCAACTATAAATTTCTCCTATAACACGGTTGGCGGATGTTGCGTATATGCTTTGCGGATAGGAATTGCTGCGAATCAATAGCACAACCGACACTACTTCTAATAATAGGAATAGTATTATATTACTGTACTTTATGAAAAATTGCAGCAGGTTGCGCATAACTTAATGCGAATGGTGAAAATAACAGATAACCTATCAGCGAAGCAGGAAGTTGAAGTTATGCACATTTTTTAGTGCTATACCCGTTCCGCGTGCTACGCAGTGCAGCGGGTCGTCTGCCACATGAAAAGCGATATGTATCTTATCAGACAAGCGCTTTGCAAGTCCGTGCAAGAGGGCACCACCACCGGCAAGATAAATGCCGTTTTTAACGATGTCGGCGTATAACTCAGGCGGTGTTTGCTCGAGTGCTTGAAGAATAGCATTCTCCACTTTTGCAACCGACTTCTCCAAGCAATGGGCTATCTCTTGATAACTAACGGGAACGGACATAGGCAGTGCCGTAACTTTGTTAGGACCGATAACTACGTAGTCCTCCGGCTGGTTGTCCAATTCGGGCAGAGCGGAACCTACCTGCATCTTGATGCGTTCTGCTGTCGGTTCATCAATGCGCAGGTTATGCATACGACCCATAAACTCAATGATATCGGCATTGAAGTCATCGCCGGCGATCTTGATACTCTTATTTGATACTATACCGCCAAGAGAGATAACGGCAATTTCGGTTGTACCACCACCAATATCCACTACCATGCAGCCTTCGGCGGCCTCAACATCTATACCAATACCTAATGCTGCCGCCATCGGCTCGAATATCATATACACGTCTCTGCCGCCGGCGTGCTCAGACGAATCGCGTACGGCACGAATCTCCACCTCAGTGGAACTGGAGGGTATTCCGACTACCATTCTGAGTTGGGGGGTGAAGAGATGATTATGATGAGGAATTAGTTTGATCATTCCTCTAATCATCATCTCGCAGGCGTAGAAGTCGGCGATAACACCATCTTTGAGTGGGCGTATGGTGCGAATCATATTACCGCCACGACCAATCATCTGCTGCGCTTTTCTGCCGACAGCAATCATCTTGTTATCTGCTGCTGAAATGGCAACAACAGAAGGCTCGTCAACAACAATCTTATCCTCGCAGGTTATAACGGTGTTGGCTGTACCTAAGTCAATAGCAATGTCTTGTGTTAAGGAAAATAAACCCATTTTTAGAAAATTAAGAAATTATACTTCAATCATAGTTTGCAAAGATAATGTTTTTTTATTAAAATTACAAGAATTTTCGTTATTTTTCAATTATGATTTATTATAAGGCTTGCGTATTTTGAAAAAAAATGATAATTTTGCGTGTATTGTTTTTAGATTGTTAATAAAAGGTTGGTATTGCTTATTGTCAGACGAGCGGTGATTCAGCATCGGCGTTCGGTGACAATAGCAGCCGATTGGGGCATTAGCTCATCCGGTAGAGCGTTTCGTTCGCAACGAAGAGGTGGGCGGTTCGAGTCCGCTATGCTCCACAAATATCTAACTGATTATCATGTCGGTTCTTTTTCCAAAAGTTAATAAAGCCCCGGAGTGGCATTGGCGTCCTATCCATTACGACCCTAAGAAAGACGAGATGGAGAGCCGCTTACGCGAGTTACAACAGCGTCGCGCAGTGGAGGAAGGTAAGTCAGAAGAGGGGAGTAAGGAAAGGTCAGGTCAACCATACACCCCAACTTTGCATAGAGGTTCGTTTCGAGAGTCTCACGAGGAGAATATGTCAATGACGCAGAAGGCAGCAAAGCAGTCAAAGGCTGCTTTTTGGATTGCACTACTCGCAATGATTGCGTTTCTGTATTGGCTCCTATAGTCAGCTCTGCAATTTTAAATTTCTAATTTCAAAAGTGGACATCATTCATCTATTACCGGACAGTGTTGCTAACCAGATTGCGGCGGGAGAAGTAATCCAGCGTCCGGCATCGTGTCTGAAGGAATTGGTGGAAAACTCGCTTGATGCCGGCGCTACCGACATTAAGGTGTTGCTCTATGATTCCGGGCGAACGATGATGCAGGTGATAGATAACGGTAAGGGAATGAGCGAGACAGACGCCAGGATGGCGTTTGAGCGTCATGCCACTTCGAAGATCAAATCTGCTGATGACCTTTTTGCTTTGCATACTATGGGGTTTCGCGGTGAGGCTCTGGCATCAATATGTGCAGTAGCGCAAGTGGAGTTACTTACTTGCAGAGAAGAGGATGAGATCGGTACGCGGTTGGAAATACACGGTTCGGAAGTCAAATTGCAAGAGCCTTGCAGTTGTGCCAAAGGAACTAATATAAAAGTTAAGAATCTGTTTTACAATGTTCCTGCCCGTCGTCGATTTCTTAAGACGGATGCCACCGAACTAAGGAATATAATTCAGGAGTTTTACCGCATCGTATTAGTCAATCCGCAATGTAGATTTTGCCTTACTAATAATGATGAGTTGTTATTAGATCTGACAGCCGGAAATATAAAACACAGGATAGAGCAGGTCTTCGGTAAGAGTTTGAATAAGCAATTTACAGCAGGTTTAGTTGAGATAAAAAGCGAGACGGATATAGTAGAGATTCACGGGTTTGTGGGAAAGCCTGAATTTGCAGGTAAGCAGGCTCAGCAGTATTTCTTTGTGAATAATCGCTATATGCGTCACCCTTATTTCCATAAAGCAATTATGACGGCTTATCAGGGTATGTTACAACCTGACCAACAGCCGTCATATTTTATTTATTTTGATGTCCGTCCGGAAACGATAGATGTCAATATTCATCCGACAAAAACGGAGATAAAATTCTCTGATGAGCAGCCTATATGGCAGATATTGTTGGCGACGGTGCGCGAATCGCTTGGAAAGTTCAATGTGGTGCCATCCCTTGATTTTGATAGCGAGGCAGGCAGTGCTTCGATAATTGATATCCCTCAGACAGCCACTCGAGGTGAAATGTCAGGGAGCTTCACGCAACATGATTCGGGTTATAATCCTTTCAACGAGAAAAACTCTTATCAGCCGCAATGGGTAAGTAATAATTCAAACAGGACGAGCAGTTATGCCGACAGAAAGCAACCGGTGCAAGGTTGGGAGAAACTATATGACAATATTATTGCAAATGCAATAGGAAAAGAAGGAGAGGAAAGTGGAGAAGGTGAGAGGGACGCATTATTTGATGTTGATTTATCTCAGATTGTGCCTTTCCAACTTGCGGGAAAATATATCGTTCTGCCTTTACCGACCGGTTTGTTTCTTCTTCATCAGCATAGAGTGCATTTGTCGGTTATGTATGAAAATATAACTGCAATGCTGCGTCAGAAGCGTATCCCTTCTCAACAACTTCTCTTCCCTGAGGTGATAGATATGAGTGCGGAAGAATGTAGTCTGATGTCGGAGGCGGAAGAAGAGTTGCGGCAAAGTGGTTTTGAGTTTTCGCAATTCAGTCCGTCTGCTTATAGTCTTTTCGGTATTCCCGCTATTATGGACGGGCATGATGCTGTTGCGGTTATTCGCCGTATTTTAGCATCGATAAGTGATGCCGGATTATCCGCCCGCGCCACTTGGCAACACTTGATTGCATTGTCGCTTGCCGCAGATGCCGCCATCCCGTCGGGCAAGCCAATGAGCGAGGCGGAGATGAGATCTTTAGTGGAACAACTGCTGACATTAGATAATCAAAAATTCACTCCTGACGGGAAGCAGATGACCTCCATTATCCCGCTTCAGGACATAGAAAAGATATTCAGAGTATGAACATGAAGAAGTGTATATTATTGCTATGCTTGGTATCAATGCTGAGTGCTTGCGGCGATAAGCAGCAAAAGCGAACGCTCGTTATTTTAAGCACTACCGATACACATTCGCAGGTAGAACCTCTACCGGCTAAATCAACTAAGTATGCCGACATGGGCGGGTATGCACGCCGTATGGGGCTGATAGCGCAGCAGCGTGCGGAAAACCCTGATTTATTGCTTTTTGACTCAGGTGATTTCTCGCAGGGTACGCCTTATTTCAATTTCTATCATGGCAGGATAGAGGTTGATGCCATGAATAGGATGGGGTATGATGCCGCTACCTTAGGTAATCATGAGTTTGATAACGGGCTTGATACATTAGCGATGCTTCTTCGCTTGGCAAAATTTCCGATTGTCTGTGCTAATTATGATGTTAGCGGAACGGTGTTAGAAGGACTTGTCAAACCGTATATAGTTATTGATAAAGGAGGTATAAGAACAGGTGTGTTCGGGTTGGGCGTGTCACCTCAAGACTTGATAGCCAAAAAGAATTTCGGAGACATACGATTTCTTGATCCGCTCACTTGTATTAATAAGACGGCAAGTCTGCTTCGAGAGAAAGAAAAGTGCGATGTCGTCGTTTGCCTGAGTCATATCGGTTCGGACGGGAAAGGTGTTGTAGGACATGAGGATGAGAGGGACTTAACACTCATTCCTATGACACAAGGGGTTGATCTGTTCCTATCGGGACATACCCATCATTTTTACGAAGGAGAAAGGCTCTCCAATGCGCAGGGGGAAGAAACCGTGCTTCTGCAAGCCGGCAAATCGGGAGTGAAAGTGGGAAAGATAAAAATCGAATTAGAACCTTCAAATATTTAATAATGCTTTAAATTAAACGATCTCCATGCAACAGTCTGACAATCTTATTTCAGTGTATTGTGTTAATACAGGACAGTATTACAACATTCCTCGCGGCAGCAATCTGCTTGAGATTTACAAGTCTATTAATTTTGAATTGCCTTATCCTGTAGTGGCGGCAAGAGTAAATTATAAGTTAGAAGATCTCGGCTATTATGTGTTTAAGCCGAAGAATATTGAGTTCGTTGATTGTAGCAGTCCGCTCGGTATGCGGTGTTATGTTAGGACGCTGTCAATGGTGTTGTCAGCTGCTATTCATGATGTTGTGGAAGATTGCGACTTGCGTATTGAGCACCCCATCTCAAAGGGTTACTATTGCAAGTTACTAAAGGGGAATGAATATGCGTCAATTAATAAAGAGCAGGTCGCGAATATCAAAAAGCGCATGCAGGAGTTGATTAGTAAGGATATTCCGATTGTTGTAGAAGAGAAGCAGATACAAGAGGTGCTTAGGTTATTTGAGGACAGGCGTGATGGCGTAGATTCATTGTTCAAAACGATAGGCGCACCCTATCTGAGGTATTTTAGGATGGGGGATTATATTGACTACTACACGGATGTGTTAATGCCCTCGACAGGCTACCTTAAGATTTTTGATCTGGAACCGTATTTTGACGGGATGCTGCTCCGTATTCCTAATCGTTCGCACCCTGATTGTTTGGAGGATACCATTACTCAGGATAAGATGTTCGGTATTTTTAGCGAATATGTAGGTTGGAATCGTCTGCTGGGTATTTCAAATGTGGGTGAGTTGAACGCATTCAACAAGACTCGTAACACATTCGATATGATAAAACTTGCTGAGGCACTACACGAGAAGAAAGTAACGCAAATTGCAGATATGATTTCTTTTAGAAAGGGCGGCAGACCTAAGATTGTGCTTATTAGCGGACCTTCGTCTTCGGGCAAAACGACATTTTCTAAACGACTGACGATACAACTGCGAGTCAATGGGATAAAACCGGTTGTTTTGTCGATGGATAACTATTTTGTACCTCGTGTTGAAACACCTAAAGACGAGAATGGAGAATACGATTTCGAGCATATAGATGCTATTGATTTGCCTCTTTTCCGCAGTCAGTTGCAAGATTTGTTAGAAGGTAAAGAGGTATCGTTGCCCACTTTCAATTTCGAAGACGGAAAGAGATATTTCCTCGGGCAGAAATTGAAGATTGAAGAAAATAATGTGGTCATTATTGAGGGAATCCACGCGCTAAATCCGAATCTTATTCCTAACATACCTCAAGAAGCGACATTTAAGATTTATGTAAGTGCATTGACGACCATCAATGTCGATAATCACAATTGGATTCCGACAACAGATACTCGCCTTATACGCCGTATCGTTCGTGACTATCGTTATCGTAACTATTCAGCCCGCGAGACTATAGCGAGATATGAGAGTGTGATAAGAGGTGAAGAGAAGTGGATTTATCCTTATCAAGAGAATGCGGATGTGATGTTCAATTCGGCTCTTATCTTTGAGTTGCCTGTGTTGAAGCGCCATGCAGAGAGGATATTATCTGAGGTGCCGAAATATTGTGAGGAGTACTATGACGCGAACAGACTGCTTAATTTCCTCTCATATTTCAACTCTATTCCTGATAAAGAGATACCCTCAACCTCTATGCTGCGCGAGTTCGTCGGAGGTTCGTCGTTCAAGTATTAGATGTTGTGTTTACTCGTTTTTTCGAGATTCTGCACATTCGAAAAATCATAAGGGGTCAACATCGCAGAAGATGATTGTTCCTTTACATTGAGGCAGTGAGGTTGTGTAGTGAATGGCGTTGGCGAGTAGTTCTTTTGCTTTGCGGATGTTGCTTTCTCTCTCAATCTTAAGTAGCAGTTGGCGATTGTGCATATTTTGAATGCGGCTGATAGCGGGAGTGATAACATTAGAGCACCGCATGCCGAAGATTTTTCTTAGTGTTTCTTGCAGCGTGAGTGCTGCGGTTTCAAGGCGCGATAATTCTCGCGCCTTTATTGTGATACTGATAAGGCGGTAAAATGGCGGATAACGAAACAGTTGTCGCTCATGCAGTTGGGCATTATACATAGCGGTATAGTTATGCTCTTGAAGCCATGAGAAAACGGGGTGGTTAGGGTCAGAAGTCTGGATGTACACTTCCCCCTCTTCATGCGTTCTGCCGGCGCGACCGGCTACTTGTTCAAGTTTATGGTAGGTTTGTTCTGTGGCGCGGAAGTCGGGTTGGTTAAGCAAGTTATCCGCCCGCATTACTCCTACTACACTGACATCGTTGAAGTGCAGACCTTTAGTAACCATTTGCGTGCCGACCAAGATGTCTATCTTATGATCGGCAAAGTCCTTTATTATGCGGTGATGACTATCCTTTTGTCGTGTTGTGTCAAGATCTAATCTTGCCACTTTTGCATCGGGTAGCAGTTCGTGCAGTTCGTCCTCTATCTTCTCTGTGCCAAAGCCCATATCGGTGAGACTGTCTTTGCTTTTACATGCGGGGCAGGTGTCGGGTTTTATGATGGTGTATCCGCAGTAGTGGCATACTAATCGTGAGTTGCTATCGCTTGTCTTACTTCCGTTATGGACGGTGAGGGCAACATCGCAGTTAATGCATTTGGGCACATAAGCACATTGCTTACATTCGAGATAAGGAGAATAACCTCTTCTGTTTTGGAAGAGTATAACCTGTTTTCCTTTTTGCACCTCTTCTTTTGTCTTGAGGAAGAGAGGGTCGGAAAAATGACCATACATCTCTTTTTTGTGATATTGCTGTTGCAGGTCAATCATCCTTATTGTCGGCAGCGATAGGTTTTTATACCTTTCTTTGAGTTGCACCAAGCCATATTTCCCGATATTGGCATTGTAAAATGTCTCTATGGCAGGTGTCGCCGTTCCGAGAAGCACTTTAGCATTATAAAACGAAGCAAGAACAATAGCGGTGTCGCGTGCGTGATATCGAGGGGCAGGATCTTGCTGCTTGTAGGATGTCTCATGCTCTTCGTCAACAATTATAAGTCCTAAATTGCGAAAAGGTAAGAATAAGGATGATCGGACACCTACTATCAGTTTGCTCGTATGCAATTCGTGCATATAGATATTGGTGCGTTCCCTATCGGTCAGACGCGAGTGATAAACGCACATTTGGTTACCGAAGATGCTGCGTAGCCGATCTGTTAGTTGAGTGGTGAGTGCTATTTCAGGAACAAGAAAGAGAACCTGCTTTCCAAGCGAGAGTTGCTCTTGAATAAGGTGTGTGTAGATGTCTGTTTTGCCTGAGGCGGTAACGCCGAAAAGAAGCGTTACGTTGTGTAACGAGAATGATTGTCGGATTCCTTGTAAGGCTGTGGTTTGTGCGGGAGAAAGAGTGTGCAGCGGTTGCAGTGCTCTTTGCTCCGTCAGTTGTCCTTTGTACTTTTGCCCTTCGTACTTCAATTTGACTTGTTCTTCGGTACTTATTGCGCCAAGTGACAGTAGCTCTTGAATGGTCGGAAGCAGAGTTTTTATTCCTATTTGCCTAACTATTTGGTCAATAGAATGAGGTTTGCCGTCAAGCAGAGCGTCTAAGATGCGTTGTTGCTTTTGAGGTAGTTGTTCCGTTGCCTCAAAGTCCATATTCAGACTCAGTCGCGTCTCGCTTTCAGGTTTCATTGGGGCTGGCAGAGCCGCTTTCATAACCTCACCGATAGTGCAAAGGTAATAGTCGGCAATCCATTGCCATAATCGCAGTTGCTCATGGCAAACAGTGGGCTCGTTATCAATAATTTCAATAATATCCTTCAGCGCAGCGTAGTCTTCATTTATTGTGGGATTTGTTTCTTGAAGAGATAGGATAACACCTGTATAGATTTTTTTCTTCCTTAATGGTACAAGAACGCGCATACCGGCCTGCGGCAAAACACCGTCATTATGGTCTTCGCCATCAGTCGTTATTGACGGCGGAATACGATAGGTGTAGCAAACAGGTGTTGCAAGAGGTAATATGACTTCTGCAAGTAGCATTTATATACAAAAATAAGAACAAAGAGCAAAGAGAAGGAAGAAAAAACAAACGAAGAGAAATAGTAAGGTTTCTCTTCGTTTTCTGTCGGGTAGACAGGATTTGAACCTGCGACCACACGCCCCCCAGACGCGTACTCTACCGGGCTGAGCTACTACCCGAGAACCGGTCATAAATTAGTGCCTTTGTCCAAAAGCGAATGCAAAGTTATAAAAAAATATTAATTCTCACAAGAAAAATCATAATTTGTGCACAAAAAAATTGATTTTTTATTTTTTTTTACTAACTTTGCAAACAATCTGTGTTTATACTTTAATTTTTTATCGGATTATCCGTTCATATAGGTGTATAAACGGTATGGTCTATGGGAAATAAAAAGAGATATTAATTTCAAAAAGATAAAACTATGTGGTTAATTGATTCTTCAATCGGACGCAAGCTCGTGATGAGTATTTCAGGTACTTTCTTGGTACTGTTTCTTCTCTTCCATGCGTCGATGAACCTGACGCTCATTTTCTCGGAAGACGCGTACAACTGGATTTGTTCAGTGCTTGGTGCTAACTGGTATGCCCTTATCGGCACAGCAGTCCTCGCCCTTGGGGTAGTCGTGCACCTTGTGTATGCTTTTATTCTGACTATTCAGAACCGGCGCGCTCGCGGCAACGACCGCTATGAGGTCACGGCTCGTCAGGAAGGTGTAGATTGGAACTCACAGAATATGCTTGTTCTTGGTGTTATCATCCTTGGTTTTTTAGTGCTTCACCTCTGCAACTTCTGGCTGAAGATGCAGTTCCAGGAAGTGACAGGATTGAAGACCGGCGCTTTCGACCCACAGAACGGTGCAGCATACGTGAAGTATATGTTCACGGGTATCTACGACCCCGCACAAGTGCTTGAAGGCAGAGAAGGTATGCTTCACATGGCATCGTGGGTTCACCCTGTTTATTGTGTGCTTTATCTGATTTGGATTGCCGCCATCTGGATGCACCTCACTCATGGCATTTGGTCGGCATTGCAGACTATGGGACTCAGCAGCAACATCTGGTTGCCGCGCATCAAGGTTATCGGTAACGTCGTTGCTACCCTCATCTGCCTTATGTTCGCCTCGGTAATCGTCTATTACCTCGGCATGTATATCGGTACGATGTGTGCGTAATCATATTTTATGGTAAAGATACTCTTTGTGTGCCACGGCAATATATGCCGGTCACCAATGGCGGAGTTTGTGATGAAGAAACTCGTAAACGATGCCGGTTATGCCGATGATATTGAGATATCATCGGCTGCTGTTTCAGCAGAAGAGACGGGTAACGATATCTATCCTCCTGCGCAGCGCAAACTGCGGGAAAAGGCTATTCCTTTTACTCACCGCGCTGCGCGGCAATTCACTCGTTCTGATTATACTCGCTATGATTATATAGTATGTATGGATAGAAGTAATCTTCGCCTTTTGCGCTATATAGTAGGTGAAGATGCGGAGAAGAAAGTGTCGCTGTTGATGCAGTGGGCTGATAAAGAGAGAGACGTGGCAGACCCGTGGTACACGGGGAATTTTGAAGCCGCCTATCGCGATGTTGATGAAGGTTGCAAGGCTATGTTGCAACGAGTAATCAGTAGTACGAGTATCTGTGATAGCACCGAATAGTGGAGAACGTTTCCGAACGTTTAATAGTGGAGAACGTTTCCGAACGTTTAATAGTGGAGAACGTTTCCGAACGTTTAATAGTGGAGAACGTTTCCGAACGTTCAAAAGTGGATGACGTCTCCGGACGTTCTTCGCGATGACTAAACTTTAAACTCTAAATTTCCTCCTGCCTCAGAAACAGATAAACAGCAAGGTGCGTTAAGCAGAAGCGGACGATTGTCGCTAACATGGCCGGCAGGAAAATTGAACAAAACAGGGTAGCCGTAATCGGCTACCATTTTTTGTATGCCTTCATAAACGGTGAAAGGCATACGCGGGTCTTCTTCGTAATCAGAGAATTGTCCGACAATGAGTCCGCCGAGGTGTGATAACACCCCGCTCAGGCGCAGATTATTCATCATACGGTCAATGGCGTATGGGTGTTCGCCGACATCTTCTATAAAAAGAATGTCGCCCTTACCAATATTCGTGGCGAAAGGAGTGCCCTGCAATGAGCAAATGACGCTAAGATTTCCGCCGCGTAGTGTTCCGCGTGCTTCACCTGAAATGTTGAGCTGATGTGGTGGAATAGAGTAGGCGGGAAATAAGCCTCTAAGGCAGCCGAGCAGTAAGTCCACTGATTGCTTGTGTTCTGCATATTCTGCTATATGCTTGCACATCGCTGCGTGCAGTGACGGGATATTTTTATGTCCTAAGAGGTTATGCAGAGCGGTTATATCGGAAAAGCCGACAAGCAGCGGGCAGTGCTTGTCGGACACTATTACCTTATCAACAATCTGCGATAATCCGTATCCCCCGCGAGCGCATAAAATAATATCGTTTTGCGGGTTGCCCAAAGCAGCATTAAGGTCGGCAAGTCGTTCCTTTGCTGTGCCGGAGAAACGACCAAACGAGCCAACGGCGTGATGGGCCACATTAACAATAAACCCCTGCTGCTGCAAAAAAGCGGCAGCAGAGGTTATGTGTTGAGGATCAATTACACCGGACGGAGCAACGATTTCTATTGTCATAATCCGCGTTGTTGTTTGATATATTCGTATGCTTTATTTATTTGCTGGAACTTCTCGGTGGCTTTTTGCTTTATTTCCTCGCCGGCGGATGCCACTTTATCAGGGTGATATTTCATAGCAACGCGGCGGTATGCTTTTTTCACCTCTTCGTCAGTGGCAGTAGGGGCTGTCTCCAAAGCCTCGTATGCCCAATTAGGATCAACATTTTTCTTATAAAGAGCAACAAGAGAACGGTAGTCGGCATTGCTCAGACCAAGATGAAGAGAGATATTGAGTATGAGGCTCTCTTCTTTTTCATCGTATATGCCGTCTGCGTGTGCTAACTCTAAGAGAAAATGAAGCAACTCGAAGCGGGTGGAATAATTGAGATTATCTGCTATCTGTTCAGATACGCTAATGTGATTGATATCTTGATCAAGCAGTCCTTTGAGTAATTTTAGTGCTTCTACTGCACCTTGCTCTCCGTAGTTGCGAACAAGAAACTGCTTAACTAAGTCGAGTTCGTTTTTCTTCACATGCCCATCGGCTTTCATTACGCAGGCAATAAGCACGAGCAGTGCTATACGAATATCGTTAGGAGAAACCGTTTGCCGAGTTTTGCGCTCTGTTCGTGTTCCTTTACTGTTGTTTGTTTCCCATACATTGCCATCTTTTCTCTCATAATTGTTGTTACCATTTGGGAGGGCTTTGGGTTGCTCATACGCCTGTCCTATCAGTATTCCGATGAGAGCACCGATAGGCCCGCCGAGTACGAAACCTAAGCCGCCAAATATCCATTTTGCTGCTGACATGATTATTTACGATTAGCAAATTTGCGATATACCCGTTACTTTGTATATCGTCATTAAAGATTGTTTTTCTCTATATCAAGGAAATATTTGTATGTGCCGTGAGTGAGCAAATCGCAGGCGGCTTCATCACAAACAATGATCCCGTGCGGGTGCATTTGCAGTGCAGATATAGTCCACATTTGGCTGATAGGTTCTTCTACGGCGTGACGCAGTGCTTGGGCTTTATTGTGCCCGTTTACCATAATAAGCACTTCTTTGGCATCCATTACGGTGGCAACACCTACAGTGAGAGCAGTCTTGGGCACTTGATTGATGTCACCTTCAAAGAAACGAGAGTTGGCAATAATAGTGTCGGTAGTGAGGGTCTTTTGGCGGGTTCGGGAAGCAAGTGACGACCCGGGCTCGTTAAAGGCAATATGACCATCGGGACCTATACCGCCAAGGAAGAGGTCGATGCCGCCCGCTTTTCTGATGCGCTCTTCGTAACTCTCACATTCTGCCTGCAAGTCGGGAGCATTGCCGTTGAGAATATTAACATTCTCTTTGCGAATATCGATATGTGAGAAGAAGTTGTTCCACATAAATGAGTGATAACTCTCAGGGTGGGACTCTCGCAGACCAACATACTCATCCATATTAAATGTGATGACGTTGCGGAACGATACTTTACCTTCTTTGTTCAGTTTAACTAAGTGGCGATACATGCCGAGAGGAGATGAGCCGGTAGGCAGACCGAGTTTGAACGGCTGTCCTTCCGTAGGTTTGGCTTCGTTAATACGACGAGCAACATACTCTGCTGCCCATACCGACATTTTGTCGTAATCCGGTTCTATGATAAGACGCATATCAATTAAAAAATTAAAAAATTAATATATTTTATTTGTGCAAAGTTAATTTTTTTTTTTGAAACTGACAATAATAATTTGCGTATTAGTGTATTTTGTTTTACCTTTGCGTTTAATACAAAGTGGAGAACGTCTCCGAACGTAGCACCTTAGCGCAAGCGGTACATCGTACATCGTACATCGTACTTCATGATAACGCCCCCTTAGCGTAAGCGGTACATCGTAAATAAGTAGCGTAAGCGTTTCGTACTTCTAATTCAATGTTTTATATTTCTCTATATGATAATATTCCTCAGCAAGAAGAGTCTGCGAAGAGCTTGGTTGCGGAATTATTTCCATTAGTTCCTCCGAAGAGAAGGAAAGAAGCAATACGCTATAAGAGTGCGGTAAGGCAGTTTATGAGTCTTAAGAGTTTCTGCATATTGCAAGACTTATTTGGCGTTAAACTACCTGATTGGGAATGTGATGAACGAGGTAAGCCGTATTATGCAGAGGGTGTAATAGCCTCTGAGATGAAGTACTTCTCTCTTTCTCATTGCAAGAATGCAATAGCAGTTGTAGTATCTGATGAGCCGATAGGTGTGGATATAGAGAGTACGGATAGGCAGATTAGTGATTCGCTGTTGACTTATACGATGAGCGATGATGAGGTGGAGTATATTAAAGGTTCTGTAAATGAAAAGGAAAGATTTATAGCCCTTTGGACAAAGAAGGAGGCCGTGCTTAAATTAATCGGAACGGGTATAACAGGTGATATGAGAGGTGTGCTCAAAGAGAGTGAGCATTATAGCATCGAGACAAGTTTCAACAGGGAGAAAAATTATATATGTTCTGTGGCTGTGTATGCAAATTAAGAAACTTCGATCTTACATTTCTTGTCACAACATCTTCATATTTATACTCTATCTTTTCCACTTTAGGGCTCTGCCCGCACTTTCTAGTGGAGAACGTCTCCGAACGTTCATAGTGGAGAACGTGGGACGCGGACGGCTCGTCCGCGATAAAATAGTGGAGAACGTCTCCGAACGTTCAATACTTTAGGGCTCCGCCCGCACTTTAGCCCTTCGGGCGCACCCTAATGTCTCTTCGAGGGTGTCGGTGCCGTCCGTGAAAGCGTAGCAGCCCACTCCGCACTCCCCCAGTCCACGCCCGTGTGGAACTATTCTTTTACCAATTTGTAAACAACCAATGTAGGTAACGCAACCAGAAGCAGTAGTGTAATCTCTACTAAAGCGTATGAACCGAAATAGTCAACCAATGAATGAAATCCTATGATTACATTCGCGTAAGTTCCGACAAGCAGATGGTCGAGGGGACTAATACTTTATTTTGAAATAGTCTAATATCGCCTTGTACTCATCTTGTGCGGTAAGACAAGTATCGGTCAAGTAGCCGTTGGTCTGTCCCCAGTTCTGAATACCGTGGTAATAGAATAGGCGCAGGTCTTCTGTGATGATAAAGGGCACAATAGATGCTTGCAAGCATTGCCAGAAGAGCAACAACCGTCCTACACGCCCATTCCCGTCTTGGAAAGGATGAATGTGCTCAAACTGCACATGAAAGTCAAGGATATGCGCTAACTCGATGGACTTGTGCTGATGATACTCCGACAATAGTTCTTTCATGCGCTTGTGTACATCTTCCGGGAGAACGGTCTCTTCTCCTCCCACCTCATTGGCAAGGCGCTTGTAATCACCTACTGCAAACCATGACTTTTGGCTATCTGATGTGTTGGATTTGAGGATAAGATGCAGTTGTTTGATATGTGCTTCGGTGATTTTGTCCGTAGCATGATCAATGATATAATCCACACAGCGGAAATGGTTCACCGTCTCCAAGATATCATCAATACGCGTGTTTTCGGTGGTGATTCCGAGCGTATTGGTCTCAAAGATATAGCGCGTCTGCTCTTTGGTCAGACGACTGCCCTCGATATGGTTAGAGTTGTAAGTAAGGTCAATCTGCGTGCGATGGTAGATACCGCCCTTCAGTTTGGATTCTTTTTCCTCGCGCAGCCGCGTGAGTAACGGTGAAAGCTTGTTTTTGCCTTTGCGGGGCAATTCTGCATCAGCAGGTATATTCCACGTCTTTCCGGTCAGAAACGCGCCTTGTATCTTTCCGGCGGCACAATAATTGCGCACCGTGCGCTCACTGACACCATATTTTTGAGCGAATTGGGTAACAGAGATAAAATCCATATCGGCAAGTTTTAATCAAAATCCGCTGCAAAGATACTAAAATTTTCCGATACCGGCAAAAAATCACGATTTTTCTATCAATTTTATCTCATTTTCGTTCAAATCGTATAGTTTATATACCAATTGGTCGATGGCAGATTCCTCGGGGGTAGTGGAGAGTACTATTTTCTGCAACTGCGATGTGTAGCACGTTGCAGGTATGTTAGAGATTAAAGTTAGAGCCATAGCGTAATTTTTGATGCAAAATTACACTTGATTAGCCCCATTAGAAAAGACAAGAAAAACAATAAGGCGTCTCACGATGCCTTGTTGGGTGCGTGCAGTTACTGGGAGTTTGCACGCTGAGAAAATTTAATGACGTTTGCTTTTCGGGCGTAGTAGATTGCCCGCGGGTGTATTTACACCTTTTATTTGATTGCTGCCAGTTCTTCCTTGTGCAGCCGTTTGCGTTCCTTACGATTATGCTGCATGGTCATATAATAGCCAAATCCGGCTATGGAATTATGACCACCATATCCTTCCTGAAAGGTAACATCTGATAAGCGGTCTAACTCTGCATCTTCCTCACGACGAAGTTTAATCTCGCGCCACCAGAAACGGATGTCAGAAAGTAGTTTTTTTGTGTACTTGAACATAGATATATAAGTGTTGGTCAAAAATTATCAATATTATCCCAAAATTTTATTCTTCAGTTTCTTTGCAACACGAAAAGCTATAACCAAGCAGGTATTCAGCGTAATGGATATATATTTGTGCCGAATACCGATGTGCGCGAGGAGATTCCAGTAGTTAGAGTATTGATACAAGCGTGTATCTTTGAATAATGCACGTCGGCTTACACGGGCATCTACTCGCTCGTAGAATGAAACAATTTCCTTTCGATTAGGTAGTTTGAAAAGTCGTTTGAGCGACTTTGTAATGTTATGAATTGCGCCTTCTAACACGCCATCAGCGAATGGCTCAATCTCCTTATCTGTTCGTTTGCCTTGTGCTATATTTGAAATAGTGGAGAACGTCTCCGAACGTTTATCACTTTGGATGGTGGTATAAAGTGCCAACATCCGTGTGCCGAGCAGTAGATAATCCGACTGGTTGTTATAGGAAACGCTGTGCGTAGTAGAGCCATCGCGATAATAGACGATGTAGCCTGTGTCGGGAGAATATGCCATACGCTGTGCGTAGTAAAGATGTGCGGCAATAAAATCCGAATCCTCATATAACACACCTTCGGCAAACGGATAGTTAGAACTATCCAAGAAGGCTTTGCTATAGACATATCCCCACGGAGCAGAGCACCAATACGGATGTGTGTTCTGCATTTCAATGCCTGAGAAAATCTGCTTGGTGGCAAATGAGAGATGTTCTTTCTCACGTATTATTTGTCCCTGTTCATTGGCATTGACATAGTGAAATGCTATCATGTCGGTTTGCAGCTCCTTTGCCAAGCGGATGGCGGTAACTATCCCCTCTGCTACCGCATCATCACTATCCACGAAGCAGATATACTCGCCTTGGGCACAAGATACTCCTCTATTCCGCGCTGCTCCCTGGCGGTTGTTGGTAGGTTGGCGGAGGAGGACAAGATTGTGAACTCCTTTCCCTTCAGGGAGAGGTCGGGAGTAGGCTTCCACAATCTCGACCGTATTGTCAGTGCTACAATCGTCAATGAAGATGACTTCAAACTCTTCCTGTTTGAGCGGCAGCGCGTAGATGCTATCCAAGCACCGTTTGACCATGTGCGCGGAGTTGTAGGACGGTATGATAAAAGAGACTAACATAGTTGCTTGTTATATATGCTTGTTGTATATAGTTAGTGTTTGTTCAGTTAATTCGGTTTGTTGCTATCGAAAAAGTAGAATATTCGTTTTTCGAGCATAACTCTAACATAAATACTTACGATAAATAGTTGAAATGTGCGTTGTTTTTTAACATTTCAACAGATAACCCACTTAATTTTGCTTATTTTAGATTGAAATATTGATTTATTTCGCATTTTTTTGTATAATTCAAGAAATTATTGTATCTTTGCAGCAATCTTCAAATTTGTAAATAGCAGATGCTTAAATTGTAAATAGCGTATGTTAATCGGACGAGAACAACAACAGCAAGAGTTACTTGATTTGCTTCAGAGTGACGAATCACAGTTTTGCGCAGTGTATGGCAGAAGGCGTGTAGGAAAAACTTTCTTGTGCAGACAAACGTTCAATAACGAGTTTGCTTTTTCTCACACCGGTCTTAGTAATGCAACCAAAGAGGAACAATTATTCGAATTCAGGGAATCTCTTCGCGCAGCCGGTATGCGCCGGTGCAAACTGCCTAAAACATGGTTAGAAGCCTTTCACATGCTTGAACAGCATTTGGCAACACTTCCACAATCAAAAAAGATTGTCTTCATTGATGAATTACCATGGATAGACACACCTAAAAGTCGTTTTATCACAGCCCTTGAACATTTCTGGAATGGTTGGGCGAGTGCCCGCAACGATATTGTGCTCATCGTTTGTGGAAGTGCCACTTCATGGATCATTGATAATATCATCAATAATCATGGCGGACTGCATAACCGGCTCTCCCTTCAGATTCATTTGCAACCCTTTACATTACATGAGTGTGAATTATATCTCAATGCCAAGAACATCCTCATGTCCCGTAAAGATATTATAGAGGCTTATATGATTTTAGGGGGAATCCCCTATTATTGGAATTATATACGCCGAGGAGATTCATTGGCTCAGAATATAGATCGGATGTTTTTCATGCAGGATGCTCCTCTTCAAAATGAGTTTGAAGCACTCTTCCGTTCACTATTCAAAAGATCAGATATGTATGTCCGCATTGTAAAGGCTTTAACTGAGAAACGCGCAGGACTTCTTCGTGAGCAACTATTACAAAGGCTCGGTGCAGATGATAATGAGAGTTTCCAGAAGGCATTACGAGAACTGGAGCAGTGCGGTTTTTTACGTAAATACAACATGATGGATTTCAAATCCAAGAATGCGTTATACCAATTGACAGATAACTTCACACTATTCCATTTCCAGCATATCATTACCAACCAGCCTCAAGACGAGCATTACTGGTCTAATATACAATTCTCGGGACGGCTCAATACGTGGGCAGGTCTCGCATTTGAACGTGTCTGCCTGCAACACACATCACAGCTAAAACAAGCATTAGGAATCTCCGGCGTGCGATGCAATGTTTACTCATGGACATGTAAACCTACGGATAGCACATCGAATGATGGGCTTCAAATAGACCTGCTTCTTGATCGTGATGATAACATTATCAATATCTGCGAGATGAAATACACTAACGACGAGTACGTTCTCTCTGCAGAAACAGATCGTCAGATAAGACAACGAATATCCCGATTTGCGATGCGTAGTGCTACGCGCAAAGCCATACATCCTATCCTTGTTACAACTTACGGACTTTCTCCCAACGGCTATTCTTCCGTTTTCCAACGTGTTATCACTATGAAGGATTTGTTTGTATAAGCTTTATGTTAGAATTTTGTCAAAGATCACATTTTATCATAGGTTTAGCCTATGTATTATCCACTCAAGCACCTCTTGACAGTGTGCGCGGAGTTATAAGACGGGATTATAAAAG
>FLNU01001244.1_pt1 | contig 26092 bp, 24 predicted proteins | sample 1140361 | NCBI WGS metagenome assembly FLNU01 (sample SAMEA3878206, study PRJEB12797) | bioreactor metagenome | biome: Moose rumen | place: Sweden | collected 2011-10 | reverse complement strand
CTTGAAAGCCGAGCATCGGCATAACTGCCATGAATGCTTCGATAAATGGGTTGACAAGTTTTGCATCCATGGTATCAATCTCCTTCCGCAAAGCCGACGTTTATGCCAATTTCGCCGAACTCCGTCATTGCCGTAATCTTAAACGTAACCAATTTTTGAGTAGTCATTTTAACGCCCGAGCCGTAGAAAGTACCGGGCGGAGTAATTCTCATTTCTTTATTTTTGAAAATGCCGTTAATCGCCGAAACTCCGTGTCCTATGAAAATATTTGACGCTTCTTCTGCTGCCTCTTGTGCATCGTCTTCGTCCTCAAGTTCGCCGCCCAACATTCTTTTTGCAAAATTTTCCATTGTATCATCGGACATATAAACGATAGCCCTGCCGCTGGGCGATCCTGTTAAGCCGATTATAATTGCTATGCCGTTGACCTCCAAATATTTTTTCTCGTAATATTCGGTTTTAGGTTCAACCTTCACATTAACTAAATCTAAAAGTCCCTGCTTAAGCGACGCGGCAAAAGGTTTTGCATAAGATTCACGCAGAAAAGCAATTCGACTGATTTTTTCTTGACAGAGCAACATCAACGTATCAATCAAATCATTTGGGCTGACAGGTTTTTGAAGGAACGCGCTAATTCCTGCCGCCTTGCCCTGCTCAATTAAGTTTGCGTCCTTCATGGCACTTATCATTACGATTTTTGCCCCGGGATCTATCTCGCAAATTCTACGGCTGCACTCTATACCGTCGGCGTCCGGCAAGTTCATATCCATCGTTACAAGATCAGGGTTTTCTTCCTCGTAAAGCTTAAGTGCTTCTGCGGCATCCTTTGCCATTGCGACGACTTCAAAATTAGTTTTCGCTAAATTATTCGCCAACATCAAGCGGCTTACTCTTGAGTCGTCAACGATCATTACTTTGACCTTTTCCATGATAAATCACCCGCTTTTTCGTTTATTTTTATCGCACTTCAAATTGTCGAAGCGGTTATTGTAATGAAATTTTACCACATCATTGAAAGCTTGACAAACAATTTTTTTAAATTGTAGTTATTTTTATTTGTCTCAAAAATATTTTTAAATCTACTTTCTTTTGGCGCAAAAGATTATTCCTTGTGCGCCTCTTTCTGGATTAATTACGCATTAATCCCGGTTTATAAAAAAATTTTCCCGACTCAAAATGTTCAAGAATTTTTTTGTAAATATTTTCGGCAGTCAATCCGCAAATTTCTAAAAGTTCCCCGCGCGTACCGTGTTCAACAAATTTATCCTTAATCCCAAAACGTATAATCGGCACTAAAATATTTTCGTCCGCAAAAAATTCTGCAACCGCTGAACCAAATCCGCCGTTAAGCGCACCTTCTTCACAAGTCGCTATAAGTTTTACCGCAGATGCCTCACGCCGTAAAATTTCCGTATCAAGCGGCTTGATGAATCTCGCATTAATGACATTGGCTGAAATTTTTTTCGTCGCCAAAATTTTTGCCGCGTCAATCGCAGGTTTAACCATACTTCCCACCGCAAATATCGACACATCAGCGCGTTCAGACTTGTAAACAAATTCAGACTTGCCCCACACTAAATTTTCAGTTACGTACAAAACTTTCACGCCGTAACCTGCCCCGCGCGGATAACGTATCGCAATCGGAACTTTAGCTTTAACTGCCGCAAAAAACATTTGCCGCAATTCATTTTCATCTTTGGGCGCAAGAATATTTATATTGGGAATCGTCCGCAAATATGCCATATCAAAAACGCCGTGATGTGTTGCGCCGTCCTCTCCAACTAAACCTGCGCGGTCAAGACAAAAAATTACCGGCAAATTCTGTAAGCAAACGTCATGTAAAATTTGGTCGTAGGCGCGTTGAATAAAAGTTGAGTAAATTGCAACGACTGGACGCAAACCGTTAGCAGCCATACCTGCCGCGAAAGTTACGGCGTGTTCTTCGGCAATACCGACATCAAAAAATCTGCGCGGGAATTTCATAGCAAAATTTTTTAAGCCCGTACCCGCAGGCATTGCCGCAGTTACCGCCACAATTTTTTCATTCTCCTTCGCGCAGTCTATAAGGGCATTACCAAAAATTTCAGTATAAGTCGGCGGCGAATTTTTTTTGGCAACTTCACCGGTGTATTTATCAAACTTTCCGACGCCGTGAAATTTTTCAGGGAATTTTTCCGCAGGCTCGTAACCTTTACCCTTTTTCGTGTTGACGTGAATCAAAACAGGTTCATCAATCACCGATACGCGCGAAAAAATATCCCTCATCGCGTTAATATCATGTCCGTCAATCGGTCCGAGATACACAAAGCCCAACGCCTCAAAAATCGTGTCGGGAACAATCGCGGACTTTACGCCGTAACGCACAGATTTTGCGGCATTTAAAATTTTATCGCCAATGTCAGGTATCGGAAGGTTACGCATTAAATCTTCAAATTCTTTTTTAGCACGCCGATATTGAGGAGCAAGCCGAATTTCAGAAAGATATTCCGATAACGCGCCGACATTTTTAGCAATGGACATTTCATTATCGTTAAGGATTACAATTAATTTTTTCTTAAGCTGTCCTGCGTGATTGAGTGCCTCGAAAGATTCACCGCCGGTAAGTGCGCCGTCGCCGATAACAGCGATAACTTTTCCAAATCCGCCTTGAAGTTCCTCCGCCGTCAAAATTCCCAACGCCGCACTAATCGAAGTCGACGCGTGACCTACTCCAAAATGATCGTAACGCGATTCAACTCTGCGCGGAAATCCCGAAATGCCGCCGCGTTGTCGCAGCGTATTAAAATTGTCGCGCCGCCCCGTCAAAATTTTATGCGTGTAAGTTTGATGCCCAACGTCCCAAATAATTTTATCAATGCTTAAATCGAAGACGGAGTAAAGTGCCAAAGTCAATTCAACCGTGCCTAAACTTGGTGCGAGATGCCCGCCGTTTTTCGCAACGGTCGTCAAGATTAGTTCACGAATTTCGTCCGCCAAAATTTTCAATTCATATAAATTCATTCGGTGAAGTTCAGCCGGCGAATTTAACCTTTCCAAAAGCCCCGTCTTAATCTCTCCTTGACTAATTTATTTATCGCGCTTAATCAAAAATTCTACCAATTCGCGCAGAAAATCCGCTTCATCTCCAAAAATTTTTAAATTATCAACGGCAGTTTCAACCGTCAATTCTGCAAGAATCCGCGCTTCCTCAGGTGCCATAAGCGTTACATACGTAGTTTTTTTATTTCTCACGTCACTGCCTACGGGTTTACCAAGACTTTCTATGTTGCCCGTTGCGTCTAAAATATCGTCGGTAATCTGAAATGCCAGTCCAAAATTTTCTGCGTACTTCGTCAATGCGTCAAGTTTTTCATTATTAGCCCCCGCCAATATCGCGCCGCTGCGAATTGCCGCGCCGAAAAGTGCGCCCGTCTTAGCAAGGTGCATACGTCTGAGATTTCTAAGATTAAGTTTTTTACCTTCGGACTGTATGTCGACAGCTTGACCGCCGACCATTCCGCCTATACCCGCCGCAGTTGAAATTTCTTTGATAACTTTAATTAAAGTTTGCGCAGGAGCGTCCTGCCTTGTCATAACTTCAAATGCAAGTGTTAAAAGTGCGTCTCCCGCCAAAATCGCTATTGCGTCGCCGTAAACCTTATGATTAGTCAACTTGCCGCGTCGATAGTCATCATTATCCATTGCCGGTAAGTCGTCGTGAATCAGCGAATACGTATGAATCATTTCAACCGCGCAGGCTATCGGCAAAAATTTTTCACCGCTATTGGATATTGCATCAGCCGCCGCCATTAAAAGTACCGGACGAAGTCTTTTTCCGCCGCCGATTAAGCTGTATTCCATTGCCTGCAAAAGTTTTTCATCTATATTGGGCGTGTTGTGCAATTCGCTATGAAGATTTTCTTCAACGAGTTTTGCCCGCTTATCCCAAATTTCTTTGAATTTAGTCTGCATTTTTTCACCTAACAAAAAAGCCGGACAACGTCCGACCAAACTAAGCTGTAGGTTGAATTTTAAGTTTCGACCGTCAGCCCATTAGCTATTGCGTTGAGTATGCCGTTTACAAAGCGGCTTGACCCTTCCGCGCCGTACTTTTTCGCAATTTCAACAGCCTCATTTATAGCGATACCCGCAGAAAGTTTGTCCTCCGCAAATTTCATCTCATACACGGCAAGCCTTATAATATTTCTGTCTGCCGTCGAAAGTCGCTCCAACGTCCATCCTTTTTTGAGATACGGCTTTATCATTTCGTCAATCTCACTGAGATATTTTCTTGTCCCTTTCACCGAGTTTTCAATATAAGTCAAGCGTCTTTGCTGAACCTTCTTACCTTCTTCTATTGCGTTTTCAATGGCGAGTGCTTCGTAAAATTCCTCTTCATCGCCGGGTGTAAATTCCAGCTGATACAATGCCTTAAACGCCGTTTCTCTTGCTTCTGTACGATCCATTTTTTATACCAATTTTCAAATATTAAATGTTAATAACTTTGGTAAAGGGGCGCAAGGACGTGCCCGTTTTTTTTTGTAACTTTCTCTTTGCGCCAAAGAGAAAGTTTTTAAAAAAACCTAAAACTTTTACCAAGTTGGATTTTACCAACAACACTTTTCAACGCTGAAAACGTTTCGGTAAAGCCTCTTCAATCATCTTTAAAGTCCTGCCTACCAAGTCGTCCCCGTCGTCGAAACGCGAGCCGATATACAGCCCTATAACTCCACAAAACATTACGAAAAACGTTTGGAACGGTCCGAATATTAAAAGTATTATCCCAAAGATAACGCCGAATAAAAAGCCGATTTTCCTTGTACGGTGCGATTCAAAGAAGCTCAAGAGTTGTGCTTTAAGTGCTTCCCACATATTTTTCACCGCCTATTTTACCCTACGTTTTTTCTCAACTTTTTCAGAATTTCTAACACTTGTAATTCTTACATCAACCGTCGCATTAACAATTCCGCACATTTCATCCAAAATTTTTTTAACTTCACTGATTAAATTTGCGCTGACTTCATTAGCCGAATAATCCTGCTTAATCCCTACAGTAAAACGAACTTTCAGAGCCAAATTTCCTCTCGGGCTGTCAACTACCGCCTTTGCATCATTAATGCCCTTAATTTTTATTGCAGTCCGTTCAGCAATTTGCTCAATCATTGCCGTTTCGCCAAAGATTTTACCAAAATCATTTTTATTCAGCTCAAACTCGCTGCTGCCGTGCGTACTAGTAAAAGTATCGGCTATCAAATTTTTCAGTTCACGAATTTTACCAAACACTAAAACACCTACACGACACGCCTTTCACGCTCAACTATGGCGTGAGTCACTTCGGTCACTTTAATTTCTACGGGGACTTCTGATATTTGTGCCGCCGTCATCAAGGCTTCATTTACCGCTTTGTTTACTTGTGCGCATACCTTTTGTGCCGTGTATCCCTGACTTAAAACTATGTCGAGTTGGATTTTCAACGGTACTTTTCCTTCTTGCTTGTAAACTGATGCGCTGACTTCCCTGACTCCGGTTACTGTTAAGGCTGCCCTTTCGATAACTCCTGCCAATGCCTCGATTGTAATTTTTACTTCGCCCGTCGCATCTCTTATTAATTCCACGTCCGAACTTAAAATTCTTGCAGATTTTTTCCTTGAAAAAACTACACTTAATAAGCAGAAACTTGCTACCAACATTACGCCGACTACCGCTAATGTTTCTTGACTTCTTATTATAAATTGCAGTTCACTTTGCCAAATCTGCGCGGGGATAAAATTCAGACAAACTCCGCCGACTACGATTAACGCCGCTATTACAACCAGCACGTACAAAAACAATAACAGGCGACCTATTATTCCCAAAATTGCCGCCCCTTTCGCAAATTAATTATTAACGAACTCTAGCTTCTTCAGCTTTTTCTTCATCTTCGGGGAAGTTGACGCCCTGAACGTGGACATTGACTTCGACGACTGAAAGCCCCGTCATATTTTCGATAGCGCGTTTAATATTTTCCTGCGCGGCAAGTGCAACGTCAGGGATACGAACGCCGTATTTAACGATAATGAAAAGATCAACTGCTGCTTCGCGCTCGCCGACTTCGACTTTAACGCCTTTTGAGAAATTCTTACGACCAAGCATTTCAGCGATACCGCCGACAAGTCCGCCGCTCATTCCGGCAATTCCGTCAATCTCCGTCGCCGCCAAGCCCGCGATAATGCTTACAACTTCGTCCGCAATCTTGATTGTTCCAAGACCGTTATCCGTCTTCATTAAATCTTTTTCTTCTGCCATTTTAAAATCCTCCTAAAATGAATTTACATTATTATTCGCTTTAATGTGAAATTTCCCTGCAAACTCAATGAAAATTTATTTTCCACGCGCCCGCGCCCATATATCATAGAAAATAGTTTCGCCTATAGAGTCGGGAATAAATAAATCTAAATTAAAATTTTTATAAAAACATCTGTCGATAACATTGCCGCCATTGCTGAAGGCATCATCAGAAATATAAACATTATCGTTAGCAAAAAAACTTTTTTCATTACCGCGCCATCCTAAAAAAAATGTTCCCTAGCCTTTGCAAAATCGGAATTGGCTTTTTTTCGAGGCCGATAGATTTTGTAAAGTCCTCCTAAGTTTTATTCCGAAAATATTTTCTGTAGTCAAAAATCATATCAAATAATCCGGTAAATGCAACTACCTGCGCCAACATAAAATTTAAAATCAGTATTATAAAAATTATTCGTCGCACAAACTTTGAAATTTTATATCTGTCCGCCAAAAATGACAGCAATGACAATCCTTGTACCAGTCCGATTAATACGGCAAAAAATAATCCGTTCATTGAGACGAAGTATAATACAGCTAATGCTCGTGTTTCGCCCCAATAAAGCCCCAATGCCGAAAATGCCGCTAAATATAAAAATGCCGTCGGAAATCTCCATTGCGCGAAAGGCGGTAAAGGTTCTGCAAATTTCATATTCAGTTTGCGGAAAATTATTTTTGCGATGAGATAGCTGACAATCACGTTTACAAGCGCGGTTAAAAATAAAATTATCGGCGTCAATATGGCTATTAACTGGATTATCGATTCCACTTGATTTTGCGCATAACCGATTGACGCGGGGTCTACGCCTAAACTTTCGTAAACTTGAAATGACTGCTCAAATGATTCACGTAAAAGTTTTACTTCATCTTCTACAATATCGATGCCCATAATTAGCGACATCATTAACACGGAAATAATCTGCGCGGCAAATGCCATTATCAAAGTCGGTATCAAACATTTTACCGTGCTCAATCCTCTGCGTAAACAGTAGCCGAACATTAAGCCGCATAAGCTAAACATAAGCGTGATTCTTACGGCGAGGATTGGTCCCATAAACATTAAAAGAATTAAAAGCGATACCAACGCCGCCGCCGCTCCGAATTTAAAACCGCGTCGTACCGTCAACACGACTATCGGCAAGGGGCAGAAAAATTCTACAATCAAGCCGACGACAGGTAAATATGTTGCCGCCATTCCCAATATCGCAGTTATTGCCGCCATTAGTCCGCTTTCAATCAGCGGCGCAACTTTACTGTTCATTAAACCTCCCAAAAACAAATTCGTCGACAGCCTGCGCGAAGCCGTCATTTTCACAAAGCCCCGTTATAAAGTCACAAGAATTTTTAACTTCCTCAGTGCCGTTACCCATAGCTATGCTTGTACCCGCCGCCTTAAGCATCGGTAAATCATTATCCGAATCACCAATCGCCATAACTTCTGCGCGGGTAATTCCTAATTTTTCGGCAAGAATTTTAACCGCCGACGCTTTAGACACATTAGGACAAACAATTTCAGTAAAAATCGGCGCGGATTTAGTCACGTCGATTTTATTTCCAAATTCAGCTTTAAGTTCAGCCATACGACGCAAATTTTCTTCTTCATTATCGGCAATGCTTAAAAGTTTGCAGACGTGAAAATTTTTTTCTTTCATACCGTCCCAACCGATAACATTAGCTTGAACTTTCTGACTTGCCTCGTATTCTTCGACGTAATTGTTATATTCGGGGACATACAAAATATCTTCGCTGTAACTCTGCAAATGCCAACCGCGCTTTTCATAAAATTTTACAATATCGGCTACAAGATTTTCCGGCAAACAATTTTCGTAAATAATTTCGCCGTCCACAGATTTAATCAATGCGCCGTTATAAGTTATAATCGGTACATTTACGTTAAGTTCCTGAGCAATCGGCAAGGCGGCACGATACATTCTGCCCGTTGCAATCGTCACGGTAATTCCCGCCTCCGTCATACGTTTAACCGCATCGATATTCCGCGCAGATATTTTTTTCTTCGGCACTAACAAAGTACCGTCAATATCGCTGACAAATAATTTTACTTGCATAAAAAAATCTCCTAACTATATTTTTTATCGCGCAAAAGGAAAAATCCTATCACGCCGTCAATCGCGACTAAAAGCATTATATTCACGTCAAAAAATAAATTCGCTATGAATGTCGCCAAAATTATTATAATCGGCAGAATTAATTTTTTCTTGCACTGCTTAATTAAAAGGTCTATTGCCACATCTAAAAGTAAAGCTGTCGCGCCGCATTGCATACCTTTCAAGACGAGTTGAACATTTTCATTTTTTGCAACCAACTCGTAAAATGTTGCTACGATTGTTATTATAATCAACGGCGGAAGTACCGTTGCGAACATTCCGACGAGTGCGCCCAAAACTCCCGCCATACGATAGCCGAGCATTATCGCGGTATTTACTGCCATAATTCCCGGCGTCGATTGCGCGATTGCAACCATATTCAGCGTTTCATCTTCGCTAATCCAATGATACTCGTCAACATACTTTGCCTTAAGGAGTGGAATTATAACATAGCCGCCGCCTATCGTAAACATACTAACTATAAACGTGGACTTGAAAAGTTGCCAGTAAAAATTTTTGTCCCTCATAAATCCTCCTCATGGTAAACAGTTTTAAGAAAATTTTCTGTGCTCTTTAAAGCGTAGATGATTAAATTTGCTTGACTCAATCCTACAAAAATTGCCGCTGCCTTTGCTTGACTGTTCAAAGATTTTTTAGGATTAAATTCAATGTCGGTAAAAGCATCGAATTTCAAAATTTCTTTTGCCAAATCTGTATTAAGACTTAAAGCGTTTATGTAAAGCCAATCGTAAAAGTAAGTCGTCGGCTCAAGCGGAAAAACTTCCTCAAAATATTTAAAGCCAGTCAACCTTCCGCTGTTTTTAATACGCTCATCCTTTTTAGCTTCGCGGGAAGTTTTATTCAGCAAGTCAACATATGGACCGCCGTTTTCAAAAACTTTGCTCCCTTGAAAGGCACTTTCAACTGAAAAATTTTTATCGGGAAATTTTAAATTAAACGCACTTAGTTTTAAGCCCAAAGGATTTTCACTCTTCGATGAAATTTCCAGCAAATTTTTTTCGGGATAATTTTCAGAAAAAGAATCATGCAAACTTTTTATGCTTAAACGTTTTTGCTTATCTGAAAAGCCTTTGTAAAATTTAAATTCAGTGTATATGCACTCAAAATAAGGCGCATAAATTTTTGCCACATAAACAGGACGATTCGCCATAAAAAATTCCTCATTAACATTTACCTGCCAAAATTTATAATCGTGTCGCGGTCCAAAATAATTTCTATCTTCACTGCATAAAATATTCGGAAAAAGTTTCTGATTTTCCTTTGCTCGCGCAGAAGTTTTAAAGACTATACCCGCAAAATATTTCAGCGGAATATCTCCAAGACAAAGTATTTCGGCTTGCGGGTCAGTAGATTCATTGGCATTTAAATTGCGCGTTTTTCTGGACGAATCAGCAGGCTCATAAAACATTTTCTGAAAAGCGTCTACAGTCATTCGTTTTTCCTTAGGCATTCGCTTTAAAACATTACTTGATGCGTTGGTATAATTGAAGGCACAAGGAATATCAGCCAAAATTTTTTCAGCGTCCAAAAGAATTATCGCCCAATCATTTAAAGTTTCTCTGCAATATTTGTAAAACATTTTGTAGTTTGGAAAAGTTACCGATAATGACAGGGAGTTTGTAACATTATCATTACGAGCATCATCATTAAAAAATATTTAAAAGATTTTTCGTCAAGATTTTTGCGCGTCAACAGACCGAATTTAGCTATACTCGGCAGGTTATCAATCTTTGTGAAGTGAACTAAAAATTTAATACCGCGTAACTTTGCTAAGGCTACAAAAACATTTCCGGTTTTATCCGAATCATCAATAAATATATCTTTAATTTTATTCCATATGTCGATAAAAAAATTTTTTAAACTTTGCCAATTCATAATCAACCTCCCGACATTAAAAATATTATAAACCAAATCTGAAAAATTTGGTATAATTTTATTAAAGGAAGTGGAAATATGACAGAAGAGATTTTACTTGAACTTCTGCGCGGATACAAGAATAATTTGGTTGATGAAGAAGAAATAATTAAGCGGCTGAAAAATTTTAGCGGGGAAGATTTAGGTTTTGCAAATATTGATCATCATCGCGAACTGCGACAAGGTTTCCCTGAAGTTATTTACGCGGCAGGCAAAACTAAAGAGCAAGTCAGAGAAATTTTTAAGCGGCTGTATGAGCGCAGTGACGGAAATTTAATTGCGACGCGTGCAAGCCGTGAAAAGTTTGAATATGTTGCTGAAGAAATTCCCGCCGCGCAGTACAGTGAACCCGCGCAGATGATTTACGTTGACAGAAAAAAAATCGTCCGCGATGATTCACGAACAATTTTAATTTTAACTGCGGGGACAAGTGATTTACCTGTTTCTGAGGAAGCTCGATTGACGGCGTATCTTTTCGGTAATGCGGTAAAAATTTTTCATGATTGCGGAGTTGCGGGGATACACAGACTTTTTGCGCATATGAAAGAGATTGAGGAAGCCGCCGTTATAATAGTCGTGGCAGGTATGGAAGGCGCATTGGCAAGCGTAGTCGGCGGGATTACCGATAAACCGATTATCGCCGTGCCTACTAGTGTAGGTTATGGCGCGTCATTTAATGGCATTGCGGCGTTGCTTTCTATGCTGAACAGTTGTGCGCCGGGCGTTTCGGTAGTCAACATTGATAACGGATTCGGAGCGGCTGTAGTTGCCAGCAAGATTGTTAAAGTCGGTCATTAAAAATAGCGTCGGGATAAAATCTTCTCGACGCCTTTAATTTTCTTTTAAAAAATTTTTTTTAGAAATTATTTTTCATGAAATTGATTATTCTGGTAATCGGCATTGTAAGCTTGCCCGTCAATTATAAAATTGCCTGCCTCGCCTGAAATATTTAAACTGCCGTAGTCCGTAAACATAAAAGTTGCTCTGTTCGGTATAAGTTTTGCGCCAATTATTTGTTCAAAAGTTATATCATTAAGCATAACTGTATCTTGATAATCAGCATTGAAAATCGCGTCATTGCCGTTGCCATAATTATAAATGAAAGTATCAGCCCCTTCACCGCCGTAAAGTGTATCAGAATTTTTACCGCTGCCTCCCCAAAGTGATGAACCTGCACTACCGGCTATGAGTTGATTATTCTCATTATCTGCGCCGACTGCCACAACATATTCATTGTACGTATTGCCGTCAAAATTTTCTTCTCCGCTCGGCATACAAATATGCGCCAAAATGTTTCCGTCGGCATCTTTCAATTCAACTAATTTATCTTTGGCGTCAGTGATTCGCAATGAACCTTCAGCGGAATTTATCACTAAATCGTTGCCGTCCGTCGTCCAATTTTGATAAGTGCCTGAAAAAGTTATATCTTCCCAAGTCTCATAATTTGTAATGGTATCGTTGCCGGATTCGTAACTGAAATAATCTTGTCCTGAACTGCCTTGTAAAACGTCATCTGTCTTGCCGCCAAATAAACTTGAACCGCTGTCACTTGCAATAAGTTGATTTTTAGTTTCGCTTGCTCCTACAATAACTTTAAAAATATCCGGAGAATTACCAAGCGCATTACCTGCAACTTCGCCGCCTTCTGCACGCGCCATATAAACCTGCGCGGTAGTATTTCCATCACTGTCTGTAATATCAACTAACTTGTCACTGGCATTTTCTAACGTCAATGCGCCTTTGTTTGTATTCAAAGTTAAATTATTTCCTGAAACATTAACATCCGCCAAGTTATCAAACATTTGGAGTTTTTCTTCTGAGGAATAATCAGTGATAATTTTATTTCCGCCATTGTATTTGTAGGTGTTGTTCTGATTTTTGTCAAGCGGTTCAGTTGGCGTTGAAGGTATAGTTGGAGTATCATCGATTGGCGTAGGTGCAGGCAATGTCGGTGCTACCGTACTGATATTGAAAAGTTCTCCTAATGTAGCTGTTAATTCACCTTTAATAACGGGAAGATTTACAATAGCATCAAAATTTTTGATGCCCTCTAAAGTCAGCCCCCATTCCATTGAACCATGATCACTGACATCATCGCCTGCAAAAATAATATTTTCTCCCGATATTCCAGCCACGATTATATCATCTGATTGTCCTCCAAAATCTATCGTATCTCGTGAAGTAAGTCCTGATAAAGTTGCCCAAAAGAACCTATCACTCAGTTTTATATAATCTTTACCTTCTTCAACGTTACAGTACACCGAAGCTCCACCAAGAAAAAGCGTATCATTTCCCGATCCGCATTTAACGGTTGCAAGAGCATCTGAAGTAAAAAAAGTTATATCACGACCACTGGTTATATTTTGAAAAGTTTCGGTTCTAGTGTTGTTTCCAGATTCCTCCTGATTGTATATGACAATATCGTCACCATCACCACATTCAACAAATATATCGTTCCCTTTTTTAAATGTTATGGTATCATTACCTTCGCCACTATCAACTACTAAATCATGACCTACAAGCTCAAAATACAATGAATGAATCAATATTTCATCATTTCCGGCATTTCCGTAATACGTGGAATTATTGGTTCCGTAAATGATTATGGAATCATTACCATTGCCACCATTGATTTCCGAATAGTCCCCGTCGCCCTCCATAACATACCCACATGTAATAGTATCGTTATCGTCATCTCCGTTAATCGTGGCATGAGACCCACGATTGTAGATATGGTCATTGCCGATTCCGCCGTTAATGACGACATTATCTGCATACTCCTCGTTTTCGATAACATCGTTACCTTCTCCGCCCTCTATCGTGACGTTATCGCCATCATTGGAAATATAATCGTCGCCGTCTCCGCCGATTATCGTGACATTGTCGCCATCAGACCAGTTTCTAATGTCATCGTTGCCTTCATTTCCATTTAACAGCACATATGATTTGTGATTATAAACGGTATCGTTACCGCCTAAAGCGTTGATTGTAACATTACTATTCTCATTATTTATAGTGTCATTGCCTTCAGTACCAGTGATATTTCCGTTTTCGTCAACAGTCACTGAAGGTTGAGTATCGTCTCCGCCACCATTATTATCGTCGTCCGGAGGATCTGTAGGAAGGGTTTCGTCTTTAGGAAAGTCAGGGACAGGCTTAGGAACATCTAAAATAGGCGTTTGTTCCACAATCCAATCAAGGCTGACAGCTACCGTCGCGCCGTTTTCATCCTTATAAATGATATTGTTACTCTGACTTTCTGTAACACCTGACAATTTTACAATACTATCCGTATAATTATCTTGAACATGAATAGCAGTGTAAGTTCCTTCTGAACCATCATGCTTATAGGCAGCAAGCTTATCTGCATTGTACGTTGAAAGATCCAGAATATCGGAATCATCAAAATTGCGTATGTCAATACCCTTAACACCGTCGCCAATGACAATCCTGTCTGAGCCGGATTCGCCGCCGTCTACATTCACGTTAGAAGAATATATTTTAATAGTATCGTTGCCTGCACCGCTGTCTACGAATACTTGCTTACCCCAGACATATATCTGGTCGTCACCGGCATCGCCAAATATCCTGTAGTAGCTACCGTTTTCGTCTACTATAATGCTGTCATTTCCGTTGCCGCCATTGACAGTTCCGCTACCATCTGCATTAATTTTGTCATTGCCGTCATTACCGTTAATCGTAACGGACTAACCTGTAGATGAAATAAAATCATCACCGTTTGTGCCATTTATGATAGCGTAATTTTGTGCAAAAGAGCCGCTCGACGCTTCTGAAATTGCCGTTGAAATATAGTCATTATCAAAGAAATTTGAAACCGCAGCGGAAAATCCTCCAACAGAAGTGTTTAATTTTTCATAAGCGTTCTCAAAATTTTTGTAATGGCGGGCATTAGTTAATGTAAATTCGTTAAGATTCTCTTTTTTCTCAATCTCGTCTACTAAACTATTTACATTGTTTTTAAAATCCTCATATTTTTTGGCGATTTCGCTCATTTCTTTATTGTTTTGAGTGAAAATTTGCTTCGTGAAATTGGACAACCAATTTGACGCATCTCCACTAAAATCAACTGCTGATGAAAAAGAACCTAATGCATCCTTCAAAGAATTCTGAAACTTTTCAGCGGAGTCACTATCTCCATCTAAAATAGCGTTAGCCCAAAATGTAACTAACGAAGTTAAAGCGGTTTCGGTGATTTCTTTAGCAACAAGCCTTTGAAGGTCGCTATATTCCTTGCCTAACTCAGTCATACTTTCTAACAGACTTTTCAAAGACGCTTCGGAAGTGTATTCGGACCAAGTAAAAGTATACTCTGTAGTAGAACCTTCATTATACTCAGTAACAATTACAACATTAGAGGTAGTGCCAAAAGGACTGGAAATTTTATACTTCTTACCAGTTTCATCAGTAACAGACTGGTCTTTGGGATCTAATATCTCATTAATGAACGCACTAATTTTTTTAATAATAGAACCTTCACCATCGTCAGCAGACAAATTCGGAGCTGCCACCTTTACGATACGTCCCAAAACTGCTTGATAGACTTTATCTGAAAAGTTTCCCTCCGGACTTACCGTTACATCGTTTTTAAAACTTTCAAACGTAGCGTAAACTTCTTCACTATCGATTTTATCTGCCTCATCCTTCATCAGTTTAGCAATAGCATTTTGCGTTTCACTTTTAACTTCTTCACTAAACGTATCAACGCTTGCCGAAAACCTATTTTTGTCAAAAAATTGACTGACTTCCATAATAACCCAACTCCTTTAAATGCCGTACCATAAGAACTAAATGACATTACAGAAAAATTTAAACAACGATTCAAATTTTCCGGCATTATAACACGCCATAGGGAGGGGGGTAGTCAAGCCTTTTTCAGAATTTTTAAGATTTATGGACGTATGAAAAATAAGTTTCGCGCATTTGCTGACGAGTTTTAGGAGCGTCCCAAAGTTCGCCGACAGAATTTTTTCTCATTGCGGCGGCTAAGTGATCAAATAAATCAGGAAAAGTTTTTTCTAACTCAACGATAAGATTTTTAATCGTCTGCCGATTCGTTGTACCGTCGATAAGGCAGGGAGATTTCAACACGTCAAAGTTTTTTTCGGCAACAAATTTTTCTACTTCAAATTCACGCAGGTAAATCAACGGACGAATCACGGTAACATTGGTGCGGCTGAGAAAAGTTTTCGGCTGAAATGTCGTAAGCTGTCCGGATGAAAGCAAACTCATCAAAAAAGTTTCTACAGCGTCATCAAGATGATGTGCATAAGCAACTTTATTTGCGCCGAGTTCATTTGCAATTCGATTGACGGCGGCACGTCTAAAATAAGCGCAGGTAAAGCAAGGGTTTTTACCTTGTTCACGAATCACGCCAGCAATATCGACGTTGTGAATTTTATGTTCAATGTCCAGAGTTTTACAAAATTCCGTAAGCTTTAAAGCGTTGGATTTAAAATTTTCGTCGAAGTTTGGATCAATCGTCAACGCGGCTAATGAAAATTTTTTGACAAGACGTTTACGCAAAATTGACAGCGCATAAGTTAAAAGTAAACTGTCCTTGCCGCCCGATAACCCGATTAAAATTTTGTCGCCGTCGTCAATCATTTCAAATTCGACCAGCGCACGCATAATTTTACTTTCAATTAACTTTTGCAAAATACCACCTACAAAATTATCAACGTCAACGCAATTATGAACAGGACAAGGGCTTCAACGTAACTGAGGATTTGTCCCAAATTTTTTTTGCGCAGAATTAACTTTCTGACTCTCCCCGCGCAGATTGCGATTAACGCGAAAATTAAAAATGCTTGTACCGCAAATGTTACGCCCAATAAAATTATTTGCAAACTTGGCGATGACGCAGAAAAGTTTACGAATTGCGGCAGGAAGGCTAAGAAGAATAACAAAACTTTAGGGTTTAGGACGTTCATTAAAACTCCGCGCCGATATAAACCTGCGAAAGAAATTTTTGCGTCTGACTTTTGCATAGAAATTTTTTTACCTGCGCGAGCTGATTGAAAAGATTTAAACGCTAAAAAAATTAAATACGTCGCGCCGAAAATTTTTAGTACAGTGAAGGCGACGGGGGAATTTTGAATAAACGCCGCGACGCCGACCATTACCAAAAATGTGTGAAAAATTATTCCGCTTGCAAGTCCTGCCGCTAAAATTACGCCGGATTTTGCGCCGTCCGATAAACTTTTCGTAAGCAAATATAAATTGTCCGGACCGGGCGCAAGCGTTAAAAGTATTGACGCCGTTAGAAAATATGCGAAGGTTGAAAGTTCCAAAATCATTCCTCCAAATAAAAATTTGCCAACTTATAAAGTTTATGATAGATTTTACCGCAGTTAAAAAATTTTGGGAAGGTGTTTACGTTATTTGACTTATTTGCAGAAGTCGATAAAAAATCCAACTATAGCCTGTTTGTTGTGCATAATGATTGCGTTGAAATGATGACGGTTGTTGAAATTTTTGACGCGAAACGGTACACAGATTTTAAAGCTGTCAGCTATGTTTCTTCTCCAAAAATTCTTTTTCGGAAGTAGTAAAAGATTTTAAAAACGGTAGCTTTTATTCTCGGCATTGATAATTCGGAAAATCTAACCAAACTCAGCAATGGATTAAGTGCTTACCTTGACAGCTCCGACAGCGTTGAATTTTTTTGCCGGCTAATTCAAAACTTTTGAAGATGAGGTTCTGATAGTTGACAGCTTTCCGCTTGAAAATTGTACAGTTAGTAACACCGGCTTGAAAAATTGGTATTTCGCTTTTAACTTTGCGTCGTAAAAATGATCTTCAAAATTATTCAAAATCTCCGATGAAATTAGTCGGAGATTTTTTTTGCAGGAAAATTTTTTATAATGTAGAAAATAAACTTTGCAAATTAGCGCGGACTTTTTAATTTAGGGAAAGCCGCGACTGGGAGGTTTTTTAATGAAAAAGTTAAATGACACAGAAAAATTTAACGTGGTCAAGCGAGAGGCAATTTATACAGCCCTTGCACTTGCCGCGTTAATTATTTTTTGGTTAATCGCTGGTTTTGGTACTTCATCACTTGAAGTAAAAATTTTCCATATTCCTATGTGGGCGATTCTCGGCACGATTGGCGTATGGATTTTTGCAATATTTCTCAGTTTTATTTTGAGCAAAAAAATTTTTACAGATTTTGATTTGGAGGACGAAAAATGACAGCCATTTTACCGCTGATAATTTTTATAATTTTTATGGTTTTGATAAGTATATTTGTAAAATACAAGCAAAGTGATAAAAATTTTGTAGGAAATTACTTTGTAGGAAACAGAGAATTGGGCGGCTTTGTCTTAGCGATGACGACGGTTGCGACGTACAGCAGTGTATCAAGTTTTGTAGGCGGACCGGGCATGGCATTTAGCGTAGGATTTGGCTGGGTATATATGGCAGTCGTCCAAGTTACGGCAATTTTTTTAGTTTTAGGGATTTTTGGTAAAAGAGTAGCTATTTTGGCGAGGAAATTAAATGCGGTAACGGTAGTAGACATAATACGAGCAAGATTTCAATCAGATTTTTTAGCGGCGGTAGCGGCATTTGTGATAGTATTATTTTTTTGCGGAACGATGACGGCGCAATTTGTAGGGGGAGCGAAATTATTTGCGGCAGTGACAGGATACGGTTATGAAACAGGATTAATTTTATTTGGCTTAGTGGTAGTAATTTACACGTCAATCGGCGGATTTCGCGCAGTTGCACTAACGGATACATTTTGTGCGTTGATAATGATGGTCGGAATAATTTTATTGCTGTATCACGTTTTAAAATTTGGCGGTGGCTACGAAAATATAATGGCGACGCTTGAAAATGAACATCCGGAAATGTTTGAACCGTTTTCAAATGGGAATATGCCGTGGGGAATTTATTTAACGCAATGGTTTTTGGTAGGAATTTGCACAATCGCGTTACCGCAATCGGTAGTACGCGGAATTTCGTATAAAGATACAAAAGGGCTGCATCAAGCGATGTTAATCGGAACAATCGTCGTAGGATTTATGAATATAGGAATAAATTTCACAGGTATATTGGCGCACGGAGTTTTAACGGGAAATGCGGCAGATTACGGCGGAGTTGATAATATAATTCCGGAGACAATTGCAACGGTAATGCCGGTAGAACTTTTAGGATTCGCGATAATCGGACCGTTAGCGGCATCAATCTCAACAATTTCAGGATTATTAATCGTAGCGTCGAGTGCGATCGTGAAAGATGTTTACATACATTACAAACAAAAAAAATCAGAAGTAGTGAGCGACAAAAAAATAAAAATTTTATCAATGGCGATAACAGCATTAATAGGAATTTTAGTGTTTGTAATAGCGTTGACACCACCGAATTTAATTTGGTTAATAAATATGTTTGCATTCGGAGGATTGGAAACGGCATTTTTCTGGACGTTATTATTGGGATTATTTTGGAAAAAAGCGAATAAAACCGGAGCATTATTTTCAATGGTGGGAGGCACGATAATTTATTGCGCGGCACAAGCGGCAGGATTTAAAATTTTAAATTTACATCAAATAACGATCGGGATAAGTATTTCGCTGATTTTATTTTTAATCGGCACATATTTAGGGAAAAGTTCAGACGAAAAGACTTTAAAAATATTTTTTCCGTAAAATTTTTTTGAGATAATATTCTACGAGTGGTGAAATTTATGAATGCAGGAATGGAAAGTTTTCAAGATTTTATAGGCGATAAGCACTTTTTTAAAATTCCTGTTTATCAGAGAAAATATGATTGGAAACAAATTCATTGTCAGCAACTTTTTGATGATATAATAAAAATTATTAAAAATGATAAGCCGCATTTTCTCGGAACTTTTGTTTATCAGCGTAAACAGATAATGGGCAATAACAGTTTTGATGAATACATAATTATCGATGGTCAACAGCGAATTACCAGCTTAATTTTGCTCGCAAAAGCACTGTACAATTCAATGAATGATGACGATGACAAAGAAGATATTTTGTACAAATATATAAAACATCAAAGCGGCAAGAGCATTAAAAATAAATGCAAATTAATTCCGACTGAGTATGACAAAAATATTTTTGAAAAAATAATGTCTCATGATAATTTTGATGAAATTAGTTTTGATGCACAAGAAAAATCTTCTGTTATTTATAGAAATTTTTTATTTTTTACAGAAAAAATTTCTGAATGTGAATATTCTGCTGAAAAAATTTATGAGGTCATCCCTCTTTTAAATATTGTTTGGATAAACATTTCAGATGGTGAAAATCCTCAAGAAATTTTTGAATCGCTAAATTCTACGGGTTTGTATCTCACTCAATCGGATTTAATCAGAAATTATTTGCTTATGTCATTAAATTATGATTTTCAGGAAGAACTTTACAAAAAATATTGGCTTGAAATTGAAAAATTACTCAATTCTTCTGAAAAAGTTGAAAATTTTATGGTTCAATATTTAATCGTAAAGCGCAAGTCTGATTCCGTTACAAAAGGCAGTAAAAACATCAGATTGAGTAATAAAAATCTTTACGAAGTTTTCAAAGAATATTTTAGAGAATCTGACAAAAATGTTGAAGAATGTTTAAATGATATTTATCGTTATGCGAAATTCTACAGACTTTTTATTTTTAACGACAATGATAATTTTGATAATTTGTCGGCGTTGGAGAAAAAATTTTATGAGCTTACATACTTGCTTGACGCGGCAAATTCTCCAATTATTTTGATGTACCTTTATGACAGATACGATAAAAAATTTTTTGACGAAAAAACTTTTATAAATTTTTTGGACGCGATGATTTCTCTGACATTTAGGTCAAAAGTTTGCGGATTCAGCGGAATAACTTCACAATTTGCAGGAAATGTTATTTTGCGACTGGATAAAATAAAAAATTTAGATGAAGATTCATTTTGGAAAACAATTACTTTCGGCAAGGGTAGATACGCATTTCCGAAAGACGAACTTTTTAGAGAAAATTTGATGACAAAAGAAATTTTTTTGACGATAAAAAGTTCCGGTTGTAAATATTTGCTTTATTCTTTAGAAAAAATTTCCGAGCGTTCAGCGGAATTACCGAAATATTCTTCAACGACGATTGAACACATTATGCCGCAAAAACTTAATGAGAATTGGAAAATTTATTTGCAAACTAAAAAAGATGTGTCGTCATACGAAAAATTTTTGCATACTCTCGGAAATTTGACGTTAATGGCAGGAAAATATAATTTTCAAGTCAGTAATTCGGGATTTGAAATAAAAAAATCTGAATATGAAAAATCGGCATTTTTTTACACAAATGATTTAAAAAAATATTCCGATTGGACTTCAATTCAAATCCAAATTCGCGCAAAAAAATTGGCAAATATCGCCTTAAAAATTTGGAGTTTGCCTGAAAAATATAATTCTTCTACTGTTGATGTCGAAAATATTTTTACTCTTGATTCAGATTTTGGAATTTTTACAGGAACAAGACCTGCGAAAATTTCTATTGCAAATAATGATAAAGAAATAAAAAGTTGGTATGAATTTTTGCGAGAAATCATGAAAACTCTTTACACTTTGGACAAAAATATTTTTAAGCAAATTATTCAAAAAGATAATGTACCGCGCGGCAAAAAATTATTTTCGACAGAAGAAAAAAATTTATTGAGACCGATAAAAATTGATGAAACTTTTTATGTAGAAGACGCTTTTGATTTTTACAGTGAAACTATTTTAAAAATTACAAAAGTTCTTGTAGAAAATTTTGATTCGGTATGCGGAACGAATTTTAAAGAAGAAATTTGGTTCACTCTTAAAAATTAATGAGCTCGAAAAAAAATTTTTTTAATAAAAAATCCCCAATCTGTTGAGACTGGGGATAAATTTTTATATAGATTTATTTAAGTTTATTTAGCAGACCATTGATTAGTAGACTGATTGACGGCAAAAGTTCCTTCCGCAATTCTGTAAGCTACGCCTGAGCCGCCCTGTACTTGCAAACTTCCTCCGTCCACAAAATTTATATTAACTTGTCCAACTTTGACATCAACTCCGCTGATTTGTGAAAGATTGACGCTTGCAAGGTTAATCAAGTCATTATCGCCGACACTTTGCATAATGTCTGAACCTGAACCTACCGCGTAGAAAAATTCATCGTAACCTGCGCCGCCGGTTAATATATCATTACCGCCATTGCCGCCCCAAAGACTTGAACCGCCACTTCCTGCCATAATCTGATTATTAGCGTTATCGCCGCCAATCATAATTTCCGCAACATTTTTATCGCGCCCGTCAACATTTCCGCCACCGCTTGCTACGTAAGAATATGCTACGACTTCACTTTCCGCACTGTAGCCGATAAACTTATCACGGGAATTTTGAATCTCAAGCTGTCCTGAACTTGATTTTACAAAGAAAGAATTTTCCTTTAAGTCAATGCCCGCATAATCGCTTGCCAATTCTACAACTTCGCCTTGCTGATAATTGTCGATAACTTTATCGCCGCCGTTATAAGTGTAAGTGTCACCTTCCTTGACGATAGTAATGCTGTTGTCAACGGTCGTGTTATTAGTTACGTCGCCTTCAACGTTGCTGTTAATAATAATCGTGCCGTTATTGTTGGAATTATCGTAGTAATCGCCGTAATAATAATTGTTGATAATGGTATCACCGCCGCCAACCGTAACTGTGGGCGTGCTTGTCGTATTCACAGGAGTAATCGTTTCAGGAGTGGTAACTGTTGGCGTTGTCGTGGTGTTTGTATTTGTCGAAGGTTCAACCGTCGCAGGAGCTGTAACTGTTGGCGTATTTGTTGAAGTCGGCGTAGTTGAAGTAGTTGAAGATGTCGAATTTTCAACTGTTACAGGAACTCCATTAATATTGATCGTTCCCACACGAAAAACACGAATACTTCCATTGCCAACTTTTATAAGTAAACCACTGTCCACTCCATCAAATCTTTCAACTGTATAACTTCCTTTTAAAATAGAAAAATTAACATTAGGAATGCGGGAAACATAATACTCATTGCCTTGAAACATGACAACGTCGTTGCCGTCGCCTTCAGTATACTCAATGACAGATCCATTTTCACCGCCGTACCACAATTTTATATAGTCATCACCAGCACCGCCTACTATAGTGGAATATTGACCACCTTCATTGTCAAGTAAATCGTTACCCTCACCGCCGTAAATAATCGAGTGGGGAGTAGAGCTTATAATTGAATCATTCCCGTTGCCAGCAAATATAGTGTTATACCCTTCTTCGTGTGCTCCGCTTGATTTAATAGAATCGTCGCCTTCGCCGCCTATCAATAAAGTATGATCACCCGAAGCTTGAAGGGTATCCTTACCTGTACCACCATCAAGTGTAACGCATTCAGGATAATTACCGTCGCCTGAATAGCCTGACCATAAGAAATCGTCGCCAGAGTTACCGTTAATCATCACGTAGGAATCTTTATTCAAAACTTTGTCATTACCATATCCGCCGTTAATAGTGACATTGTTTCCTGCATCATTGTTAATCGTATCGTTTCCAGATTCAGCGTTAATCGTTACATTTGACCCATAATTAGTAATATTATCATTGCCAGACGTTCCACTAACTAACGCATTACTATCATTATTAACTATACTCATAAACGTTCCCCCCTGTTTAAAATCTTGTTGCAACCTTACAATTCTAAAACTTAATATAAATTTTCATTTAATTTAACCTAGAATAATAAGTATGTCAAGCACTGATTTTATTAAATTTTAATTAAAAAATCCCCAATCTGTTGAGATTGGGAAAAATTATTCATAGTTGCAACGGAACTTTCTATATTTCATAATGCCGGATTAAATTTCACCATAATACCGCAATAATCAATGCAGGTAACAGATTAGCGACACGAATTTTATTGCCGAACATAAGATTTACGCCTACGCAAAAAATTAATGCACTCCCCACGAAGGATAAATTTTTCAGTGCTAAATCCGTCATAATCGGTTCAAGCAACCCCGCGCAGATTGTTATTGCTCCTTGAAAAATTCCAACCGATATGCACGAAAAAATACAACCTTTGCCGAGACTTGCCGTCATTACCAAAATTATTATCAAATCAAGGAAAGATTTTGCAATTAAAATCGTCGTGTCGTGTAAAAGTCTGTCATTAATCGCGCCGATAACCGCCATTGCACCAACGCAAATTGTCAGCGACGCCGTAACAAATGCGTTGACAAAACTTGCGTCATCATCATTGCCGGAGCGATTACGCAACCAAATTCCAAATTTTTCAAATGCGCCGTCAATGTCAATAATTTCACCGATAAGCCCGCCGATTATCAAACTTGCAATTAAAAGTAGCGTCCCCTCAGACATTCCTTTAAGCGTGCCGTCAATGCCGATAAAAATAACCGCGACTGCACAAGCCATTTGTAAAGTCTGCTGAATTTTTTCGGTTAAAAATTTTCCGCCGATGCTTCCGATTATCCCGCCTACGATAACCGCTAAAACATTTATAACCGTCCCGCCGCCGCTGAAATTAAAAAAATCTATCTTATGTCACCTCAATGATTTTCTATTCATAAGCAACATTTTAATTGCATTGGAAAATTTTTTCAATAAAAAATCCCAGACTCTGATTAGAGTAAGGGATAAAATTTTTATATCGATTTATTTAAATTTATTTGGCAGACCATTGCTTGGTAGACTGATTGACGGCGAAAGTACCTTCTGCAATTCTGTAAGCTACACCAGAGCCGCCTTGTACTTGCAAACTTCCTCCGTCCACAAAATTTATATTAACCTGTCCAACTTTGACATCAACTCCGCTGATTTGTGAAAGGTTGACGCTTGCAAGGTTGACTAAGTCATTATCGCCGACACTTTGCATAATGTCATTTCCTGAACCTACCGCGTAGAAAAATTCATCGTAACCTTCTCCGCCAATTAAAGTATCTGTTCCGCCGTTGCCGCCCCAAAGACTGGATCCGCCCGAGCCTGCATAAATCTGATTATTGGCGTTATCTCCGCCTATAAAAATTTCCGCAACGTTTTTATCGCGCCCGTCAACATTACCGCCGCCGCTTGCAACATAAGAATATGCTACAACTTCATTTTCCGCGCTATAGCCGATAAATTTATCGCGGGAATTTTGAATCTCAAGCTGTCCTGAACTGGACTTTACGAAGAAAGAATTTTCTTTTAAGTCGATGCCCTGATAATCGCTAGCCAATTTTACAACTTCGCCCTGCTGATAATTGTCGATAATTTTATCGCCGCCGTTGTAGGTGTAAGTGTCGCCTTCCTTGATAATCGTAACGCTGTTGTCGACGGTAGTGTTATTAGTAACGTCGCCTTCAACGCTGCTGTTAATAATAATCGTGCCGTTATTGCCCGACATATCGTAATAATCGCCGTAGTAATTATTGATATTGTTGATAATGGTATCGCCGCCGCTCGCTAAAGTTGTCGTATCAACAGTAGGAATTGTAATTTCTGTAGTCGTAGTAATTGTAGCAGTTTCAGTCGTGACGGTTGTAACAGTCGTCGTTGTACTTGCCGCTGTAGTCACAGTTTCCGTTGCGGAAGTCGTAGTTGTCTCTGTGGTTGAATCTCCGCCCGCGATTGTTACGACATTTGCCGACGTGACATTTTTCATAGTGATTGAGCCGTTATCAAAAATAAAGTACAAATCATTTCCGCCCGTCATTGTTTCAAAACTTTTCGGCGTTGTAATTTGCAAAGTATCATTTGAACGAAAACCGATAATTGTATCGTTGCCGTCACCATATGCATATTGAATTAGATTATAATTACTGGCGTAAAAAGAAATTATATCATCGCCTGAACCACCGTTGATTGTGTTGGTGTTACTGTAACCGTCAAGAGAAATTTTATCGTTACCGTCGCCGCCGCTTATCGAATTGTGATGCGTAGCACCATTGTAATTGTTAAAATGTTCACTATAAATGTAATCGTTCCCTGTGCCGCCGGAGATTGTTAAATACTGTCCAAAATAATTTAGGATGTTATCATTTCCTTCATCGCCTGAAATGAAAACATTGTCACCGCCATCATTGAAAATTGAGTCGTTGTCCGCGCCACCATAAATTGAAACTTTATCCTGATGACTATTAACAGAATCTTTACCTGTACCGCCATAAATTTTAATATCCGAACCTGAATAAATAGAAACGTAATCATCGCCGTCATCAAGATAAATTTCGACATTTGAGCCGATATTTTCTATAGAGTCATTACCTTCACCAGCTGAAATTGTTACAAGATTAGCGGAGTTATCAATGGTATCGTTGCCGTCCTGCGCGTAAATCTGAACGACCGCACCCGAATTTTTAATCGAATCGGCATCATCGGTTCCGGTAATAGTTTTGTTTGGAGTTGAGTTGCTTGCATTCATAAAAATCCCTCCCTGAAAATTTTTCGCAATTATAGCATACCATAGGGGGGGGAGTCAAGAATTTTTCTGACAATTAAAAAATTCCCCGACTCTATTCAGAGCAGGGGATAAATTTTTATTTTGTATGCGACTTAATTTGTATCTTCAAAAATATATTTAAAAGCGTCCTCCGCATTATCTACGGGGAAAATCTTCAAGCCCAAATGTTCCTTAGGAATATCTTTGGCATTTTCTTTAGGAATCACAAGCGTTTTAATGCCAGCCTGTTTCGCGCCGTATGCTTTTTCAAAAACTCCGCCGACAGGTCGAACTTTACCCTGCAAAGAAATTTCACCT
>FLNU01000034.1_pt1 | contig 26273 bp, 25 predicted proteins | sample 1140361 | NCBI WGS metagenome assembly FLNU01 (sample SAMEA3878206, study PRJEB12797) | bioreactor metagenome | biome: Moose rumen | place: Sweden | collected 2011-10 | reverse complement strand
TTTGTCACCATGAACCGGGATACAGGTCGGGTGGATCTGCACATAGCATGGGTTAGCGAAATAAGCTCCCTTTCGATAGCAAGACATAGCGGCCGAGACGTTACAGCCCATGGCATTGGTGGAGAGGAAATAGGTGTTGCCATAACCGCCGGTAGCGATGACTACGGCGTTTGCGGAGAAACGCTCCAGCTCACCTGTCACGAGATTCTTGGCGATGATACCGCGTGCACGGCCGTCGATAATCACCACGTCGAGCATCTCATAGCGTGTGTAGAGCTTGACCTTACCTGCATTCACCTGTGCAGAGAGTGCTGAATAGGCGCCGAGTAGCAATTGCTGTCCGGTCTGACCTTTTGCATAGAACGTACGGCTCACCTGTGCTCCACCGAACGAGCGGTTAGCGAGAGTGCCTCCATATTCACGGGCGAAGGGAACTCCCTGTGCCACGCACTGGTCGATGATGTTGTTGCTCACTTCCGCCAGACGATATACGTTGGCTTCACGTGCACGGTAGTCACCACCTTTCACGGTGTCGTAGAACAGACGATAAACGGAGTCGCCGTCGTTCTGATAGTTCTTGGCGGCGTTGATACCACCCTGAGCGGCGATGGAGTGAGCTCGGCGCGGTGAATCTTGTATGCAGAAGTTCAGCACGTTGAAGCCCATCTCCCCGAGAGATGCGGCAGCACTGGCGCCAGCCAGTCCGGTTCCTACCACAATCACGTCAAGCTTCAGTTTGTTCTTTGGGTTGACGAGTCGCTGGTGTGCCTTGTAGTTGGTCCATTTCTCAGCAACTGGTCCTTCTGGTATTCTTGAATTTATTGTTGTCATAGTTGATAGATTATTACTTGTTATAGACAATAACTTCTTTTGTTAGAGAAATGGAGGATTATTCAGCTGTATTCTCTGCTGGAGCAGGTTCTTCAACAGCTTCTTCTTCAGCTTCGGCATCCGGTTTCTGACAGCATTCGCCGTTAGGTGCTCCACAGTGCGCACAGGCCTGTCCTTCCTCGCAGCAAGGCGTATCTTGTCCGCATCCCGGACATGTCTTCTCAGCCTCTTTCCCGCAGCATTGGGCAGCAGCGTTAGGGTCGCAGCATTCCGCATTTTTTTTGCAGCAGTCGGCTTTGGCGTCTGGTTTGCAGCAATCAGGCAGTGGTGAGCAAGATGTGCATTCGCATTCTTCGCAGTTGTCGATGCAGGCGCAAGCCTCGCAGAGAGCAGGTGCCTCACAGCATTTTAGCGACGGAGCCGTTCTGGTGGCGAATCCGAGCACAACGACAAGGAACATCAGCATGACCACGGTCACGTAGATGTTGCCGATGATTTTCCAGCGTTTGAACCACACGTTGCCGCTCCAGCCTACGGTCTGGATTGCTGACCAGAATCCGTGAGTGAGATGGAGCCAGATGGCAGCCAGCCAGATGATGTAGAGAATCGTGTAGATAATACCACATGTCGTCTGGAAGTTGAAGGTCTCAGCGATTCGCGCAAATCCGTTAGTCGGACCCGGACATACAGCTGTGCCAGCCAACTCGGCATACATCATGTGATACCAGAAGTTGTAAAGGTGAAGAATCAAGCCTAGCAGCACAACAATGCCGAGCACGAACATGTTTTGTGAAGACCACTCCACTTTGTCGGGCTTGTTGGTCACCTCATAGCGGTTGTTTCCACGCGCCTTACGGTTCTGCAGCGTAAGAATCAGGGCGTAGATGATATGAATTGCGATGAGCGCCATCAGCGCAACGGTTGCTACTACCGCATACCAGTTTGCACCAAGGAATTCGCAAATCATGTTGTAGCCTTTCCCTGAAATCAGAGCCACCACGTTCATACAGGCGTGGAACGTGAGGAACAGAATCAGTGCCATGCCAGTTACCGACATAATCACTTTCCTTCCGATAGAAGAATTAGTTAACCACATAAATTGTTGATTTAAAAAAGTTAATATTGTTTTGATTATTTCTGATTAGGCATACGTCGAATTATACGCATTGGCATATTAATTGCAAATGTAAATTTTTTTTAACACTTATACAAGAAAATCTTGTATTTTTTTTGTATGAATATGATTATATGAAGGAATTTTTATAACTTTGCGATTAAATAAAAAACAGGATTTACAGATATGAGGAAATTATTATTATTGTCAGTGCTTGTTGTTTGCCCATGGAATCTGCTTGCTCAGGATGAGGTGCCGGCACAGGCGGTTCAGTTATCGAACGAGACTCCCGACTCCATCATTGATGACGAGCCGGTACGTACAGTGGTAGTTCAGGAGACCCTACGCTTTGGCTATCTCAGTTATGACCAGATTATCAAAAACATGAATGAGTATGAGGAGGCACAAAAAACAGTGGATGCTTTGCGTGCCGCCTACGATAGAGAACTCAACCGAAGCGAGGAGGTATTCTCCAAACAGTTCGCAGAATATGTGGAGGGTCAGAAATCCTTTCCTGAAAATATATTGCTGAAGCGCCAGAAAGAACTTCAGCAGACCATGGAGCAGAGCCTTCAGTTCAAGAAGGAGGCAAAAGCCCTGCTCGACGAGAAAGAGGAATCGGTGTGGAACGAATTGAAAACGAAGGTTGACCGGGCAGTGTTCGAAGTGGGCATGAGCCGTAGGCTGGCGTTTGTCATCAACACCGACAAGACGTCATATCCGTTTGTGAATCCGGGAATAGGAGAGAATATAACAGAAGCTGTGCTGGCCAAATTAAAAGAACAATAAAAAACTGACGAATGAACGATTACACAATTTTTAATTTGGACGAAGGTCCTATCGGTGTGTTCGATTCCGGTTATGGCGGACTGACCATCCTTGATGAGATTCGCAAGGAGATGCCTCAATATGATTATATCTATCTTGGTGACAATGCCCGTGCACCTTATGGCACACGTTCTTTCGACGTGGTATATGAGTTTACGGTTCAGGCTGTAGAGAAACTTTTCAAGCTGGGTTGTCCTCTGGTGATTCTGGGTTGCAACACTGCTTCCGCGAAGGCGCTCCGTTCAGTTCAGCGCTATTATCTGCCGAAATATGCGCCCGACCGTCGAGTGCTGGGCGTGATTATCCCTACGGCAGAGATAGTAGGCGCCATCTCACGTTCACAGCATATTGGTGTTCTGGCCACATCCGGGACGATCAGTTCGGAGAGTTACAACATGGAAATCCTCAAACAGTCGCCGAAAGCAGTGGTGACGGGTCTGGCTTGTCCGATGTGGGTGCCGATTATCGAGAACGGAGAGGCCGACAAGCCGGGTGCCGATTACTTCGTGAAAGACAGCATCGACAAACTGATGGCGATGGATCCGGAAATCGACACAATTATTCTGGGCTGCACACATTTTCCGCTGCTGATGGATAAAATCCGGAAATATGTGCCGGAAAATGTGAAACTGGTACCTCAGGGACAATATATTGCCCGTAGTCTTCAGGATTATCTAAGGCGTCATTACGAGATGCGAGAGAAAATCACGATGGGAGGAACGTGCACCTACTACACCACGGAATCTGCGGAGAAATTCCAGGAGTCGGCAGCTCTTTTCCTTCATGAAGACGCTAAGAATCTGGAAGTGCGACGCATCAATCTCCGCGGAATGATGTAATCAGTACGAGACGCTGCACTCAATGCCGGAGGCTCTTACTTTCCCGGCAATAGCATCTAACTCCTTCTTTGTTGCTTTCTCAAGCAGTGGAGAAGGAGTTTCTCTGTCTATGGTGTAAATCATCACGCATTTTGGCCTGATAGCCTTTACTGCCTCGAGCCACGGCAAAACATATTCGTCTGTCGTGTTGCACATGTTTCTTCCTTCATGAGTTCCACGGAGGAACATTGTCTGGATGATGCATGATTTCCCGTATTCCCTCATCTTCTCTATGATGTCGCCAACGGCATATTTACCCACCGGCTTGTCGAGGGCTCGGATATAGTCGTCTGAAACGGTGTCGAGCTTCAGGATGTTGTTATCCACTTTCTTCAGAGCCTCGAACACCTCCGGCTTGACAATCCGGGTGGCATTGCTGAGCACGCTAATCTTGCACTGTGGGAAAAACTCATCGCGCAGGGCAATCACGTCGTCAACTATCTCCGGGAATTCGGGGTGGATAGTAGGTTCACCGTTCCCGGCAAAGGTAATGACATCAGGTTTGGGACCGTTGGCCTGCATATCTTCAAGACGAGCCCTCAACACCTTCCTCACTTCTTCCCTTGAAGCCATCTTCTTTCCCTTACGTCCGTCTTTGTTATAGCCACATTCACAGTAAATGCAGTCGAAAGTGCACCGCTTGCCGTCGGCAGGCAAGAGGTTTATGCCGAGTGATACTCCCAATCGGCGGCTGTGAACCGGACCGAACACTGGTGATGGATATAGTACAGTCATAATTTTCTTTGTTTAAAAAATACTTATTCTTTATTACAAACAAAGACAACGGCTCATCACGAACCGTTGCCTCCCTATTTTTAACCTAAACCTTAACTATGAAAAATCTAATTTTTCAATTGCAAATATGCGAATAAACTTTTTAATGACAAAATTTTATGTGAATTTTTTTTAAATTTTTTCTTTTTTTCTGTTTTCATGACAAAAAAAATATAAAATAAAGGAAATTGCAAAGTCAACATGCTGATTTTTCTTATATTTGCAAAAAAGAAAGGCTATGACAGACAGAGAGATTAAATTCGCAGAAGAACACCGGAATGAGGATGTCAACGACCTCCTTCTCCATGCCTCCAATTATCCGGATGTGGATATGGCAAGAGTGGCAGCGCAAATTCAGGGTTGGCAGACAGCCGTCCAGAAACTGCCGTCATGGGCAGCGACGGATGGAATTATCTATCCGGTTCATCTGTCGATGGAGCAGTGCTCATCTGAGCTGACAGCTGAATATAAGGGACTGCTCATCAGTTTTATGGTGGAAAACGACCACCCATTCTTCATCACAGACCTCACAGGAGGGTTCGGGGTGGATGCTGTGATGATGGCGAGAAAGGTGGAAAATGCTTTTGTCACATACGTGGAACGCAATTCCGCCCTTTGTGACCTGGCCCGCCATAACTTTCCGCTCATGGGGGTGGATGATTTCGACGTGATAGAAGGTGATTGTGTGGAGATTCTGGATGGGCTTTTCCTTCAGGATGTAATCTATATTGATCCTGCTCGTCGTGATGAGCATGGCCGCAAGACATACGCTATCGAAGACTGTGCTCCAGATGTGTGCAGACTTCAAGACCAGTTGACTGAAAAGGCTACACATGTTATGATTAAGCTTTCGCCTATGCTCGACATATCAGATGTGATTTCCAAGTTGAAGAATCTGTCGGAACTGCATGTAGTCAGCGTAGAAGGAGAATGCAAGGAACTACTGGCATTGTTGACAGATGATATGGAAGAAACTCCGATGATATGCTGTGTAAATATCATGGGGAAAGGAAATAAAATCGGTAACTTTTATTTCACAAGGGGGGAAGAGACACAGGCTGTCTGTGAATATGCGATCCGACCACAGACATTTCTTTATGAACCCAATGCATCTGTGATGAAGGCGGGAGCGTTCAAGTCGGTGGGATGCCGGTGTAACGTTCAGAAACTGCATCCTAACTCACATCTCTATACTTCTGGAATCTTAAATACCGAATTCCCTGGAAGAAAATTCGAGGTTGTGGATGTTTTTTCTTTCCAGAAACAGGATATTAAACGACTCACTTCGTCTGTCAAGAAAGCCAATATCACTGTCAGAAACTTCCCAATGTCAGTGGCCGACCTCCGCAAACGCCTTAAAATCAGTGAGGGTGGCAACGATTATCTGTTCGCCACCACCCTCAACGATAATTCAAAAGCGCTTATTCTCTGTAAGAAGCTATAAGATCTGAAGAAAACCTTCAACCCTTTCTCCTCTTACCTCTTTCTTCTTTACGGTTGCTTGCCGATATAGGCAAGAATACCACCATCTACATAAAGCACATGGCCATTCACGGCGTCGGATGCGGCTGATGCGAGGAATACGGCCGGACCACCCAGTTCTTCTGGCTCAAGCCAGCGTCCGGCTGGGGTCTTAGCACAGATGAACGAGTCGAACGGATGACGGCTGCCGTCTGGCTGACGCTCGCGGAGCGGAGCAGTCTGAGGAGTTGCGATATATCCCGGGCCTATTCCGTTGCACTGGATGTTGTATTCACCATACTCGGAGCAGATATTGCGGGTGAGCATCTTCAATCCGCCCTTGGCAGCCGCATAGGCGCTTACGGTCTCGCGTCCGAGTTCTGACATCATTGAGCAGATGTTGATGATTTTTCCTGCGCGGCGTTCCATCATCTCAGGCAGCACTGCGGCGGAAACGATATACGGAGCCACCAGGTCTACGTCGATCACCTGTTGGAACTCAGCACGTTTCATCTCATGCATCGGAATGCGCTTGATGATACCGGCATTGTTCACAAGAATATCAATTTGTCCCACATCCTCATGTATTTTCTCCACCAACGCTTTTACTGCGTTCTCGTCGGTCACGTCGCAAACATAACCCTTCACGTTCTCAATTCCGGCCTCTTTGTAGTTGGCCAGTCCGCGCTCGAGAGCCGCTTCGTTGATGTCGTTGAAGATAATAGTTTTAATACCTGCCCCAACAAAGGCTTTTGCAATGTTGAAACCTATTCCGTAAGAAGCACCGGTGATCCAGGCGTTCTTACCTTCCAATGAAAACATATTTGCCATAATTCAGCAGTTTTAGAATATTAGTTGTCTTTCTTTTTGCAAAAATACGGATTTTAATTTATAATTGGAAATTTTATGAATTAAAATCTTTTATTCTTTATTATCATAATGGAATCTCTATCTGAAACTGTGGTGCCGGAATTCCGTCCTTATTGAAGAGAGTAGGGTGAGGATAGTCATCCCAGCAATAGCGTACGGAGGTAGTGGAGGTGCCGTCAGGTAGGACTATGCTCACTGAGTAGGTACCAGTGATGGTGGCCTCGGCTATCTCGTATCTTCCGCCTGTGTGGATGGCAAAATCGCTCAGCTTTCCGTCTTTAGCAGTCAGTTCGCCACTCTCTTTGCTGAAGGTGATGACAGCTTTGCCGTCTTTCACAATGGCTTTGATTGGGGTAGGGCCGCTGCTCACCAGTGTCTTCTCCCCATAAGCCAGCTTTTCCATCTGAAGTGCTGCCCTGTGTCCTGCCACGTCCTTGTCCTGAGGGTGGATGTCCACAGCTTCACCGGTGTCGAGAGTAGGTGCCAGTGCAGCGTTGCTGATTTGTTGAGCCGCCAGGTATTGCTGGTGGCGGATTTGTGTCCAGCCGGTATCCACTGGTTTCTCATGATGCCGCATATATCCAGGGAGCTGCATGATGACCAGTGGCAACGCTTTACCGAACTGCTTGCGCCAGGATTTCACCATAGCCCCCAGCAATGCGGCATAATCTCGGGTGTTCCCCATGTTCGACTCCCCCTGATACCAAAGGATGCCTTTGAAAGGAAAATCGCTGAAAGGTGCAATCATCGCATTATACAGGCCGGTGTTACCGTCCACGAAATAGGTGCTCGACGGCTTTGGCGGCATCGTGCAGCCTACTGCCATCTGCAGTTTGTCGGAGAGCCTGAACACTTCTCCGCCCACTTCCAGTTGGTAAAGTTTGTCGGGTGTGAATGACGGCCGGCCGTTCTGCGACATCAAATGCACCACGATGTCATTTCTGCCTCCACGCAGTATTCCTCCTTTCACATTATAGATTCGAGGAGGGTACTGGTATGTGGTGTTGCCAACGAACTGACCGTTCACAAAGATGGAATCGGCATCTTTCATGGCACCGAAACGGAGGATCCCTTCCTTTCCCGACAGGTTTTCCGGCAGGTCTATGGTTGTGTGGAACCAGTAGGACCCGTTTTTTCCATTGCTCCAGTTGGAGAACATCTCCACTTCTTTCCAATCAGGGAATTCATAGCCGGGCTCTTTCCAGACTTTCACAATCTGGTCGGAAGCGGTCATCTCACGCTCCCAGCGGTTGGCAGCAGCGTTCTCCATCCGGCGTATGGAGTCGGGCCAGTTCTCCTGCTGATATTTCTGTTTGCCGAACTCATTTTTGTAGGCATCGAACGTGGCCAGCACTTGCTGTGGCATCCATGCTTCCACACGTGTTCCGCCCACAGCGGAGTTGATGATGCCGATAGGTACCTGGTATTTCTCCTGTAGTTCGCGTGCCATGAAATAGCAGATTCCGCTCACTTCAGCACAGTTCTGTGGCGTGATGTTCTGCCACGGAAGTACCCGCATGTCGTCGTTCGGCCGTACGTAGTTATACTGCTGTGGAATTTTCAGGTAGCGTATCTGGTCATTGGTGTAGTCCTTCACTTTTGCTGCCACCACGTCCATACACCGGCGGATAGGCAGTTCCATGTTCGACTGGCCGGAGCACAGGAACACATCACCTACAAGCACGTTGTTTACCGTTTTTGTGGAGGTCCCGTCGCTGATGGTCAGCACGTAAGGTCCGCCTGCCTTCATCTTCGGCAGCCAGGCTTTCCATGTACCGTCGGTTCCGGCTTTGGCTTTCGCCTTCTGGCCATTCAATACCACCTCCACAGTTCTGCCAGTCCGGGTCTTCCCCCATACAGGTATTTTCTCTCCTCTCTGCACCACCATGCCGTCGGCAAAAAACCTTGGCACCGACAGGTTCTGTGCGTTTACTGCCAGCATGTTGATAACTGCAATAAACATTGAAACGATTCTTTTCATATTCGGATGATTATGATTTCTTTATTTTTCTGAAATAAGATTCACGTAAACAGGTTCGTCACAACCTTCCACGTCTATACGCAGGCGGATATGGCCTGGTGTACGAGTGGACTGCACGATGGCAAAGGCACGTCCGAAATAGGTGTTGTCTTCTGTGCTGGTGAACGGAGTCGTACGTCGCAGGTCATTGTTAATCAGTCCTATCAGCTTCCCCTCTCCTTCTATGGTTCCTTTCAGATGAAGGGTCTGATGTTGTACTGGAATCCCGTCTTTGTCTATCAGCTGAAGTTGGATGTAGCTCAGGTCCTGTCCGTCGGCTTTCAGATGTGTGCGGTCGGCATCTGCCGTCAGTTTTACGGCTCTTCCGGAGGTGCGTAGGTCGTAATAGGCGACGGTGTCGTTGCCGTTGATGCCCTTAGCTTCGATACGGCCGGGGGTGAACGGCACATGCCAAACGATGATGTGGTTCTCAAAATCTTCCGCCTTCTTCTCTCCCATCACCTTTCCGTTGATTTTCAGCTGGACACGCTCACAGTTGGTCATCGTCTGAACTTCCATCATCAGTCCCTCATAACGGCGAGGGAAATTCCAGATGCTGGCGATATTCGGCCATTGCCACAGGTCGCGGCCGTGGTCGATGTCAAGACCCTCGTCACGTACGGCAATACCAACAACGGGCTTTTCTTTATTCCACATCGCACGGTGCCATACTCCGCGGGCTTTCTCGCGACCAGAGAGATCGAGCAACCCCGTAGGCCAGCCGCAGCTAGGCCACCCGGCTTCGCCTACATAGTCCTGTCCGGTCCAGATAAAGCCGCCGGCTATAAAGTCGTTCTCTTCGATGATATTCCATGGGTTGTTGGTGTCGTAGGCACGAATATTTCCTTCAGCCCCGCAGAAATAAGGTAGTTCCTCGGTCACTATGAACTTACGCTCCGGAAAACGCTTGTGGTCGCTAACCATCCGTGGTTCCTGGTAGTTGTATCCTACCACGTCGGTCACTCCGGCGAACTTGTCCTGATGGTTGTTCTGGCAGGCCATGCACACCTGCCGAGTCGGCTCCAGCTGATGGACAAAATCCTGTAGCATCCGTGCACGTTCTACTCCGTTGTCGCTTCCGTCCCAGGCTTCCGTGAGCTCGTTGCCGATACTCCAGATGACCACAGACGGATGGTTGCGGTCGCGTACAATCATGTTTGTCAGGTCAGCTTTCCACCACTCATCAAAATAGTCCTTGTAATAGCCCGATTTCCATTTGTCGAATGCCTCGTCAATCACGATAAATCCCATCTGGTCGCACAGGTCGAGAAACTCTGGTGCGGGCTGGTTGTGGGAGCAGCGGATGGCATTCACTCCGTAGTCGCGGAATAGTTCCAGCCTTCGCTCCATCGAGCGTAATGGCAGAGCGGATCCCAGGCATGCATCATCTTGGTGCAGGCAGAATCCCTTCAGCTTCAGACGTTTGCCGTTGAGCATGAAGCCCTGGTCGGAGGTAAATTCCGCAGAGCGGATTCCAAATGGTGTCTCATAGATGTCGAGCAGTTTCTTGCCGTCGTAAAGGGAGGTAACCGCCTTGTACAGATACGGGTCGTCCATGCCGTTCCACAGATGTGGAGAAGGGATGCTGACGGGTTCTTCTCCTACTCCGGAAGCTACGACTTTACCGCTTGCATCATAAATGACGTGTTTCACGACAGGCTTTTTTAGGAAGCCAACGATGGTGGTCTTGATAGTCACCTCTTTGTTGTCTTTTGTCACCACATATGTGCCATTGGTTGCGATATGTCCTGGGGCTGTCTTTATCAGCCATGCATGCCGGTAGATGCCACTGCCGGTGTACCAGCGCGCAATAGAGTCGTTGTCAGACGGGTTGTCCACCGTCACGTATAGTTCGTTTTCCTTATCGTATTTCAGATAAGGTGTGAGGTCATATTCCAATTGAACGAAACCATAAGGACGGAAACCCAGATGATGACCGTTCAAATACACGTTGCTTCGGTTGTATATGCCGTCGAAAATGATGGTGACGGTTTTCCCTTTGTCTGAATCAGGGATAGAGAACACTTTTTTGTATTCACCCTTTCCTCCACGTAAATGTCCGTTACAGCCGGTAAGCCGGTTGTCGGGAATCATGTGTATGGTCCAGTCGTGGGGTAACTGCACTTCCTGCCATCCTTCCAAAGCTTCTTTCAGGCGCGGCCCCGCCAGACTCTCTGCTCCTTTCTCCATGGTAAGATGGAAAAGCCATCCGAAATCAAAACATTCTTTTTCTTTCAGACTTTTCTGGGCCATGGCTGTCAGCGCCAGTCCCGCCAACGCTGTGATAAATAGTAATTTTCTCATATTATATTCATTTTATAAGCAGTCAACCGTCAACTATTTCCTGCAAATATACGAAATTCTGTGAATTGTCGCCCCTTTTTTTGAAACTAAGATTGACCGGCTATTGTTGGTTTCTTCAATTGGTTACATAGGTGGAAAAATATGTAACAATATATATATGAGGTGTAACGGTTTGTAAAAATGTGGAAATCCCATAAAAAGTCATTTTAGGGAAAACTTGCTAACTTTGCAAAAAATAAAAATTATGAGCCGTATGAAACGACTGACTGTATTCATTTCCGCTATGCTGCTGACAGCCTCTCTGTGGGCTGCCGACCGGTTTGTTTTTTTTGAGCCCCAGATAACATCTTGTGTCAACTTGTCCGGACTTCATGGTGAGGTGCTTTGCGATTCAAAAGACCATAAGGGGGTGCAGATTGCTGTAGAGAATCTGAAGAAAGACCTGCGGAAAGTGATGGGACGTGATGACCTGCCCGTGATGGCAGGTACCTATGGAAAAAGTGGTGCCATCGACCGCCTTGTGAAAAAGAAGAAAATTGACGGGACGCTGTTGAAAGGCAAACGTGAGGCATATGTCATCTCGTTTGTCGATGGCAATATTGTCATTGCAGGATCCGACAAGCGGGGCACCATCTACGGTATTTACGAACTGAGTGAGCAGTTGGGTGTGAGCCCATGGTACGACTGGGCAGATGTTCCGGTTACTCCCCGCTCTGATGTATATATGAAAACTGGGGTGTTTACCGACGGTGAACCGGCTGTGCGCTATCGCGGCATATTCCTCAACGATGAGGTACCTGCCCTGAGCGGATGGGTGGAAGCAAACTATGGCGGTGTTTACAATCATGAGTTCTATGCGCGTGTGTTTGAACTGGTTCTGCGCCTGAAGGGTAATTTTATGTGGCCAGCTATGTGGAATTCCAGTTTCTATGCCGACGATCCGCTGAATATGCAGACGGCCGATGAGATGGGTGTGATCATGGGAACGAGTCATCATGAGCCGATGGGACGTGCGCATAAGGAATGGACTCGAGGTCTCAACCGCGGTCCGTGGAACTACGACACCAATCAGGCAGAGTTGGATGAGTTCTGGCTTACGGGTGTGGAGCGCCTGAAAGACACAGAGGACGTGGTGACGGTCGGTATGCGTGGTAATGGTGATGAGCCAATGGGCGAGAATGTGGATGTGGCATTGCTCGAACGCATCGTGACCAGTCAGCGAAAGCTGATTGAGCAGGCCACAGGCCGACCAGCTACGGATACCCCACAGGTATGGGCGCTATATAAGGAGGTGCAGGAGTATTATGAGCGTGGTATGCAGGTGCCCGACGATGTGATCCTCCTCTTATGCGACGACAACTGGGGCAATGTGCGAGTGTTGCCTGAGCTGGAAGGTAACGGCAGCGCAGGCACTTTCTCAAATCGCCATCCGGGAGGATATGGCATGTATTATCATGTGGACTATGTGGGTGGCCCGCGCAACACCAAGTGGATCAATGTGAGTCAGATACAGCGGATGTGGGAGCAACTCCAGCTCACCTATGACTATGGGGTGAACCAGTTGTGGATACTCAATGTGGGTGACCTCAAGCCGATGGAGTTTCCGATTGACTTCTGGTTTCGTATGGCATGGTGTCCGTCGAAGTTCAGTGCGTCAAACTTGCAGGACTATACGGTGTCGTTCTGTCGTCAGCAGTTTGGCGACAAATATGCGGAGGAGGCTGCCCGGATTCTGAATCTCCAGTGTAAATATGTGCATCGCCGTACGGCCGAGCAGCTCGAAGCGCGTACCTACGATCTTCTCTCAGGTGAATGGAAAGAACGACTGGATGAATATGATTTACTGGACAGACAGTCGAAGCAACTGAGAGCATCAATGCCAGAAGTCTTGCACGATGCCTATGATGAAATCATCGGATTCCCGGTCAGTGCGATGGCAAACCTCTATCGTATGTATTACGCTCATGCGATGAACCTCTATCTGGCATCAAAAGGGGATACAGATGCTAACTGGTGGGCAGATGAGGTGGAACGTTGTTTCCAACGTGACGCCGAGCTTTGTCGTGATTACAACCACCGTGTTGCCGGCGGTAAATGGAATCACATGATGGATGAGATACATATCGGCTACAGGTCGTGGAACGCACCGCATCAGAATATCTGTCCACAGGTGACAAGGCTGGAGAACGGAGAGAAAGGTGTTGGCGCTTTTGTGCCACAGCCTCAAAAGGTTATTGCGGTGGAGGCTTCCGCATACAAAAGCATTACGGAGGCCAAGGATGCCAAGTGGCAGATAATCCCTGATTTCGGGGTCTATGACAATGCCATCGGGCTTTTCCCTTATACTGCCTCCACGGCAGGTGCATCGATTTGTTACGAGTTCCAGCTTTCTGAGGATATAACGGCTCCGGAACTGTCAATTGTGTTGGCGCCTACTTTCCCGTTCAACGGCGGACGCGGACAGTGTCTGGAAATACAGTTAGACGGAAAAAAGGTCAGCCTGTTGAATGTGAACGAGGCATCACGTTATGTCATCCACGGCTATCACGACCAGAATTATGAATGGGAGAAAATACGGATAAACCGTCAACGGGTAAAACTCTCACCACTCTCTGCGGGTAACCACACGGTCACCCTCCTTCCCCTCGACCCTGGCATCCTTATCGAACGCCTTGAAATCAGATAAATGCAGCTTTTATTATCTCTCGTTTTTCACGATTCATTTAAAAAACTTTCTTCCACCTTTTATATATATATCTTACAGCTTTGCCCAGCCAGGTATAGCGGATGCCCCAGTCGTGTATGGCAGTTTTGAATAATGCTTCAATCCGCGGGTCTTTCTCTGGCTGCTGGTAAGTAAGCACGAGTGGCTCGTTGAGCGGATCACGGTCGTATTCATAATGCTGGAGCCAGCTGATTGTGCGGAAATGGGTGCCGCTCTTCAGACCGATATTCCTGACGAACGTATGGTAGGGGGTGATACACAGACCACCGGCTTTGTAGATGGCCAGCTCCCAGCATATATCCCACGGAATCGGGTTTTTGTCAAGTGATTTCAGACAAGGGAACACACCATCGTACTGTATGGCGTTGATATCCTCTTCGGTCATTCCGTCCAATGCTTCCTCTCTTGACTGGTAATGACGGAAATGTTTCTCCCATTTATGCTTCCATGTGCCCCATCCCCAACCCGACATGTGAGGGGTGAAATAGATTTCGGGGGCATCTTCATTTTCCGTAAGGTCCAGATTGGTGAAGCCCGACACATGCATCACCCGCTCTTCGTCTTTATAAATATAGAGTGCCTGGTTCATATAATCGAGGAAATAAGGCGATGTGGCGATATCGTCTTCCAGCACGATGACAGTGGAGTGGCGTTCAAGAACATATCCGATACCTTCGATGATGTTACGCTCCAGATAGATGTTTTCGGGGCGTTCGATAACGGTAAGGCTCTTCAGAACCTTCTCTGCTTCAGCTTTCGCTTTGAACTGCTTTAGCAGTTGCCGGACTTCGTTGACCTTTTCCCAGGATGCGTCGTCTTTGCCTCCGTCGCTGAAAACATACACGTCGGTCTCGGCTGCATGCCTGTTGAGCATCAGTGCCTCGATGGTTTTCTTCGTGTTGTCTGCACGGTTATATACGAATATGCCTACAGGGGAACGCATATACTTTGAGCTTTGAGCTTTGAACTTTGAACTTTGAACTGTCAACTGTCAACTGACACACATGCGGAATGATTTTTTCGATGTCGGGCATGGTCATGTAGTCTCCGTATTTGAGGGTAAGCACTTTGTCGGTATCTTTCGGGACAGGGAAAAGCTGTCCTTCGAACTCCATCTCAGTCAGAGGGAAGATATCTTCTGTGTGGCGCGGATCGTGATATGGAATCCCCAATCCGTAGGTTTCCCTCGCACGACTCAACTTGCAGAGCAACTTAAAGCAGGGGTGGAGAATGAAGCGGTTGAAGCGGGTGATAAACCTCACTTTCCACAGCCCTTTGTTGTCCTCGCCCATCCGGTTCATAATCTTATACACATGTCCTTGAGTCTTTTCGGAGAGCAGGTGGAGCCATAGCGGCTGCCTATAGAACGGGAATATGTCGATATAGATGCCACGTTCTTTCCAGACGCGGTCGTAGCGGTTGCTCTCAGCAAGAAACGACCGTCGGTCACGCACTTTTGCATAAAAAAAGAAATAGTTGGGGTCGGTAGCATTGGTCTGCAGAGCCATCGTGTCGGGCAACTCTTCAGGCAGCACTTTCATCAACTTGTTGTAGTCGGACAGCAGCATCTCGATATCGAGGTCGTCGTCCCATGGGATAAACCCCTTGTGGCGTGCGGCCCCGATCAATGTGCCGCTGCTCAGCCAATAGCGTATGTCATGTTTCTTACAGACACGATCCACCTCCTGCAGGATTTCCAACATCCGCAGTTGCTGACGCCTGAGTAGTGATCCGTCGGGGTTAAACCGTTGTCTGAGTGCTTCTTGGTTAATTGTCTCCATGGTGACTTGTGTGAGATTCACTGCAAAGATAGTTCAAATCTGACAAAAACAAAAATATAAGGGTGTTATTTTGAGTTTTTACGTATTTCATCGATTTGGTCGAGCAATGTGTCGCTGACGCCGGTCTGGAATTTTCGGGCAAACATCTTGCCCGACTGAAGGAGTTCTGGCAGGTCTCCGTCTTTCCATACCCTGATTACAGGCACATAATCGATATGGTGCAGGCGTGTGAGGTCTTTCAAAGTGGTGTAATCCCCATGATGCAGGTCTCCTTTTTTTCTATAATCCGGATGGTTGAACACAATGGTCTGGATACAGGTTTCCGACGGGGCAAACGACGTCTGGAAATACTTCTGTATGTCTGGAGAGTTTTTCCAGGTGTCATATACATAGCGTGCCAGTCCTCCCGACAGACAGAGGTAGTCACTCCCTTTATACAACTGCCATTCGTATCCATCCACATCGAAATAGAGGGGTTTGTGTCTGCCCGTCAGTTGTGCCAGCCTGCGGATGCCTTTCGACAGCCAGTCGTTTGCTTTCGGTCCGATCCATGTAAGGTCGGTCTGAGGGCGGTAGCGACGATACATCTGTTTGTACTGTTCACCCACCTCATCTGAGTCAAGACAGATGGCGGAGAGCAGTTCTTCATCGCCAATCTGCTCAAGATACTCGTTGATATGCCGTTTGCTCCACAGAGGATAATCCTGACCGCTGAGTATAAACAGGCGGCCATAAGTGTTGCCGCTGTCGAGAGCTGCTTTCATCAGCCGCATCTGAAACACCACCTGCGAATAAGTGCCCCAATACACGTTCACTCGATCTGTCAGAAACAGCACCTCGGCATTCCGGCACTCTTGCTGATAGGGCTGCATATCTTCCTTCTTATCGATATGTACAAAAAAGTCGCTCTCCCCGTCATCCAACGCAGAGACCAACCGTCCCAGGTGTTCAGGGTCTTTAAATGCCGATATCAGATATGCTTTTTTCATTCCTCATTCTTTTTTCCTGATTTAAATATATACTGCAGGCTTTCCCTCAATATCTTTGCTCCAGTCAACCATACGACAAGCAGATAAAGCGCGGCACCGATGAGGATACGCACCACAAGCAGCAGATAGATGTTTCCGATGTTTTTTGTCAGGAAATAGGTAGCAGTCATCGAAACTGCGGCAATTATCAGGAATGGCATAACATCTTTGAGGGCTGTCGATAGCTTCAGATGAATCTCACGCTGAAGGAAATAATGCCACAGAAGCATCCATAGGATGTACAACACCACATAGCAGACAATCATCAGACGTACGCCTTCCATGTGGATATTGCAGCTGAAAAGCGGGATGTCAACCTTCCAACCAAGATAATAGATGCTGCATAGCAGTGCCAGTGTGGTCAGTCCCTGCGCCAGAATATTCCACATATAAATGCCGCTCTTTCCGCGGCTGATAAGCAGGTTGTAATAAAGGGCTGCCAACGGCATGAATGCACCGGCTATACACAGCAGTTGCATCAGTTCAGCACTTGGAAGCCATTTCTCTGTCACAGCTATGACGATAAATTCAGGGGATACCATCACCAGTCCGAACATGGCAGGGAAGGTGATGAGGGAGGTGAAGCGTAGCATCTTTCGGAACGCCCGTCTTAACCGCTCCTCTTCGTCGCCCACCTGCACGAACATGGGTTGTGCCACCTGCTGCACCATTCCGGTAATCATGTTGCTGCCCATCTTGTTCCATTTATCGGCCTGTGAATACTGACCTACATAATGTTTGGTGTAAAATTTGCCGAACAACAGGGAGAACACATTGTTGTTGATGCAATTGAAAATATTGGTGATGAGGATTTTGCAGGAGAAGCCGAACATCTCTTTGATGGGTTGTGTGCTGAACTGCCACTGTGGGCGGAAACCGCTGAAATACCAGCTGAGAACCGACACCACTGTCACAAATACGATGTTCTGTGTGATGATACTCCAGTAGGTCATGCCACAAAACGCCATCGTCACACCAACTGTACCTGAGATCAACAGTGAGGTGATGCCGATGATGCTCTGCTGCTTCACTTTCAGCTGCTTAAACAGGATGGCCCGTGGTGTGATGGAGAAACTGGCGAAGAAAAAGCCTAGAAACGCATATCGGGAGAGCCATAGCAGCTCAGGTTCGTCGAAGAAGCGTACGATGAGCGGGGCACAAAAAAATAGGATGACATAAATCATCGCACTTACCGCCACATTGAACCAGAATACGGAGTCGTAGTCAAGTTTCGAAGCGTTTTTCCGGTTGGTAAGCGCTGAGATAAAACCGCTTTCCTGAAGAGCGGAGGCAATGGCAGTGAAGATGACCAGCTCGCCGGCCAGCCCATAGTCGCCGTCCGTCAGCTTTCTTGCCAGTATAATGCCAAAGACAATATTGAACAACTGCATTACTCCGTTGTTCATCATGCCCCATAACAGGCCTTTTGCTGTCTTATCTTTCAGTGTCGTCATTTAACTCTAAACACTCACCTCTTACCTCTCACCTCTCAATTATACATATGTATCATGTTCCCATCGTACGAGATGCGGTAGCGATAGAGCACACGGGGTGACTTAAAGTCACTGTTGCCACGTTCCAGAATCACGCCGTCGTTGTTCAGGTCATATACGATACCGCAGTGAGGACAGGTGGCACGTCCGTTATCGGTTACGCTCATGCGGTAGCTGGCTCGGTCGCAATTCGGACAAGAGAGGTCGTAAACTCTGTAGGGGTTGCCGTCAGACGCCAGGTTGGGTGTGCCCACAATCAGTCCGCCAAGACCGAAATAATACTCCTCACTGATGGCGTTGAGAGCATATGAGTTGGTGCTGACATAGGATTTCATGATGATATTGCTGCCCGACTGTCGGATGATGGTGAACGACCCGTAGTTGTTGACGCAGTTCACCAGTTCCGGATACGACACCACGGTGAAACCGCATCTGACCTTGTATTTGGTACTATATGCGCTCGACACCTCGTCCTCGCATGCTGTAAACATAACAGACAGCAATACTGATATCGAAAGCAACTTTATGATGTATATGTCCTTCAAGTTTTTCATGCTCCGTACTTTATTTAGAAAGACAATTCCGGATCGGCAATAATCTCATCAATCTGCCGCAGTTCTTCCTCGGTGAAAGAGAGTCCTTCGAGTGTGGCCAGGTTGTTGTCGAGCTGACGAACGGATGAGGTGCCGATGATTACGGAGGTCACCCGATGGTCGTTGAGCACCCATGCAAGAGCCATTTGTGCAAGGCTCTGTCCGCGTGATTTGGCAATCAGTCCTAGTTTTCGAGAGGCTTCCACACGCTCAGGTGTCACCTGGCTCTGCTGCAAGAATCCGGTGGATTTCGCAGCACGGCTGTCAGCCGGGATTCCATTGTCGTATTTGCCGGTGAGCAGGCCTTGTGCGAGTGGTGAGAAGCAAATCACCCCGCTGCCGTTGTTGGCGGCAATCTGGAAATTCTGGTTCTTCGCTTTCTGATCGAACATCGAGCAGCGGTACTGGCTGAGCAGGCAAGGCACATGTGCTTCGCGGAGTATGTCGTAGGCTAGTTGCTGCTTGTCGGTGGGGTATTTTGAAATTCCCACATAGAGAGCCTTTCCCTGACGCACAAGCTGGATCAACGCCTCCATCGTCTCTTCCACCGGGGTGACACCATCGTAACGGTGGCTGTAGAACACATCGAAATAGTCCACTTTGCAGCGCTTTAGACTCTGGTCACACGATGCGATGAGGTTCTTGCGTGAACTGCCGGTGCCATATACGCCGTCCCACATGTCGTGACCCGCCTTGGAGGAGATGAAAAGCTCGTCGCGGTGTGAGCCCAGCTCAGAAGTCCATATCTTCCCGAAGTTTTCCTCGGCACTGCCGGGGGACGGTCCATAGTTGTTGGCAAGATCGAAATGGCATATGCCGTTGTCGAACGCATGCACAATCATGTCTTTGGCCACGGAGAAATCATCTACGTCGCCGAAATTATGCCAGAGTCCCAACGACAGCAGCGGCAATTGGACGCCACTATTGCCTGAATATCTGAAATTCATAATTGTAAGTGAATAGTGAAAAGTGTATTTACTTTATTACTTATTTCAACAACAAAGCGATGGTCTGTTCCATCTTCTCGAAATGAAAACTACCTATCACATCGTCCATCAGGGCCTGGATGCGATCGTTGCATAGGTTGCCGACCGCCCCTTCGTGGGTGTGGTGGATATTTTTGTCGGGGGTGAAGTTGCCGGCTTCGATGTCGAGCCCCACTTTCTTATAGGCATCGCGGAACGGCATTCCTTCCTTGGCGAGTCGGTTCACCTCTTCCACGGAGAAGATAGGGTCGTAGATTGGGTTGTCGAGGATATGCTTGTTCACCTTCATCTTGTTGATAATGTAGGCGGTCATCACGAGGCAGTCTTTCAGTTCGGTGAATGCAGGCAGAAACGCTTCCTTGATGATTTGCAGGTCGCGGAAATAGCCTGATGGCAGGTTGTTCATAATCAGGGTGATGGTCTGCGGGAGTGCTTGCAGCTTGTTGCATTTGGCACGTGTAAGCTCAAAAACATCCGGGTTTTTCTTATGTGGCATGATGCTGGAGCCGGTGGTGCAGTCGTCGGGAAGTTTCACAAACCCGAAATTCTGACTGTTGAACAGGCAGGCATCGAAAGCCAGCTTCGCCACCGTACCGGCGATAGAAGCCAAGGAGAAAGCCACGTTGCGCTCCGTCTTGCCACGTCCCATCTGAGCATATACCACGTTGTAGTCCATCGTGTCGAAACCGAGCAGGTCGGTGGTCATTTGGCGGTTGAGCGGGAAGGAACTGCCATAACCAGCGGCAGAACCGAGCGGGTTGCGGTTCGTAATCTTCCAGGCGGCGAGCAGATATTGAAGGTCGTCCACAAGGCTTTCTGCATAAGCACCGAACCACAATCCAAAACTCGACGGCATCGCCACCTGCAGATGGGTGTAGCCGGGCATCAGCACATCTTTGTAGCGGTTGCTCTGTACGATTAGCTCGTCGAACAACCCTTTGGTCAGCTGGGCAATTTCGCGGATCTGGTCGCGGATAAACAGTTTCAAGTCCACCAGCACCTGGTCGTTGCGTGAGCGGCCGCTATGAATCTTCTTGCCGATATCGCCCAAACGGCGGGTGAGCAGCAGTTCTACCTGAGAGTGTACGTCTTCCACGCCTTCTTCTATCTCAAACCGTCCGTTTTCCACATCCTGATAGATGGATTTCAGCTCTTTCAGCATCACAGTCAGTTCGTCTTTCGTAAGCAGGTCTATCGACTCGAGCATGGTGATATGGGCCATACTGCCCAGCACGTCGTATTTCGCGAGATACATGTCCATCTCACGGTCTCTTCCGATGGTGAATTTTTCAATCTCGGAAGTCATGTGCACCGATTTTGTCCAGATATTATCCACAGTATGTTCTAAATGAAAAGTGAAAAGTGAAATGTGAAGGAGGGCTTTTTTAATACGGTATTTTCGCAAGCATATCGGCGAAACGGTCAACGCCGTCGCTCAGCTTATTGCCCAATGCCATCTTCAGAAACATATTCAGTTCTGCATCAAGTGTCACACGCATGGCACAGGTTTCGTCGCTTGTCGGCACCACTTGAATCCAGAGGGTCAACGGGATTGGCGACTGCTTTGAGGTCATCTTCACCAGTTTCTCCGGCTCACGCTCAATGATCTCAATCACCATCTTTCCCATTGGCGGCACGTCGATACTCATCGTATCGGTGGTGAATTCCATGTTCTGGAGCACCTCCATCGCTTTGTTGATTTGCTCATCCGATGCTTGTTCATGCAAGCTGTCTGGCACTTCCACGTCGCCTGCTTTCCGTTTCAGTGACTCCAGATTGCTCAGATCGGATATCTTTGCATATACAGCGCTCTGGCTGTATGCTATATGTTTTGTTCCGCTTTCGTATTTTGCCATAGTTTATCCTTTCCAATTAGCCGGATTTTTTCTCCATGTGTTCAACACATCCACCTGGTGTTTGGTGATATAGCCGGTTTTAAGTGCAACGTTGAGCACAGCCTCATAATTCGTCAGGGTAATCAGTTTCACCTTTGCATTCTTGAACGCCTCTTTAGCCGCATCGAAACCATAGGTGTAGGCAGCCACCATTCCAATTACTTTACAACCGTTGTTGCGGATGGCATCCACGGCTTTCAGACTGCTGCCACCTGTGCTGATAAGGTCTTCCACCACCACCACCTTCATCCCTGGTTTCAGCTCACCTTCAATCAGGTTCTCCAGGCCGTGGTCCTTTGGTTTCGAACGGACATACACGAATGGTTTGTTCAGCACGTCGGCCACGAGCGCACCCTGAGGAATGGCACCAGTGGCAACACCGGCGATGGCGTCCACCTCATCGAAGTTCTCCAGAATCACACGGCTGAGCTCGGTCTTCACAAACGAGCGCAGGTCAGGATAGGAGAGCGTTTTGCGGTTGTCGCAGTAAAACGGTGATTTCCATCCGCTGGCCCATGTGAACGGGTTGTCGGGTTGTAACTTGATAGCTTTAATCTTGAGCAGTTTCTCTGCGAAAATCTTGTCTAATACCTTCATACATCTTTCAGTTTTAATAGTTCCTGAATATTCAACAAATGCAAAGATACATAAAATAATGCACTTTCTTGCCAATCACCTTATTTATTTAAAGATTTTTTTCTTTATCTTTGCAAGCAAGAAACAAAACCCATGAAAAAGAAAACGAAGAATATCACCAACCTGGATGCACTCAAAGCGGTGCGTCGCGGCAATCGTGAGGCAGAGCAAATCATCCTCGGTCCCGGATTCCATGCCACCACCCGCATCCACCAGTCCAAGAAAACCTACACCCGCAAGTCGAAACACAAAAACGACTGGCGAAAGTTCGGAGGATGAAAAAAACGATGTATATTTGCAGTGAAAAAAAGCACCTGATATATGAGAAAGATTTCATTGATGATGCTGATGCTCCTGATGTGGACCGGACAAACGGCATGCCAGGTGGCGGAAGTGAAATGGGACAGCCGCAGCCTGCTGATTGACGGTAAGCGGGTGGTTCCCGTGATGGGAGAAGTGCATTATTCCCGCATTCCCGACACTGAGTGGGACCAAGAGGTAAAGAAGATGAAAGAGGGTGGGGTGACCATTCTCGCCACTTACGTCTTCTGGAACCATGTGGAGGAGGAAGCCGGCATATACCGCTGGGACGGTCAACGCAACCTACGTAAGTTTTTGGAAGTATGCAAGCATCAACAGATGCCTGTTGTGCTTCGTCTGGGACCGTTCTGCCATGGCGAGGTGCGGAACGGTGGTATCCCTGACTGGTTGTTTGCTTTAAAGACTGCTGACGGTAAGAATGTGCGGCTGCGATCTCAGGAACCGTTGTTCCTTCGGGCAGTGGAGCGCCTTTACCGGCAGATTTTCACCCAGGTTCAGGGTCTTCAGTGGAAGGACGGAGGTCCGGTCATTGCTGCTCAGTTTGACAACGAGTATCGTGGACGGGGCGAATACCTGATGGCGCTGAAGAAAATCGCCAACGACATCGGGTTCGACCTCCCGTTCTACACCCGCACTGGCTGGCCAGAGCTGACCACACCTATCCCCTTCGGTGAGATGCTTCCACTCTATGGCGATTATGCCGATGGCTTTTGGGACAAGTCCATTCAGGAGGCGGTTGGAGACTATTATAAGGCGTTTAATTTCAAGGCGTTCCGTTCCTCTATAGCCATTGGGACCGATTTATTGGGAAAGCAAGAGGAGACTATCAGCAAAGGTGATAGCGGCTACCCGTTTTTCACCTGTGAACTGGGTGGGGGGATGGCTACGGCCTATCATCGCCGGCCTTTCCTCTATCCTAAGGATGCCTACTCCATGGCAGTAGTGAAACTGGGTAGCGGTTCAAATCTCCTTGGCTATTATATGTACCACGGAGGCACCAATCCTGAAGGCAAGCTGCATACGCTCAACGAATGTCAGACTTCTCCAGGCACTGCCAACAACGACCTGCCTGTATGCACCTATGATTTTCAGGCACCACTGGGAGAGTTCGGCCAAGCTTATCCGCATTATTATCTGCTCCGCAAACTTCATCTTTTCCTTCAGGACTGGGGCGAGACACTCGCACCGATGGATCCCGTGTTCCCGTCGGCACAAGATTTGAGGAAAGGAGAGGACACGTCTCTCCGTTGGTCGTATCGTACAGATGGCAGCCGTGCTTTCATCTTTATCAACAATTACGAACGATTACAGCAGTTGTCCGACAAGAAGAACGTGGAGCTGGACGTGTGCGGTGTACGTTTGCCGAAGCTGACGGTTCCTGCCGGTACCATCTGCGTGTTGCCAGTAAATATCGACGGCATACTCTATGCTACAGCCCAGTTGGTAGCAAAACGCGATGGCAAACTCTATATGGAACAGATTGAAGGCATCCCTACAACAATCTGCATGTCAGACGGAAAAGTGCTGAGAAACGTGAAGGCTGGAGGTCTCGATAAACCGGTTTATCAGAATATATATCTGATTGACAGCCAGACCGCCGGATATCTTTTCCTTGACAACAAAACGGAAACGCCGTTACATCAGTTGATGTTCCGTAAAGTGCATGATGCGGGTCCACTGCGTACGATTCAGCAAGGTAAGGCAAAGGTGGCGGAGGCTCCTGACAAAGCTGACTTTGAACAGGCGGCTGTCTATATGATTGGCCTTCCCGACAACCATGACGGGCAACTGATGCAGATTCATTACCGTGGAGACTGTGCCCGTCTTTATGCCCGTGAAAAGCTGATTGCCGACAACTTTTACTACGGACGTCCGTTCTGTTATGGTCTGTGGCGCCTGCCAAAGGATGTGAAGCAACTGGAGTTGCGTATTCTTCCTCTTCAGGCTGATGAGCCGGTATATCTCCCTCATGAGGCGGACCGGACGCCAGGCGAGGCTGTTGTTGAGATAAGTGTCGTTGAAATGAATAAAGTAAAAACAAATCCTAAAGTTTCAGGCTAATATGTCTGTAAAAGCATGGAGAGAACCGGTGGTAACACCGACTTATGAGGCAGGTGCCCCTGAGAAGACCCCGATATTTCCCGAAAAACGAGTGTATCAGGGTACGAGTGGTGTGGTGTATCCATTCCCTGACTCGATGGCAGATGAGAAGGTCGGCAAAACCTATCAGGCTGTCTATATAGAAAACGAATATATCAAGGTGATGGTGTTGCCTGAACTGGTCGGTCTCATTCAGATGTCCTACGACAAGGTGAAGGCTGCCCGCTATGCAAAATTGGCAAGATCTCTTGATTGTAATCATCAGGGGATTATGAGTTTAGATTTGGAAGATTAAAGGGTACTTCTATAAATTAGTTTTAATTATTTCATGGGTGCTCTATTGTGCTTCGACGCTTTACGTTCCTTAGCGGCATCTTTGTCCTTTTGCCTTGAACCATAGCCCGCTATGCTTCTGCGGCTGCAAGTACAAATCTACTCGCTAATAAACTGTAAATCTTCTGAAGCTAATTTATAGAACTACCCTAAATATTAAAGTTCAAAAATATGATTTATACAAAGACAGGAGACAAAGGGATGACCAGCCTGGTAGGTGGTCAGCGTGTGAGTAAGACCGATGATCGGTTGGAGGCTTACGGAACGATTGACGAGTTGAATTCACAATTGGGGGTACTCATCACCTATGTGGAGGATGATGCTGACCTGGCCATATTGGCCTCGATTCAGAACGGACTGTTTGTGCTTGGCGGTTATCTTGCCACCGACCAATCGTCCACTGAGCTTCGGCAACAGACGGTTGTGACCGAGACGATGGTGAAGGATGTGGAACAGGCTATCGACCGCATCACGGGTGAGATTCCTCCTCTGCGTGCTTTCGTCTTGCCAGGTGGATGCCGGGGCGCTGCCGTAGCACATGTGTGCCGCACTGTATGTCGCCGAGCCGAGCGACGTATTATCAGCCTCAACGAGCATCTTGAAGAAACCGGTGGTGTCAACATTGACGAGAATGTGCTCTCATACATCAACAGAATTTCCGATTTTCTTTTCGTTTTGGCTCGAAAAATGAATATAATTTCAAATCAAGATGAAATTATATGGAAAAATACTTGCAGTTAAAAAAAAAATTCATACTTTTGCCGCAAATTTGAAAAATGGCTTCATGCCAAGCGAAAAAAAGAGAATTTATGTTTAACCTTAGCGGTCTGTTCAATGCGTAAAAAGCCAGCATTCCGCTAGTAAATCTAAGGAGAAAATTATGTATTGGACTTTAGAGTTGGCGGTTTCACTGGAGGATGCTCCGTGGCCTGCGACAAAAGAAGAATTGATTGACTACGCCACTCGTTCGGGTGCGCCGATGGAGGTAATTGAAAATTTGAATGAGATAGAAGATGAAGGGGAAGTCTATGAGTCCATAGAGGAAATATGGCCTGACTACCCGTCAAAAGAGGACTTCCTTTGGGACGAGGATGAGTATTGATAGGCTTCTTTAAGTCTAAATTATTTAATACCAGCGAGATAAACAACTATGGTTTGTTTGTCTCGCTGGTGTTTTATATCCCTCCTAATTGGTGCGTTTCCCATTGTCGAGCGATACGAATACATCCACTGCTATCTTGATAATGATAATGCCGGACACAAGGCAACCGACACTCTTACTGGTATTTACCCAGATAAGAC
>FLNU01002353.1_pt1 | contig 26292 bp, 17 predicted proteins | sample 1140361 | NCBI WGS metagenome assembly FLNU01 (sample SAMEA3878206, study PRJEB12797) | bioreactor metagenome | biome: Moose rumen | place: Sweden | collected 2011-10 | reverse complement strand
CAGGTTTCACCCGCCATTACGGTATCCCTGATTCAGTGTTTGCCGGCGCACAGTTGCAGAATACCACAAGCGGTTGGATGGTGACGGATAATGGTACAAATCTCGGTGGTAACCACGTATATTGCACGAGAGATGCGACCCTGAATTATTGGCTGGTAACAAGAGAGATAAACCTGATGCCTCAGACGGGCGAGAATGGTATATACTTGTCGTTCGACCTTGCCCTGTCGTCGCAAATCGGTTCTTCTACATCGCCTGCTACAACTGACGGACATAAGTTCTATGTGGTGGTATCAAAGGATGGAGGTGAGACTTGGCTTAAAGACGATGCTATCGTTTGGGGTGAGGACACTGCAACCGTAGATTATTTCTACAAAGATATACCTGCCGGTGTCGGCACGCGTTATCACCTTGATTTAAGACAATACGCAGGCAAGAAAATTAAGATAGCCTTTATCGAGGGCGCTGCCCCGTTAGGTGCCGCCGTTATTCACCTCGGCAATATCGAGTTGGCTGAATATGCAGTGCCTTGCTTCGGAGTGGATGGTGTGTCGCTCAAAGTGGGCAGTACAACGACTACGGTAACTATTCGTTCAGATGAGGATGCCATAACTACATGGGAATATGCTTTGGGTAGCGTAGGGTTCACTCCGTCAGACTTAAACGCTGTGTCGGTATCGAATAAGGTGTTTACACTGACAGACTTGCAAGGGCTTACCTCTTACGACATCTACGTTCGCTCGGTATGTGACGAAGAAAATCGCTCATCGTGGAAAGGTCCGTATTCGTTCACTACATTCGATATTCCTCTATCGTTGCCGTATTCTGACGATTTGCATTGGACATCGTTCAAGTCGGAATGGACACAATATTCGGGCACTTTAGATAATCTGACAAGCGGTAGTTCGGCGTGGTCAGTGGGCCGCAGTTCGGAGGCTTTCGGTTCAAGCCATGTTAACATCAATACTTATGGAGAGGATCATCGCCACTTGCTCGTTTCGCCGAATATCAGTTTGGAGAATGTGCGCTCGGCTGAGTTGTCGTTCGATATTGCTATTACTCACTATGCTTCATCCAGTGCCACCACCAATCAACATGGTCACGAGTTCTATGTGCTTGTGTCGAACGATGGTACATGGTCGTTTGATAGAGGTTGGCGTTGGGCAGATGACGATGAGCCGTCAGACTACTCGTATGATGAGATAAGCAATACGGGCGATAGGTTCGTACTTGACCTCTCAGATTACCTTGGTGAGGTTGTTCAATTCGGTTTTTACGCCGTTTCAACAATGTCATCATCCAGCGGCGAAGATGTGGACCTCCACCTGCAGAATCTCGTTGTTGACTCCGTATCGAGTGCTGCCTCTTGTATGCCGATACGCTCTATGAAGGTAAATAACGCAACCTATTCGTCTGCCAATGTTACTTTCCGTGCTACCGGTATTCAGTCGGCAAGAGAGATAGAGTATGTAGTGTTGTCGCAATACGATATGTTCAACCCGTCGATGGCTATCAAGTCCGATACCAATGTGGTAACGATAACGGGTCTGTCGTCATCTACAAGTTACTCTGTCTATACTCGCTTGATGTGCGCTGACAGCACTTGGACAGAGTGGTCTGGCCCGTTTGCACTGCGCACGGCTGAGTGTACCCCGATAACGGGCATTACCGTTGATGAGGTATCGTTCAACGGTGCCACCGTTACTCTTAATACTTCCTCTTCGTCAGCTGCGGCAGGTTATCAGGCAGTGCTGGTAGAGCATGGTAATGCGCCGGATATGTCGCAAGTGGTGACTCGCGTTGTTAATCAGATAACAATGGTTAAGCCGCTATCGGTAAGGACTGAATATGATGTTTATGCTCGCAAGATATGTCAAGTAGGTGATACCTCGGAGTGGTATGGTCCGTTCAGCCTGATGTCGCCTTACGGTTTCCCGTTCTTTGAGTCGATGAACTGGACGGAGATTGACGATCAATGGAAAGTGTATAAGTCCGATAGTTATAACAGCCTCAATTCTTTAACCGAGCCGAGCTCTTCTTACTACAGTTATGGATGGTTTGCAGGTCAGGAAGGAAAATGCTTTGAGGAGTCGCATGCTTACGCTACTTCGTACGGTACATCCTATGGATCGGGGTACAACTATATGCTGGTAACGCCTAATATCGATTTGTCGTCGGTATCAAGCGGAACGGCATTGTCGCTCAGTTTCGAACTGGCATTCTCTAACAGTTCGGGTGATCCGTTCACAAGCACAAGTAGCAGCCTTGATGGCAGGTATTTCTATGTAGTGGTATCTACGGGCGGCAACTGGAATATTAATAATGGTTGGAAATGGTCATCCGACGCGGTTACTGACTTCCAATTTGCTGAGTTGTCGCCGGAAGGAACGCTTTACGAACTCGATATGTCGGCTTATGCGGGTCAGCAAGTGAAGATAGGTTTCTTCAATGCTTGTTCATCGTCGGCAAGTTATACGACAGGCTACACTCATCTTCGCAATGTTAGTGTAGATGTGTCGGGTGCGGCAGGTGTATGCGCCGGCATAAACAATGTTACGGCAAGCAATATAACACTTAACTCGGCTGATATAACATTCCAATATAAGGATACAGAGTTGCTTGATATGCTTAAGAATGCAGAGGTTGAGGTTTCTGATGACAAGAACTTCTCAAATATTGTATTCACGACCTCTTTGAAGACTGTTGCTACATGCTCCGTAACAGGTTTGCAGCCGTCAACGACATACTATGTTCGTGTTCGTCAGGAATGTCCTGATGGCGGTACCTCATCGTGGAGTCATGCTGTTTCGTTCCGCACTGCTTTGGGTATCAGGTATCACGAAGATTTCAGCGGGGCATTGACTGATTGGACATATTCCGATACGCAGTTTGGTTCAACAAGAACGGTTATTAATGCTACTTCGTCGGGTTCATGGAGTCGTATTACCCCGGCAAGCAATGATGGTGTGTTCACAGAGCCGTATATACGTATCAATATATGGAGCACTCGTGTAGGCTGGGCAATAACACCGGCTATTGACCTCACGCCGAATGTAGGTCAAGGTTTGCTGTTCGCATTCGACTTTGCTTGGTACAAATATTCATACAGTGCTCCGTACAATACGCCTCCTGCTCCGGCTGATGACGACAGATTCATTGTAGCCGTATCGCTTGATGATGGTCATACCTGGCTCAGGAGCAACGCTTTCGTATGGGATTGCCAGAACACAGGCGACTATGACCTGACGCAGTGCAACGAGGTGCCGCAGCGCTTCTTCCTCGATTTCTCGCGATTTGCGGGGCAGACTATAAAAGTGGGCTTCTACGGAGAGTCAACAGTGTCAAATGGTGATAACTTTATGGCTGTTTCCAATGTCGATTTCAATGCTGTTACTCAGATTTCATACAGCGATTCGATTTGCGAATTCTCTGATTATGCCAACTACGGCTTTGAATATATGGCAGAGGAGTTGAGCATAGGTGACAACCAATTTACATACATATCGCAGAACTTCGACACTATAACCACTCTGAACATTAATGTGATGAAGACGCTCACAGATACCGTCAGCGGCAGCGTTTGTGAGGGTGATGTGTTCACGGGTTACGGTTTCAACATGCAAGCAACGCGGTCAGACTACTACCGCCGCGTTGTGGAAGGTTCTAACGGGTGCGACTCGATAGTGGTTCTCGACCTGTCGGTTTATCAGAAGGCTCGCGTAGATATTGAGCAGGAGGTATGTGCCGGCACTTCTATCACAATCAATGGTAGGACCTATTACAACAATGCCGTTGCCGTTGATACTCTCACAATAGACGAAACGGGTTGCGATAGTATCATCACGTATTACCTCTCGTTCAGCGATACGGCTCATCTGCACACGGTGATTAACCGCATTGCATGCTTGGGCGACTATTATGATGATGGTCTCTTCCGCCAGAACGCTGCCGGTACTTACACGAAGACCACAACCTCAGCAATGGGCTGCGACTCAACGGTAACGCTGAACCTATATGTAACGGATGCCCTCGGCATGATGTACGACACGGTGCATATTCTTGACTTGCCGTATAGTTTCATGGGTGAGGAACTTATACCCGTCGGTAGCGAAGGCGGTGATTATACTTTCTCGTTTGATAGTATTGCTACCTGCTCAACGGCAGAGTTGCATGTGTTCGTTAATAGCGAGACGGCACTGCATAATCTCTCTTCGTCAGAGTTAAGTATTTCGCCTAACCCCGCATTGATAGGTCAGCAGATTATCATAGGTGCAGATTTGAATAGTATGGGCGATATAACCCTGTCGGTTTACGATGCGGTCGGCAGACTCGTCTTCAGGACCTCTGACAAGTCGGGTATCCTGCCCGGATTGAGTACGGCAGGCTATTATACCATCCGTCTCAGCTCAGCCAAGGGTGATAAGCATGCTAAGCTGCTCGTGAAGTAAAATAGTACTCGGTGTCATAGACGCCGAGTACGTAACATGGCGGCATGCGAAGCCGACTATGGAATACAAAATCTCGCCACACTGATTATTAATCAAGTGTGGCGAGATTTTGTTTACTTATCCCTAATCAAACAGTGTAGGGCTGTCGTTGTCCAACTGTTGCAGGATTGAGCGGATGATCGTCTCGCGTATGAAGCGGGAGCGGTTGCGGATATTATATCGGTCGCAATAGCGTTGCATGGCGTTCAGCTCGCTGTCGTTGAGGTTGATGACAACGCGGTTAGTGCGTGGTGGTTTCTTCTTCATATCTGAAAGAGTTAGAGTGCTATGGTTATTTTTGCTCCGGTATTGCAGAAGGTGTGGGGACCGTCAACAGAATAGGGTAGGTTACTTATATATTCGGTGGCGGTAAGGCGTGCATTAATAGCCTCTGCGTACAGGCTGATGATAAGTGCAGAGCGGTCGCTATATTGATATCGCCATGCTATCTGCGCTTCAGCTAATAGTCCGCCTTTGATGTTTTTGCCCACGGGAATGGCGTAGCCCAAGCCGATACCGAGTTGCGGTGCGTGTTTATGGATGATAAAAGGTGCTTCAAATCGCACTTGCAGAGGTAGGAAATTGCAGGCGGAAGAGAGATAGCGGTTATCAAAAAACATACCTCTGTATCCGAAAGCACCTCCTACAAATATCCGTCGGTCAAAGAGATTGGCGGTGCCGATAGCGAGGTCCATGCCGAAGGTTGCGCCACAACCGCTGCGTGGTAAGAACGAAGCACCGGCGCCGGCGGATAGTACGAGCGACACCTTCTTGCTATGCTGATTGCTCTCTTCTTCCTGCCGCGGTTGCTCTGCAACAATATAGATGCTGTCCACTTCAGACATAGGGTATTGAAAACGAGCACCGGTGGCATCTTTGAGAACGACAATCTCTTCGTTCCGAAAGATTATTTCTCCTTGCAGTGTGCCTCCTGAGCGTAAGCGAATCTCCTCCGCAGAGCAATATGCGGTACTAAGTACCGATAAACTTAGCACGACAGACGCTATGGATACCGAGTGGGGCAGCGCAGATGCCACTCGAGATAGCAACATATTATATTTAGCAGCAACTATTTTATATATTGAGTGCATTACAAATAATAACTCATTCCTTATCACTTATTTCGAGGTCGAGTTGGCGTTTGAGCGGGTCGGCATTGGTAACGCAGACTCTGATGCTGTCGCCGAGGGCGAAGGTTGTGCCGGTTGCTTCTCCTTTAAGGCAGAACTCCTCTTCGTGGAGATGGTAGTGGTCGTAGGGCGTAATTCGGCGGATAGGTATCAATCCTTCAGCCTTATTCTCGCGCAGTTCGACATAGATACCCCAATCTACGATACCGCTTATAATGCCATCATACTGCTGCCCTATGTGCGACTGCATAAACTCTGCCTGCTTATATTTAATGCTTGCCCGCTCTGCCATAACCGATAGTTGCTCGCGTTGCGAACAATGCTTGCACTTCTGCTCGTATTCTTCTGCTGAGGTTTGATTATGTGCCGGTGCAGACAGATATTCGGTGAGCAAGCGGTGTACCATTATATCCGGGTAGCGGCGGATGGGCGAAGTGAAATGGGTATAATAGCGGAAAGCAAGGCCGTAATGCCCGATATTATCTGTTGAATAGACCGCCTTTGCCATAGCGCGAATAGTAACCATCTCTATTAGTGATTGCTCTTTTGAACCTTTGGCCTGATGCAGAAGGGCGTTAATATTCTTTGAGATAGTGCTTTTACGGTTAGATTTGATGTCGAACTTATACCCGAAGCGGCTGATAAATTTGCTCAGGTCTTGCAGTTTGTTTTTATCGGGGACATCGTGCACACGATAGACAAACAGTTTTTTCATCTCTTTGCCTATATGTGTTGCAACGGTGCGGTTGGCAAGCAGCATAAACTCCTCGATAAGGTGATTGGCATCGGTTGATGTTTTTAATCGAACGGCGAGAGGTTTGCCTTGTTCGTCAATATCGAATGTAACCTCTTCGTGGTCAAAATCTATAGCGCCTTGTTCAAACCGGCGTTTACGCAGTTCCTTCGCAAGCGAATTAATGGTTTTAAGTGCAAAAGGTAAACTGCTTTCAGCCATGTCTTCATTGTTTTGAGAATCGGCGGAGTCGAGTATCTCTTGTGCCTGTTCGTAGGTAAGTCGGTGGTTGCTGCGTATGACGGTGCGGCAGATATCGTAGTTCAGCACTTGGGCATCGCTGTCGAGCGTAAAGATAACCGAAAATGTCAGTTTGTCCTCATCGGGACGCAGGGAGCAGATTTCGTTGCATAGTTTCTCCGGCAGCATCGGCACCGTGCGGTCAACAAGGTAAACAGATGTGGCGCGACTATATGCTTCTGCGTCAATGATTGAGCCTTGCTTGACATAGTGCGTTACATCAGCGATATGTACGCCTATCTCATACTGTGGTGCAGCCCCGCTCTCGCTCTTTATGCGGAAAGAGAGAGCATCGTCGAAGTCTTTGGCATCGTGTGGGTCGATAGTAAAAGTGAGGACTTCGCGCATATCTTTGCGGCGACTTATCTCTTCGTCCGTTATACCTGCTTCAATCTTATCCGCCGCATCTGCCACTTCTTTCGGATAACTATATGGTAGCCCGTATTCAGCGAGTATGGCGTGCATCTCAGCGTTGTTCTCTCCGTCTTTGCCGAGGATGTCTATTATCTCACCTTCGGGCATAATGCGCTTACTGCCTCTGCGAGTAAGGCGGACTACTACTTTGTCGCCTTCCGTTGCTCCGTGAAGAAAAGGTGTAGGCACGATGATACCGTCTTTAAGCAGCTTGCTGTCCACCATGACAATACCTCCTTTGCGTATATACTCAAGCCGCCCGACGAAGGTGTCGGGTTGCTCGGGCAGACCGAGTTCTTGGCGCCGTGCAGCTATCTGAGATTGCCTTTGCTTTTCCTGCGCTTTATATTGTTTGGCTTTGTTTCTGTTCTCGAAAGCAAAATGCATCTTCTGTTCTGCTCTTCTCTTGGCTCTTTTGTCCCCTTTCTTCATATTTGTAAACGTTCCGTAATATATGCCTCAAAAATCATGCAATTGTAAGGTTTAGTTATCAAAATGTCAAAAAAAAATGTCAAATATAAAATAAGTTTTACTATGTTAGATATTTTTTGTATCTTTGCAGTCAATGTGCAAATTAGCGAAAGTAATAATTTTAATAATATACAACAATGCAAATCAAAGTAAGTAATGTAAATCAGGTGTCGTGGAGAGACATCAATGTACACGCTAATCTTCCTGAGAATCTGCGTAAATTAGAGGAAATAGCCTATAATCTTTGGTGGGTTTGGAGTTCCGATGCGAAGAACATTTTTCGTTCTATTGATAACGGTGCATGGCATAAGGCGGAGTCAAACCCGATAGTGTTGCTTCATACATTGTCGTACGATAAGATTGTAGAGTTAGGTCAGAACAAAGAATTTATGGCGTTGCTGGATAAGACTTATTCAGATTTTCGCGAGTACATGGATGTTCCCCGTGACGATAAAAAGCCGACTATTGCCTATTATTCAATGGAATATGGCTTGTCGCATATTTTGAAGATTTATTCCGGCGGTCTTGGTATCCTTGCAGGTGACTATTTGAAAGAAGCATCTGATTGCAATGTGGATATGACCGCCATAGGTTTTTTATATCGCTACGGTTATTTCACTCAAACTCTATCTCCGGAGGGTCAGCAGATAGCCAATTACGAGGCTCAGAATTTTAACAATCTGCCTCTCATTCAAGTGAAGAACGAGGATGGTACGCCGATGATTATCAATGTGCCTTATCCCGGTCGTTATGTATATGCATATCTTTGGCAGGTAAATGTGGGTCGCATAAAGCTCTATCTGCTTGATACTGACAATGATCTCAATTCAGAGTGGGATCGTTCAATCACTCACCAACTGTATGGCGGCGATTGGGAAAATCGTATCAAACAAGAGATAATGCTCGGTATAGGCGGCACTATCGCATTGAAGCAGTTAGGCATTAAGAAAGATGTATATCACTGCAACGAGGGTCACGCTGCATTAATGGGCTTGCAGCGTCTTGTTGACTATGTAGAAAGCGGCCTTTCGTATAATGAGGCTCTTGAGGTGGTTCGCGCAAGCGGTCTATACACTTGCCACACCCCTGTTCCTGCCGGTCACGACTATTTCGAGGAGGGCTTATTCTACAAGTATATGTCAGAATATCCTGCAAAACTTGGTATTGAGTGGAATCAGTTTATCGGTATGGGTCGCCAGAATCCTGATAACAGCAGCGAGAAATTCTCAATGTCGGTGTTTGCGCTGAATACTTGCCAAGAGGCAAATGGCGTATCGTGGTTGCATGGTGAGGTAAGCAAGAAGATGTTTGCTCCCGTTTGGCCGGGATACTATCCTGAGGAGTTGCATGTAAGTTATGTTACTAATGGTGTCCACATGCCTACATGGGCCGCTTCAGAGTGGAAAGCTATCTATCAGAAGTCCTTCCCGAAAGAGTGGATTAATAATCAGTCTGATCCGAAGATGTGGGCACCGTATGCCGACCTCTCTGATGAGTTGATTTGGGCTACTCGTATGAGTTTGAAGCGCAAGCTGATTGATTACATCCGTGAGCAGTTCCGCGACACATGGATGAAGAATCAAGGAGACCCTGCCCGTATCGTGCAGGCTGTCAATTCGATGAAGGCTGATACTCTGATTATAGGTTTTGGTCGCCGCTTTGCTACATATAAGCGTGCTCATCTTCTATTCAACGACCTTGAGCGTCTTGACAAATTAGTTAATAATCCTAATTATCCTGTTCAGTTCCTCTTCACCGGTAAGGCTCATCCTGCTGATGGCGCAGGTCAAGGGTTGATTAAGCGTATCATCGAGATTAGCCGTATGCCGCAATTCCTTGGTAAGATTGTTTTCCTTGAGAACTATGATATGCGCCTTGCGAAGCGTCTTATCTCAGGTGTGGATATCTGGCTTAATACACCTACTCGTCCTCTTGAGGCTTCGGGTACTTCGGGTGAGAAAGCGCAGATGAACGGCGTGCTCAACTTCTCCGTGCTTGACGGTTGGTGGTACGAGGGGTATCGCGAAGGTGCCGGTTGGGCGCTGACTGATAAGCGTACTTATGAGAATCAGGCTCACCAAGACCAACTCGATGCTGCCACTATCTATCACATGCTTGAGTCGGAGATCATCCCGATGTATTATGCTCGCAACTCTAAGGGGTATAGTCCTGAGTGGATAGAAACGATAAAGAACTCCATGACGAAGATTACTCCGTTCTACACGACAAAGCGTATGATGGACGACTATTTCGAGCGTTTCTACAACAAGCAGGCTAAAAGACATGCGATGCTCGTTCAGAATGATTATAAGATGGCGAAAGAGATTGTTGCATGGAAAGAGAATATGGTTAAGCATTGGGACGAGATAGAGGTTAAGTCTATTTCAATGCCTGAGGGTCTGATGGATAATCCTGAGGTCGGCGATAAGTATAAGATAGAGGTTGTGTTAGATACTAAAGGACTGAATGATAAGGGTCTCGGCGTAGAACTTGTTATTGTTCGCACGGGTCTTCATAACAACGACCACCTCTATGGTGTTAAGGAGTTGCCTATGGTGAAGGCAGAGGGGTCTTTACTCACTTTCTCTAACGAACTGACACTTGACTATGCGGGTAACTTGAAGATGGGCTTGCGTCTCTTCCCAAAGAACGATCTCCTTCCTCATCGTATGGACTTCGCCTACATCCGTTGGTTGTAAAAAGTTAGAAACGAGGATTGGCGCACTCACCTGCGTCTCAATAATTGGTATAAGTAAAACTGCGATTCCGCTATAAAAAGCAGAATCGCAGTTTTTATTTATGCTATTATTACCGAGGCAAGCCGAATGTGGTATATCCTATATTCGGTGTTTATTCTCACCCTTTACTTATAAGCTTTTACGATGCGTGTTACAAGCGGGTGTCGAACGATATCTCTTTCTCCAAAAAACACGAATGACACTCCCTCTACTTCCATCAGTTTCGCAGTAGCATCTTTCAGTCCTGACACTTGATGCGCAGGTAGGTCAATCTGTGTCAGATCACCGGTTATTATCATCTTTCCCCCTATACCAAGCCTTGTGAGGAACATCTTTAGTTGTGGTATGGTTGTGTTCTGCGCCTCATCAAGAACGACGACGGCATCGGCAAGCGTCCTACCACGCATAAAGGCAAGAGGTGCAATTTGTATTACTCCTCGCTCCATATATTCCTGCAATTTCTGAGCAGGCAACATATCTTGCAACGCGTCGTATAGCGGCTGAAGATACGGGTCAACTTTCTCTTTCATATCCCCCGGCAAAAACCCGAGTTTCTCGCCCGCTTCTACGGCAGGACGTGACAGCACAATCTTCCTGACCTCTTTATTCTTAAGAGCACGCACGGCAAGGGCTATGGCGGTATATGTCTTGCCTGAACCGGCAGGACCGATGGCAAAGAGCATATCGTGGTCGCTAAAATCATGCACTAACTGCTGCTGCCCCTCTGTTCGGGCGATTATAGGCCTACCATTAACGCCATGTAAGATAAGGTTATCATGCCCTGCAGTAGCGGGTTGCTGACCGCTTTGCATAGCAATGATATGCTTCTCGTCAAGCACCCCATGCTCTGTGCAGAAACGCTCTGCTTTTAATATCAAGTCTTCAAGATGCTGCACCTCATCCGCAGCACCGCTCAGCTTTATGTTATATCCGCGAGCAATAATCTTCACCGCAGGAAACATATTCCTCAGGCAAAGCATATTCTTGTTATTGACGCCATAAAAAACAGCGGTGTCAATTGCGTCATTCAGTTCTAATATCTTTTCCATTTATTAATATAGTAGAAAGTAGAAAGAAGAAAGTCGAAAATTTGAGTACTTAGTCACTATGTCCTTAGCAGTAGGTACTTAACTCTTCATATTTTGGTATTTTCTGAAGAAACTCATAACCGGCATCTGTCACATTGCAGGCAAATGTCTGCCTACCATTGCTAACGATGAATGTAGTCACATTTAGTCGGCGGTTATACACCGCAATCTGGTCGAAAACCCGTTGCGTGAGCGGCACGTCTTTAGCCTTAAACTCAATGATACATAGTGGTTGTAATGTTTGCGAGAAGACTACAGCATCACACCTCTTTTTCAAATCGCCCACGCATATCGGATGCTCAACAGCGATAAGGCTCTTCGGATAACCCATCTCTTCAACCAACCAATGAAGAAACGCTTGACGCACTTTCTCTTCGGGCGTCAAGCGAACAAACTTGCGTCGCCAATCGCAGAACACGACGCTTTTCTCATTTTGTGTTTTAATGTTAAGCAATCCGAGTTTTTTTGAAAGTTGAAAGTTGAAAGTTACAGTGGAAAGACGGTAGAGACGGTCTTTTCGACCGTCTCTCAAAGAAGTAAAAAAGTCTGAACGTTCGGAGACGTTCTCCACTACCAGAACGTTCGGAGACGTTCTCCACTACCAGAACGTTCGGAGACGTTCTCCACTATTTTTGACTTTTGACTTTGAGCGTAGCGGTCTTTCGACTATCTACCTTTTTACTTCGTTCCTTTAAGTGATGTCGTTCGGTTGAAGATGAGGTGTTCGGCTGTGCTATCATCGTCAACCACGAAATATCCTTGCTTGAGGAACTGGAAATGGTCTTGCGTTTCTGCCTTGGCAAGCGATGGTTCCACTTTTGCTGTTATCACTTTCAGCGAATCGGGGTTGAGCAGTTCGCGGAAGTCTCTCTCGTCAGCCGACGGGTTTTCTACTGCAAAGAGACGATCATAGAGTCTCACCTCAGCATCGAGGGCTGCCTCGTACTCTACCCAGTTGATTGTCGCCTTTGTCTTGCGTGTTCCGCCTTCTGTTCCCGACTTGGTGTCGGGGTCGTAGGTGGCAAAAACGGTGGTTATATTACCCTCTGCATCCTTCTCGCAACCTGTTGCCTGCACAATATATGCGCTCTTGAGTCGCACCTCACGTCCCATTGGCGACAAGCGATAGAAGTTCTTATCTCCCTCTTCTTGGAAATCGCCACGCTCTATCCATAACTCTTTCCCGAAAGGCATAACCCGCGTTCCGAGTTCTGATTTGCCGTCGATATTCTCGGCAATAATATTCTCTTTCTGCCCGTTCGGATAGTTTGTAATAACAAGTTTAACGGGGTCGAAGATAGCACATACTCTCGGCACTTTCTCTTTCAGTTCTTCTCTCACAGTATGTTCAAGTAGTCCTAAATCGATAGTACCTTCTACTTTAGTATAGCCAATCTTGTCGATGAAAGCACGAATAGCCTCGGCGGTATAACCTCTTCTGCGTAGCCCGCACACCGTCGGCATACGCGGGTCATCCCAACCTGCCACAAGACCTTCCTGCACAAGTTGAAGCATCTTGCGCTTTGACATGACAGTATAGGTTATATTCAAGCGGTTGAACTCATACTGATGCGGACGATAGTCCCTGCCGTATGGTGATAATCCTAAGAACTTATCCCCTGAGAATTGGTCTATAAACCAATCATATAGCGGGCGATGCACAACAAACTCCAGCGTGCAAATAGAATGTGTTACACCCTCGAAATAGTCGCTCTGACCATGCGCAAAGTCGTACATCGGATATACATTCCACTTGCGACCGGTGCGGTGATGCGGATGATTGGTGATGATACGATAGATAATAGGGTCGCGGAAGTGCATATTAGGGTTAGCCATATCAATCTTCGCCCTCAAAACCATCTTGCCGTCAGGTATCTCACCCGCCTGCATCGCCTCGAACAAACGCAAGTTTTCTTCGATAGGACGATCGCGGTAAGGCGAGGGCTTACCCGGCTCCGTCGGTGTCCCCTTCTGCTCGGCAATCTGCTCGGCAGTCTGCTCGTCAACATAGGCTAAACCGTCTTTTATAAAACGAATAGCAAGATTGTAGAGTTGCTCGAAATAATCTGACGCATAGAACACCTTACCCCAGCGGAAACCGAGCCAAGAGATATCGTGCATAATGCTGTCAACATACTCCACATCCTCTTTCACGGGATTGGTGTCATCAAAACGCAGATTGCACACTCCGCCGTACTTCTCAGCAATACCGAAGTCCATACATATAGCCTTTACATGACCTATATGCAGATAGCCGTTCGGCTCAGGCGGGAAACGAGTCTGTATGCGTGAATCATTCTTCTTCTCTTGGATGTCTTTCTCTACAATTTCTTCAATAAAATTCATAACCTAAATGAAACATTAGATATTAAACATTAAATATGCGCTTTATCTTACTATCCGCACTGTTCCCGTCTTACCTTTCAACACATACTCCACTCCGCAAATCGGGGTGTAAGTGTGTGGCAAGTCGGAAGGTGATTGGTGCCACTCGTCAACAAGATGCCCGTTCCCGTCATATAGTTTCAAGTCTTGTTCAACCGTAACATAAAACTTAAGGTCAAGGTCGGAACAGTCACAATATGCCGTTGCTCCTCTTGCGACAATATCCTCTTGCGACAACGGCACGAGAACTCCGTCCGGTACCGGCTCCTGTTCGGGGTCTGTCGGATCGGGGTCTGTCGGATCAGGGTCATCCGGTTCGGGGTCAAGCACTACCTTGCTCGTTCGGAAGGTGGCGGTGCCGTTAGCATCAGGATTAAGGCGTACGTAGAGATAACCATCGCGCGATGCAGCCTTACTCTCCCATGTGGCTGTTGTATTGCCCGCAAAATAGTCGCTCCCGCCGGCAGGCACAGTCAGTACCCTGCCGTTGACAAAAGCATTATTCGGGTTAAGCGGGAAATCGCAAGTGTCGCCGATATACAGCGGTAGGGTAGAAGTACTTGTCCACGAAACGCTCAGCGTATCACCGCCGAAGTCATCATAATGAATACGATAGATAGTACTGCTCGATTTGCGTATAACATCAAACGGCACATCCATAAAGATGCGCGTCGAACGATCCTCGCAGTTCGTTGTGCTCCATAGTGACGGCGTGAGTGTTGTCCCCGCCGCACAGCGGAAACGAACATAGACATATTTATTTGCCGTCTTACTTAGCAGCGTCGTCATCTCTTTTTTCGTCAGACAAAGTGTTCTGCCACTCTCTTCAACATCAAAGCCAAACACGCCCAGCACCTTCGGGTCAGAGGTTGAGAAAGAGGCGTGAGATGTGGTAGAAACTGCCATTTGCATTGAGTGAGCAGCTGTGGAGGTAAACGTTGTTGATTCAAGCCAATCTTCCGACTTAATATAGAAAACCTTATTCGTGTCATTTGGCGACAACACCTCCGCCTTATCATACTCCAACGGGAATGTACCTTCGTCAAACGGCGGAATATTCTCCACCTTAAGCAGTCCGGCACCCGTTGTCTGCATACGAACATAGAACAAACCATCGAAATCCTTTCCGTTAAGACCGCTCTTCACATTGTCAATCGTCTTGTTTATCTCGTCCATACTCAAACGAAGAGTATCAAGCGAGGCTACATCATACACCTCCCAGAAGTTAGGATCTTTCTGCGACAGGTAGTAGTTACAATCGTTGTACCCCATCCATATTCTCAAGTTTTGCTTGCCGTTCCAGACGAAGCGGATACTATCATTTTTCCACTCAGAATAAGGGAATATATAAACCTTATCGGTATCGTTAGGCGCGATAGGCAATTCCTCGCCGAGAGATACGCGATGAGAGTGCTCATCGCAGTTACGGAATAAGGTGTCGGGCAAAAACGATACACTGCCACCTTCTCCAAAAGTAACCTTTACGAAAGCCTGAATATCATGATATATACCTAAAATAGAAAAAGCATCGCGGTAATTCCTGCCAATGGAGATGCTATATATCTTCTGCCCGTTCTCTATGACTGAATCAAAATCTAACGGCTTCGGCATCTCCGTAGTAAGCGATACGTCGCCTGAGTCGTCCCCGTTGAAGAACTTATTCAAAATAGAATCTTGATCATACACGTGATCCGCGCGGCAAGTGAAGTCCAGCAACGCCACCGGTGTCTTGGTGGTTGTGGAATTGACAGGCGCGAACTTAACGGTCAACGGCAAATCGTATGTCCACGCCGAGAACCAATAAGTACCGCCACTCGGCAGATTGGTATTAAATTCCGATGACACAACATACGCATTATCGCATGTCCCCTGTGCCTGAACCGCTGCAACGCAGCATAATATAAGTAGTAAACTCAAAAATCTTTTCATAACCTACAAAGTTACAAAAAAATATTTATACCACACAGATAAATCACAATTTTATTCGAAAAAACAAAAAAAAGTTGCATAACCTAACGTTATGCAACTTATAGTGGAGAACGTCTCCGAACGTTCATACAACGTTCGGAGACGTTCTCCACTATATTATTTTCCACTTTTAATCTGAGAACTTAGCACCAAGGTATTCGCGGTTCAGCCGTGCAATGTTTGCAAGGCTAACCTGCTTCGGACATTCAGCGGCGCATGCTCCGGTATTGGTACAGTTGCCAAATCCGAGTTCGTCCATCTTTGCTACCATAGCCTTTGCTCTCTGCTTAGCCTCTACTCTACCTTGCGGAAGCAAAGCGAGTTGCGACACCTTAGCAGCAACGAAGAGCATAGCAGAACCGTTCTTACAAGCGGCAGCGCATGCTCCGCAACCTATGCAGGACGCGGCATCCATAGCCTCATCAGCAGCGGGCTTCGGAATAGGGATAGCATTTGCATCTGGAACACCGCCTGTATTAACCGAGATAAAGCCGCCGGCAGCCATTATCTTATCATACGCCTTACGATCAACCATAAGGTCTTTGATTACCGGGAAAGCATGACTGCGCCAAGGCTCGATAGTTATCGTCTCACCATCATGGAACTTACGCATGTGAAGTTGGCACGTGGTGATTGCAGAGTCAGGACCATGAGGATGACCATTTACGTACAACGAACACATACCGCATATCCCCTCTCGACAATCGTGATCAAAAGCTATAGGATCTTTGTGCTCTGAGATAAGTTTCTCGTTGAGGATATCAAGCATCTCAAGAAAAGAAGCACCCTGAAATACATTATTCAACTCGTAGGTCTCAAAATGACCCTGCGCCTTAGGACCTGCCTGCCTCCAAACGCGAAGTTTAACATTAATATTACTATCCATATTGTTTATTGTAATTGTTCAAAGATAATTCACTTCTTCTATATAGCAAAATTGTTATTTGCTGCTTTCGTAGTAGTGAGGCACACCCATGCCTCGCGTGAAGCACAGGAGTGCTTCACTACTATACAACTGCAAAGTTAGATATTTTTTTTTGAATGACAAAAAAAATCCCAAAAAAATTATAGGACACCGACTCATCGCGCCTCAATGCGCGATTACGCAGTTGACTTTCTACTTTAGGGCTCTGCCCGCACTTTCCACTTTCAACTTTCAACTTTCAACTTCCTACCCCAACACCACGTCCATCACCATCATCAGTACAAAGCCGATTGCAAAACCAATGGTAGAGAGGTTGGAGTGTGTACCTTGCGAGGCTTCAGGTATCAGTTCCTCTACCACCACATAGAGCATTGCACCTGCCGCGAAAGCAAGCATATAGGGCAAGACCGGCGTAAGCCATGTAGCAAGAAGGATGACGAGCAGTCCGCCGATAGGTTCTACCACTCCGGATAGTGAACCGATGAGGAAGGATCGCCGGCGGCTGTTGCCGGCAGCACGCATCGGCATTGAGATAATCGCCCCTTCGGGGATATTCTGTATCGCTATACCGAGCGAGACGGCGATGGCTGCGCTCATAGAGATACCTGCTACGCCTTCTTCTGCTCCGGCGAGGACTACGCCTACCGCCATTCCTTCGGGCAGGTTGTGAATCGTTACCGCGAGGGCAAGCATAGCGGTACGGGATAGTTTGGAGCGCAGACCTTCGGGCTTAGATGCACCTACATGCAAGTGCGGCGTGAGTTCATCTATTGCTAAGAGGAACAATATACCCAATAGAAAACCAACCGATGCCGGCATTACTGCCCATGCGCCTTTATCGGCTTCCGCCTCGATAGCGGGAATGAGCAGCGACCAGACACTCGCCGCCACCATCACTCCCGAAGCAAATCCTAACAGGGCTTTCTGCAGACGATCAGGCATCTCCTTCTTCATAAAGAAAACAAACGCCGAGCCGAGCATCGTGCCTAAAAGCGGAATAAATAGTCCGAGAATTATTGATAATTGATAATTGCTCATAGAGTGTAAATTTATTCTATCCGACACAAAAGTACAACGAAAATTATACATATACAAATAAAAAGCAGATTCTCATGCACTTTTTTCACTTACTCCCTTGCATATATAGTTTATTGTGAGTATCTTTGTAACTATGCTTGCAACTCCGCTCGAAATGGAGTGGCTTTCCCTAAAAAAACTGACTAATAAATGTCAATTATTATCAGTTTCAATGTTTAACCCAAACACATTTTCCGTATGAAAAAATCTATTTTACTTCTTTGTGCGTTTGTACTGGTATTAAGTGCAAACGCCATCCCGCAATCCAGAGTGTTGCATTCATTGAATGATGCACGAGATATTCGCGTTGAACGCGACCACGGCAGACAGCGTGCTAAGCATTTCAAGGGTATTCAGCAGAAAAACAATGTGCTGAAAGCGCCGAAAGCGCAAAAAGAGACCTATGTCGTAAATGTAGGAAGTGTCGATTACGATGTTGAGTCGTCGTATGATTACGAGGCGGATGCATATTTGCCCGCAGTCAACTACAAGATTTTCAATGCCGACAGTAGCAAAGTGTTCAAGTTCTACATCCTATTGGAGGCTGGTATGACAGATGTAGAGTCCGGCAAGACCTATACCTTCGATGACATGAGTCAATGGTATTGCTACTGGGAGAACCCGAATAGTCCCATGGAATCCGGCGATTTCACAGATGCTACTTTCACAAAGACCGTGGCTGCGGATGGTTCATATACTTTAGTGGCTTCGGCAACAGATGATAATGGCGATATATACAATATCAATTATGCAGGTCAGCCATACGTTCCCCAAGTAATCGATGTCACTATCGGTGTCATTTATTCCTCCTATTATGCGGAGACTCATGAGGCATATTACCAACTGTTAGATGCAGACAACCAATATGCGTTCTATTTCGACATATATATAGACGAGGGATTGACTGATGTGGAGTCAGGCAAGACATACACCATAGCAGATATGTCTTCATATAGGACATACGGCTACCGTTATGTCGATTACAAAAATCTCGATTTTGCTTCGGCTTCATTTGTTAAGACTGTGGCTGCGGATGGTTCGTTCACTATAACTGCATCGGTGACAACACCTAAGGGCGACACGTATAACCTCTCCTATTCGCAGGGTGCACCGACCATTCGTGAAGAAAGTCTCACGTTAGACGGCTTCTTTATGCAGGACGAATATTCGTGGCTGCTGAATGCGGCGGACGAAGATACTACCGTTTTTGTTTCGTTAGTGGTATATGACGCTTTCACTGAAGGCACATACACGGAAGCGGAATTAGATTCTTATTATACGTTTGTAATTCTCCTCGGAGCAGATACTACGTATTATAATTTAGTCGAGGCATCGATAGCCGTTGCACCTGCGGGAGACAGCATATACACCGCTGTTGGTACTATGTTAGTTGCCAATGAGAAAGATCCGACCGACCAAGTGCTCTATACGCTCAATATAACCGCCCGGGAAGTGGCAGTTGATCCTGTTTCCGACTATGATGACATCTATCCCAAAGAAGCGGATGAAGACCTCAACCAAACATTTGCAATTTACGATGTGGATGATACCTATTTAGAGCAATACGGAAGCGTCTATGTAGAAGCAATCAATGAGGATTTGTATTATATCGTATTAGATATCATGCTGCCGGAAGGTGCCACAGAGTTGGCTGCCGGCGAGTACGATATTAATTACACCTACGGCTACCAAACCGTTTACTCCGGCTACTATTCCATTCTCTATGGCGAGGTTGTTCCATCACTGGCGGCATCGCTCATAGAGGAAGACGGAAAGTTATACTATGACAAGATTTGGTGGATTGTTTCGGGAACGGTAACTATAGACGACAACTTGACCATTACTGTGGATGCTCTCAATTCACTCGGACGCGCCATCAACGTAGTTTTAAACCCCGGAGCAGAGGCAATTGAGAATGTACACGGCGAGACCGTTGCCACAAAACGTATCGAGAACGGTCGTCTTGTGATAGAGAGAGCAGGTCGCCGCTATAATGCGCTCGGTACACACATTGAATAGAGCGATTTGTTGAGTTAAATATAGGCACCGATCATTGGAGTTAAGTGCCAACTACGTGACCTTGTGGTACGTTAAGAAATCAGGAATCAGTAAATGCGCGGGAAAAACTTTTTCCCGCGCATTCATTTGCAATAGTGGAGAACGTCTCCGAACGTTCTGTGGAGATGACACACTAATATTCATAAACTATTGCATAATTGAAAAAAAACGAAAAAAAATGAATATGTGATTTGTTTATTTACAAAATAATTACTAATTTTGCGGACAGATTTAGCAGTTAAATGTAAAAAATGTACAAAAATAAAGTAATATTATGTATAACAGAGAATTACAATCGTATATTTTACATCTAAAGATTGCTTCTTCAAACATTTTTGCTAATTTTGTACTTTGATGTTAAACCTGCCGAGAACGTTTCCGAACGTTCGGGTGGCACCTTGTGCGTTGCGTTGCGCGATTACATATTGAAACAATCAAACCCGTAAGGGTGAGGATTATAAGAAGCGTTTGCTTTACCCTTTATTAGGAAAAATTCGGAACTTTTCCATAACGATAAGAGAATTGCAAATAGTTTCCGCGTGTTTAGCGTGGAGTTACTATTCCTGCATACTTATCGTTAAGGTTTTCCGAATTACCTCCTAATAGAGTGCGCGGCATAGCAGCCTCACGCTTTTGTTTAAAATTTAACCGCTTCGCTTATGGCTGCTGCGAGGCGACAAAAATTACTTACAATATGAAAAAATCTAATTTTGGAGCCTATCTCTGCCTGTGCGGAGGTATTCTTGCCGCCCTTTTGACGAGTGCATCCATGTTTCGTGCCCTCCATTGGCCGGGAGGGTCTTGGCTGATGATTATTGCTGCTTGTCTCACTATCGTGTTTGCATGTTTAGCGGCTTGCTGGTTGGGGAAGTCCGATTCGTTTGCTGCTATTATTGCTGCAAAAGGCAACTGTGCAAAAAACCTGCGTAACACGTTGATTGCAACAAGTATCGTGGTTATTTGTTTGTCTGTAGGAATTATTTTTAGAGTTAATCATTGGCCATACGGTGGAGCTATTGTAGCTTATTCCTCTATTGTTCTGGCTATTCTATTCTTCTTAACAGGTATTTTTGCATATCAAGTAACAAAAAAATAAATGCACCTATTGATTCTTAATGCTCTGCAATAACACAAAGATGCCTCGCATGTAATTCTGCGGGGCATCTGTGTGTTGTATTATGGATTACTTAGGGCGACTTGCGTTCCTCTGCAATTACATGAAATCCTTAGCGCAAGCGGTACATTAGTCCTTTGTACTTTAAATACTATTTAAATGCCATTTAAATACCATTTAAATAGCGCAAGCAGTCCTTAGCGTAAGCGGTACTTTATTTTTACATCATCTCGATGAGGAAGTTCTCGTAGCCTAATTTCTCGATGTAGTTCATGTACTGCTTCTCCCAAGCCATGTGTGCTACTTCGCCGTCGATCCATTTCTCAATGAGTTTCTGGGTCGGTACATCGTCTGCGAACGCAGCGTGCAGACGGCTCAGTTCCTCTACTGCCGCAGGATTGTAGTCCTTCTCTATCTGCTCTTTCGGGTCATCGTAGAAGGGGAACTCAATGGTTTTCATCGCTTCCTGCAGGTCAGCGGGTTTGCAGCCGAGTTCTACCAATCGGTTGAGCACTTCCTCTGCCTCATCCCACTCTTCTTCGGCTTCCTCTTTCCATTTGTCGGCGAGTTTGTTCCAGCCGTTCAAACGGTTGTATGCCGAGAAGGCGAAGTGTTGTTTACTGTTTCCAAACCAACCGGCTCCGTACATAGCCAGTTCTTTCAATGCTTCTTCACGTGTCATAATTGTATGTGTTTTATAAGGTTATTATAAAAGTTTCACTATTTCTTCCTCGATTTCTTCGGGTTTGGTAGTAGGAGCGAAACGACCTACCACGTTACCCTCTTTGTCCACAAGGAATTTGGTGAAATTCCAGCGGATGTCGTTCTCTTTCTTAAATGTCTTGCTAATGCCCTTAAGCATTTTAGCGGTAGCTTTGGCTGTGAATCCCTCGTATTTTTCTTCGGGACCATTTTCTTTGAGGTACGTGAACACAGGGCTTTCATTCTCGCCGTTCACTTCGATCTTGGAGAACTGCGGGAAAGAAACCTTGTATTTGAGTTGGCAGAAGCTGACAATCTCCTCGTCCGATCCCGGGGCTTGCTGACCGAACTGGTTGCAAGGGAAGTCGAGAATAACTAAACCCTGATCCTTGTATTTCTTGTACAGGTTCTCCAACGCCTCATACTGCGGCGTGAATCCGCAACCTGTAGCAGTATTAACAACTAAAAGGACTTTGCCTTTGTACTCGTCTAATTTGACTTCATTCTTTTTGGTGTCAAGCACCGTAAAATCGTAAATAGTCATAATTGTATCTGTTTTAATTTGTTTGCTAATGTTTTCTTCTTCGTTTGCATGCACGCAACTGATTGCGAGGACACAGGAGATAAATACGGAGAGTAATGTCCTCATGGAACAGTGTTTTTATATCGTTTGCAACGCAAAGATACAGCTTTTTCTGCACTTATGCAAATCACAACCCTTTTTTTATAAAATAACTTAACTTTCCACTTAATTCTCCAAAAATCTTAATTTTTGGATGATTTGTTGGGAACGTCTCCGAACGTTCAGACTTTAGTCGGCATTCAATGCCGACTTTATAAAGACGGATATAAGTGCAGCGGAGAACGTCTGGGACGCGGACGGCTCGTCCGCGATCAAATAGTGGAGAACGTCTCTGAACGTTCAAATTAATAACTTAGTGGAGAACGTCTCCGAACGTTCAAAATAATAACTTAGTGGAGAACGTCTCCGAACGTTCTCCACTATTAAGAGACGGTGAAGAACACCGTCTCTACCGCGCATCACCCTTCGTCACTTGGTACTTCCTATGGCGGAAAGGGAGGGATTCGAACCCCCGGAGCCTCTCAGCTCGCCGGTTTTCAAGACCGGTGTAATCGACCACTCTACCACCTTTCCTTCGTGAACCGAACGCAAAATTACCGCTTTTTTCTAATATACACAAGAAAAAAATCTAAAAAAACACGTTTATCAAAATTTTTACATTGTATGCACACCTCTTAATGTTAGTGGATGACGCCTGGGGCGCGGACGGCTCGCCCGCGATAAAATAGTGGAGAACGTCTCCGAACGTTCAAAATAATAACTTAGTGGAGAACGTCTCCGAACGTTCTCCACTATTGAGAGACGGTGAAGAACACCGTCTCTACCGCGCATCACCCTTCGTCACTTGGTACATCCTTCGTACCTCGTACATAAGTTCTTCGTACTTTATTTGACTTCTTGACCTTGCAGCGTATAGGTCTTGTCACCACGGACGATGAAGATTTGTCCGTCACGTAGGATAGTGCGGGAGTTAGCCGAGGTGGCGTTGGTATTATCAATGCCTTCAGGCATATTACTCTTGCCTTGAATGTTCAGTCTGCCCCAAACGGGGTGTGCTATATACGCATCTACACTCAAATCGGGAACATAAACGGGTGCTGTAGTAGAAACCTCAAAGAAGGTCTTGTCCTCTACAGCAGGCGGGATAACAGCATCAACAACCATTCTGCTTAATTGTGAGCAAAGGGCAAAGGTGTTGTCGCCGATAGATTGTACAGAAGCTGGGATATTCAGCGTTTGTGCATACGCGCAGCCATAGAAAGCGGCATCACCTATTTCCTCAACGCCTTCGGGGATAGTGATAGTGGTTAGATTATGGCAGTTATAGAAAGCCCAACTGCCGATGTGTGTTACTGCATTGCCTGCAAACTCAACGGATGTAAGACTGCGGCAATCCTCAAAGGCAGACGCTTCGATTTCAGTAACAAGGGCAGGAATAGTAATCGCTTTTAAGTTCTTGCAGCCTGCTACCATTGAATAACTTATTGAGGTTAGTGTTTCTGGCAGTTTGAGGGTGTCAAGATTATAGTAGCCACTAAAGGCTTCGTCTGCAAACTCGGTATTGGTTACGCCGGAGACATCCAATGTCTGGAGAGTCTTATAGGAGCGATTGATGAAAAGTAAAGCGTTTTCCGTCAGTTCACCGCTATTGATGGTGACATTGGTTAAGACCTTTGTATAGTACGGCCAATAATCTTCATGTATATCAAAAGCCATTGCCGGAGCTTCTATGGAGGTCAGACTATTGCAAGTTGCAAAAGCCCACTCTTCAATGCTTGTGACGCTATTGCCAATAGTCACAGAGGTCAGATCGGTGCAATATGCAAAAGCCCTCCCTCCAATGCTTGTGACGCTGTTGGGTATCTCAATAGAGGTCAGATTGCTGCAATCTTCAAAAGCCGACTCTCCAATGCTTGTGACGCTGTAAGTCACAGAATTATAGTTGACGGAAGAGGGGATGTTTGCTGATGTTAGACCATTATAATTACTATTAGTAAAACTAGAATAAGTGACTTCTGCTGTTTGGGAAGAATCATCAAGGTTGTAATACAAACCGCCAATTTGAACGTGCTCGTAATTTAGAGTGGGATCCGGCGTTATGGTTGTCGGACAATCAACTACACTTACAGTGATTACTGTTCCTGTAGTACCATTGAGCGAATAGCATATTGAAGATGTAATATCCTCTATATCTACTGTTTGGTCAGTTCCATTAGTCCAGAGGATACTTACCGAAGTGATGCTTGCATCAAAAGTGTAAGAATACCAACCGTAATCATCCGTACTGACAATCTGTCCCGGCCACGAATCAAACACATTGCCCGCGGCGGTCCACGCCCATAGGCGAACGGTTGACCAAGAGGAACAACTACTCGGGTCCAGCCGCACTGTAATGGCTGCTGTTGCAATTCCTACACCGGCTACCAGTGCAAGGAAGAAAGTAAAAATTTTCTTTTTCATAATTGATTAAATCATTAGTGTCCCCTAATGATTTTATGTTTTAAGTTTTTGCCTACTCTTTATCGGATTTTCGGCTTACTCCGCTGAGTACCATAAACTGGCAATGAGGCACATAAAAAAGCGCGGTACTCCGTATCGCTTCCATTGGATTCGCGGGATTTCTGGACTACCCTATTAAGCCAATATCTGTCGAACAAAGCCCACGCTGTCAACGTGAGCATCGTGCTTTGTTCTTGGCTTAATAATTCTACAAAAGTGTCCAGTTTTTGCGAATCCAAGTTTCAGCGCAACGCTTTATTTATGTATGTTGCCTTTTAGTCGTTGTGTTTCATAGGCGGGATATTTGTTTGTTTCTGTGTTTATCTTTCTCCTAACATTTAACGATTTAACGTCTCGGAGAGGGGACGATTTATTTCTCCATCAGTTGATTCAGTTGTTCTTGCAGTTCAGTCTTGTTTGGCAGGTACAACTGGTAGCGTGCAGCAAAAAGGTTATTATCTATTCCTGCAAGTGCGTACTCCATGAGTAGCTCATCTTTCTTTGCTCCAAGCACTATACCAATCGGCGGGTTATCATCCGGTTGGCAGATTTCTGTCTTGAAATAATTAAGGTACATGTTCATCTGACCGATGTCTTGGTGCTTGATTTCTGCACGCTTGAGGTCAATGAGTACATAGCATTTCAAAATCGTGTGGTAAAACACCAAATCCACCTTGAAACGGCGGCTGCCGATAGGAATGACATATTGCCTTCCAATGAACGCAAATCCCCGTCCGAGTTCCAACAAGAATGTCTCCATGTGTTTTTTCAACGCTGCTTCTAATTCATTTTCTTTGTAGCGTTTCTGCACAGGCAGCCCCGTAAACTCAAGTACAAACGGATCGTGAATAAGGTCGGATGGCTGGGCAACTTGGTATCCTTGTTGCGCCATGGCAAGAACACCCTCTTTGTCGGTGCTCAATGCCAGCCGTTGGAATAGACCGCTGCTTATTTGGCGTTTCAGTCCGCGAACAGACCAATTCTCCTGCACTGCTTGGGTCATGTAGAACTGCATCTCCAACTCATCCTCGCATTTGAGCAACTCCAAATAATGACTCCAGCTCAATTTTCCAGACACCGTCTGGATTTTTGGGAAGTGCGTATAGAACAGCCTCATATTGAAGAGATTGGACCTTGAATAGCCTTTCCCGAGGCGTACCGTAAGGTCTTTGGACAAGTTGGTCAGCAGCTGTTTGCCGTATTCTGCTTTCAGTTTGCCTTTTTGCTCAAACTCCACAATATATTCACCCGTGTGCCAACTTGCAGCCAAAAGCGAAGTGTTGACCGCTGAGATTGCCTGCGTGCGTGCATCGTTCCACAAATCGGATATTTGCGACACCAATTGTATATAGCCAGAATCCGTTGGAGCGATTGGATGAAGCGATTCTATTTTGTCGTTATTAGTCATTGCGGATTTTGTTTGTTTCTATATTTGTTTTAATCGACCAAATGTGGTTGATGCTTTCTCCTATTTTACGTCTCGGAGAGGGGACGATTTATGTCATTCATTTTGAACGTTCGGAGACGTTCTCCACTGATTATTTACTGAAGTTTCCCACTTATTTCGCCAAAAATTTCAATTTTTGGATAATTGTCTTTCCCTGAAAAAAGTTGACTCAT
>FLNU01001243.1_pt1 | contig 26393 bp, 25 predicted proteins | sample 1140361 | NCBI WGS metagenome assembly FLNU01 (sample SAMEA3878206, study PRJEB12797) | bioreactor metagenome | biome: Moose rumen | place: Sweden | collected 2011-10 | reverse complement strand
TTATCAATCGGGTTACCTTCAACCAAAATAAATTTCAGGTGTATCATTTGATTTAGACAGCAGGATTAATAAATAATTTTTAAATTTTATAAATTTCTATGCTCCGCCTTAATGACGGCAGTATTTTTTTGTAGCATAAAATTATTGACAAAGTCTCGCATTGAAGGTTAGAATAACATATCTTTTTAATACAAGATTAGAAAGGAGGTTTTTATATTGGCAGAACTTGATGAAAAAAAAGCATTGTTTGTTGTAATTTTTAAAGACGAGTCTGAACGACAACAATACGTGGATATTTTTTCTAATTTGCAATTTCTTAGTCATCCGTACTTGAAGGAAATGGAATTTATTATGTTGCCGAAAAATGAAAATTTAGCTGTAGCTTGCAATTCTGCTATCAAAAATACCGATGCGAAATACAAATTTTTTTTAACAGCACCAATAACTTTTTTTGATCCTTTCGTAATTAGGGATGTATTAAATAATTTTTTCGATTTTCCTAATATTGGAATGGTAGGTTTGCTTGGTTCGGAAATGCCGATTAGCGGCGATTATACGCAGGCAAAAAATTTATATGGAAAATATTTTTTCTTGGAAGATGCTCAAAATGTTAATGGGCATTGCGGAAAAATGCCTTTGTATTATCAAACTGTTCATATGATTGACGAAGGTTTTTTCGCTATGTCAGGTGATATTCCCTTTGACGAAGATGTTGGAGAAAATTTTGTAATGGCGGCTCAATGTTGTCGTTATCGTCGCGCAGGTTTTGATATTAGTGTTACCTACTCTGAATCCGTCAAGATTATTTTTTTGAAAGATCGTTGTATCTACAACGCTAAAAATGATGTTGAAAATTACAAAAGGCAGTTAGAGTTTTTCCGGATACGATATAAAGACATAGTGACGCCGCTTGTCAGCATATGTATACCGACTTATAATCAGCCGGTATTTTTTGAAATGGCTTTGCAGAGTGCATTAAACCAAACTTACCCGAACATTGAAATTATAGTTGGTGATGACAGTACCAACGAATATGTAAAAAATATGATTCAGCCGTACTTGCAAATTTACGATAACATAAAATATTTTTATCACGGCAGACCGCTCGGCAAAAAAGGTTTAAGAAATGTAACTTTTATTGTAAATAAAGCTTCCGGAAAATATATCAATGTCCTGTTCCATGATGATATATTGGTTGCGGAAAAAATTTCCCGTATGATGGAATATTTTGTTAATGATCTTGAAGGAAAGATTACTTTAATTACCTCTGCGCGATCAATGATAAATGAAAAAAAAGAAATTATGGGAAGAATGAATCCTTTGCAACCGTTAGAAGACGAAATTTTGAACGGCGAAAAAGTCGGGCGATCCATTTTATTTACAGGAATAAATTTTATAGGCGAACTGTCTACGGTTCTTTTTAAAAAATCTAACCTTTTAGCAAGAGATTTTGAAACATATGAAGAAATTTTCGACATAGGCATTTTTTGTGGTGTAAAAGATGTTGCTTATGGTGATATGGGTACATGGTTAAATTTGCTCAAATACGGCGGCGAATGCGTTTTCCTAAAAGATCGTTTAAGTGCCTTTCGTAGACATTCACAACAAAATACCGATGATCCGTATGTTCTTATTCGCGGAAGACTTGAAATTTTGCTTTATGTTACAATCTCATGGTTGAACAATATTTATTTGCATAATTTTGAGGAATATAAAATTGCTTGTAAAGGATGGACAAGATTTATTGAACCAAAATATTTGGACGAAAATTTTTTTAAGGAACTTTTAGATTCTTTAGAAACAGACGAAGTAGAATTTTTGAAAGACACTGTTACGAAATTGTTTTACTATGTCCATTCAGAAAAATTTTCTGAGGTTTTAGATTGTTCAATTAGGTTTTTGTTGGAGGTATTGCCGGAAAAAAATTCCATACGTCCGCTTATTCGTCAGAATAAAAAAACAGGGCTTTGGGAAAAAGCTGACGATGGGATTATGTTGCACGGCGAGCAAAGGTATTAATATGCAAGTTGTAAAATATATGTTTCAGCCGCACGGAGATGAGCGCGGACAGTTGGTAGCATTTGAAGAATTTAAAGACATTCCTTTTAGGATCAAGCGTGTTTATTATATGTACGATACAGCGGAGGGCGTTGTTCGCGGCAAACATGCTCATAAATCTTTGGAACAGATTTTAGTTTGTATTCACGGCAGTTGTAAAATTTTATTGGATAACGGTCACGAAAAGAAAGTTGTACCTCTGGAAAAGCCCTATGAAGGGTTGTACGTTGCTAATGATATGTGGCGTGAGATGTACGATTTTTCGCCGGGCGCGGTGCTTTTGGTATTTGCTTCCGAGCTTTACGATGAGAGCGATTATATTCGTAATTACGACGAGTTTTTAAATTTCATAAAAGACAGAGACAGTCAGTCACCATCCGCCCCCCCCCTTTGTGTGAGTTAGAAATAAAACTCAATTTTTGGGTTAGATTTACTAAGCACACATTTCTGATATTCGGTAACGAATTTGGAAAGATTATAGCCTTTGAAGAGTTTAAGGATATTCCTTTTAGAATCAAGCGCGTTTATTGCATATACGACACGGCGGAGGGCGTTGTTCGCGGCAAACACGCACATAAAACTTTGAATCAAGTTTTGGTTTGCGTAAGTGGCAGTTGTAAAATTTTGTTGGACGACGGTCATACTAAAAAAATTGTGACACTTGAAAAGCCCTACGAAGGTTTATATGTGTCAAGCGATATGTGGCACGAGATGTACGATTTTTCGTCAGACGCAGTGTTATTGGTAATTGCACCTGAACTTTATGATGAGAAGGAATATGTTCGTGATTACGACGAATTTTTAAAGATGGTGAAAAGCAAAGACAGTCAATAACCCCACGTCTCAAGGCGGGGATTTGTGAAAGCTCTGATTGAAAAATTTTTTATATAAACTACTTTTCTTTTGCGCCAAAAGAAAGATTTGCGCGGGTGGGCGCACAAGGATGTGCGTTTTTTGCCAAAGAAAACTATGACGGTTGCGATAAAAATTTTAGAAATTGTAGAAAATTTGCCGGAAATTAATTTTGAGAAAAAAATTATCTTCTACAGAAAATTTTGTAGAAGATTTTTTATTGAAAAATATTTGCCGTTATTTACAAATTAAGCATTACTCCTTAATGAGTTAAAATAAAATTGACAACAAAAAAACTCTACGAAAATTTTTTCGCAGAGTTGAAAATTTAAAGGATTTTTAGGTTATCTGGCCGACCATTGTTTAGTATATTGATTGACGGAGTAAGTACCTTCCGCAACTTGGTATCTGACATTGCTTTCGCCATTGACTTTCAAATTGCCGCCGTCAACAAAATTGATATTAACTTGACCAATCTCTACACTAACTTCAGTGATTTGGCTAAGACTGACGCTTGCAAGGTTGATTAAATCGGTTGAATTGGAACTTTGAACAACGTCCGAGCCGCCGCCGACTGCGTAGAAAAATTCAGTGTAGCCGCTACTGCCTGTCAACGTGTCATTGCCGCCGACGCCGCCCCACAAACTTGAGCCTGAACCGCCTGCATAAATCTGATTGTTAGCATTATCCGCACCAATCAAAATTTCAGCTTGAGACTTGCCGCGACCGTCGACAGTACCGCCGCTTCCTGCAACATAGGAATAAGCTACAACTTCACTGTTCGCGCTGTACCCTACAAATTTATCGCGCGAATTTTGAATCTCAAGCTGTCCTGTGCTGGATTTAACGAAGAAAGAATTTTCTTTTAAGTCAATACCCGCATAATCGCTTGCAAGTTCAACAATTTCACCTTGTTTATAATTGTCGATAACTTTATCGCCGCCGCTGTAGGTATAAGTGTCGCCATATTTGATAATCGTCGTGGAATTGTCGACGCTTGTATTGTTGGTAACAGCACCTGTTACACTGCTTTGATTGATAATCGTGCCGTTATTGCCCGACATATCGTAGTAATCGCCATAATAATTGTTAATAATGGTATCGCCGCCGCTCGCCGCCGTTGTCGTAGGTGTTGAAGTCGTAGGTGTTGAAGTGGTTGTGGTGTCAACAATATTTGTTGTAGTCTCAACAACATTGGTTGTAGTGTCGACGGCCGTAATTTTGCTTTCAGTCTTAGTCTTAGTAGTTGTAGAAGTTTCTGTCGTAGCGGTTGTAGTTGTCGTAGTTGTACTTTCGCTTATAGTCTCCGTTGCTGATGAAGTAACAGTATCCTCTGATTCGGTAGTTATATCTGTGATAGACGTTGTGCTTGTCTCAGTTGAAGCAGTAGTGGTTTCAGTAGATTCGGTAGTTGTCTCAGTTTCGGACGTTGTAACAGTTGTCGTGGTTGATACGCCGCTTTTAACGGTATCCGTCGCAGGTTTAACCGTCTCAGCAGGAGTAGTATCGATTGCTGAAACGCCGAACAATTCGCCAAAAGTTTTATACTCCTTTGGCGTATCATAACTATAGCGATAATATTTAGCATCGGCAATTTCGATAATATCACTTACGCCCTGCAAAGTTATGCTGAACGAAGGAAAAATATTTGATTCTACTACATCGCCGTCATCGGTGTAACTTTGAATTGACGAACTGTCGCTGATAACTACACTACCGTTTACGACTTTCTGAGTTAATACTTTATTACCGTAATAATAATCTGAACCGTCTAACCTAAGCACGTCTTCAGAAGAAAAATCAGCTACGACGACTTTTAAATTGTTAAACTCTGAGGAATACCCCCAAGAATCATCCGGTCTTATCTCAACAGTATCCTTGCCGTCACCGCCGGTAACAGTAACATCTGTCACGTCATCGTAAGCGGAATAAGCATCGATTTTTAACAAATCATTTCCCGCGCCACCGTCCGCGTAAACGTGATCGCTCCGAATATTAACGGTATCGTTGCCTGCATCTCCGTAAATGCTTGCGCCGCGTGACTCAACTTTAATTGAATCGTTACCGTCCCCTGCATAAACTAAATTATCTTCGTCACCAATCCAAATTCCTTCATCATGACGCCCGCCGTTGACGGAAATAATATCGGAACTGCCCAATGCCTGTACCGTCGAGTGATTGCCATACACGGCAATCGAATCTCTACCTTCCGAACCGGTGACTAGAACATTTGACGACGTCGAATAGATTTGATTGTACACTGCCATAAAAATTCCTTCCTTCTATAAAAAAACTTTACTTACAAACCTTTAATTTAGTTTAACATAAAAATTTTAAAAAGTCGTCCCCCGCGTGGGGAATTTTCAAAAAAATTTTAATGTTTAACTGTCACTTAGTCAACCTTGTATCGTGTAATTTTAATCAAGTTTTAATAATTCAGGAAAAAATCATAAAGTTTTAAGGACTGAATAAAATTTTAATCGTCGTGCCTTTATCGACAACAGTACCCGCCTCAATGGATTGTTCAATGGCAAATCCCGAACCTTGCGCCTCAAGATTAAGCCCCGCTTCATTGGCGAGCCTTGACGCTTCACGAATACTTTTTGCGTTAAAGTTGGGGACAACTGCGCTACCTTGCGGAACTTCAACTTCAGGCTTTTCTTCAGTAACTTCCGGCTCAACTTTTTCTTGAGGTTTTGTATTTGTCGGCATACCGGAAGAATCGCCTTCGCCAACATCTTCTGAAAGTTCCTCGTCATCAAAAATCGCTCCGCTAGGCTCAATCCTCATATATCTAAAAACTTGTGAAAAAATTCTGCTGGCAACCGGTGCGGCAATTTGTCCGCCGTAAAAAGTCCCCGACGGTTCATCAATTACCACAAGCAAAGTTAAGCGGGGATTTTCAACCGGTCCGAATCCGCAAAACGACGCGATATAAAGCCCTTCAGTGTAACCCGTGCCGTATTCGTTAATCTTCTGCGCGGTACCCGTCTTTCCCGCAATTCTGTAACCGCGAACTGCCGCTTTACGTCCGCCGCCGGTCGCTACAACTTGTTCCAAAAGTCCTACCAAAGTTTTATCTGTCGCCGCGTCAATAGTTTTTCTGACTTCCTCAACGCGAGTTTCAGAATACGTAGAGCCGTTGGCATTTTTAATCGTCTTGACAATATGCGGCTTTAAAAGTATTCCGTCATTGGCAACCGCACTAATCGCCGTGATAAGTTGCAAAGGCGTAACAGCTATACTTTGTCCTATAGCCATTGTCGCAATGTCCGAATCAACCATTTCAGAAGGATTGTATAAAATTCCCGCCTCTTCGCCCGGCAATTCAATTCCCGTCGGTTCACCAAATCCGAAAAGTCTTGCGTAGTGATTTAATTTTTCCGCGCCTAAATCTAATCCCAATAATGCAAAGCCCGTGTTCAAAGACTGCTTGACGACATCAGCAAAAGTTACCGTGCCGAAACTCGCGCCGTTCCAGTTTTGAATACGCTTGCCCGAAACCATTACGTAACCCGGATCAGCAAAAGTTTGATTGGGGTAAACAATTCCTTCCTGCAAACCTGCGCCCGCCGTTATAACCTTAAACGTTGAACCGGGCTCGTAAATCGAAGATACCGCAAGATTTTTCCACATACCTTCATAATCCCAAAAACGATTAGGATTATACGAAGGACGATTGGCCATAGCTAAAATTTCGCCGGTCTTGGGGTCCATTGCAATGCAGGTTATAGCTAGCGGATTATTTTCTGCCATAGCTCTATCAAGTTCCTGCTCGACAATAAATTGTATCGCGCTGTCAATCGTCAACTGAATTGTCTTGCACCTGTCACCTTGATAGCCGTGCCGCGCAAATATCGACTCCAAAATAGGATTATCGCGGCTGTCAGTGTACAAAAAAGATTCGGTAACTTCGCCCTTAATGTATTTGTCAAAAGCCTGTTCAATACCGTCAAGCCCTTTGTCATCAGTGCCGACAAATCCCAAAACATTTGCCGCAAGTACATCATTTGGATAATAACGTTTAGCCTCGTCACGAAATCCCAAGCAAGTCGCGTAGCCCTTTTCGCGAATCATTGTACGAATTGCTTCATACTCGGCTTGCTCCATACGACGCTTTACCCACACAAAGCCGCCGCCAATGTTTATATCAGCTAAAACTTCCTCAACCGTTTTGTCGACAAGCGGGGCTAAATCTTCCGCAAGTTGCTGAGGATTTTCAACGTGATTGGGGTCGACGAAAAGCGATTTAGTCATAGTGCTTACTGCCAATTCGCGCCCGTTCCTGTCGATAATCGCGCCGCGCGGAGATTGTACAAGATAATCCTGCCCGACTTGATAGCGCATTCTTTCGGCAAGTTCACTGCCCTGCACAAGTTGCAACCAGCCGTATCGAAAAGTTACGACTAAAATTCCCATTAATATTAAGACGGCGAGAATAATTATTCGCCGCTGAACTTTTTTTCTATTGTTATCCATCGCGCCCCCTTATTAAGTGAACAATCAGCGCAATTACGGAGGCAACCGCCGCGCCAAACATTACTGCTTGCCAATTTCCTAAATTCCATAAAAACGCCGATAAACTGCTGCCCGCCGCGCTGAACATAAAATTACTTACTACAAATGCCGTGTTCAATCGACTGCGCTCCGAATCAGATAACGCAAATAATTGAGCTTGACATAAAACACTTACGCCTTGTATTGCCAGCGAAAATACGGCGGCTATTAAAATTATCAACAATATTGATGCGCCTGAAAATGCGGCAAGCGTCATACTCAACGCGCACATTCCGATAAATATTGCAATGCCTTTATAGCCAAGTCCTTTGTCCTGTAAAGTTCCGAGTTTTGCGCCTGCAATAGCTCCCGTCAATCCCGCTAAACTCACCAATCCTATTTGAAATGTGCTGAAGTTAAAAGGTTCGCTCGACAATAAAAATGTTAATGCCGTCCAAAATAAATTAAACGTTATGCCGAAAGTCAATCCCTGTTTCAGCAAAATATTTTTCATTGACGGATAACGTTTTATGCTTGTGAATACACTGCCGAGAAGTTTGCCATAAGAAATTTTAATCTGCGCGGGGACATTGGGAAGTTTATAAAAAATTATCGCGACCATAAACAGATTTAAAACCGCCGCAAAAATGTAAATTGCACGCCAGCCCCAAATATCTGCGACAAGTCCGCTCAAAAGTCTTGAAAAAAGTATTCCTGCCGTAATGCCCGATGACACAATGCCGACGATTTTTCCGCGCGTTTCATTGCTTGCCAAGTCTCCTGACAAAGGTAAGATAATTTGTCCGGATACAGTGAACACGCCCAATAACATTAACGCGGCTGACAATATCATAAATGACGGGGCAACCGCGCAGATTATCAGCGACAATACCGTTATCGACATTACGATTAATAAAAGTTTCCGCCGTTGCATTACGTCACCAAGCGGAACAATCATCAAAATTCCTGCGGCGTAACCAATTTGCGTTGCCGTGACTAAAAAACTTCCCTGCGATGTTTCAACTCCTAAATCTTCTGCAATAACTGATAATAACGGTTGTGCCCAATATAAATTTCCTACTGCAAGTCCGGCGGCTACCGAAAATAATATGGCAAGCCCCGTTGAAATTTCTGCGCGATTTTCATTCATTTTTATTCCCCGTTTCATTGCGATATATAATAATTTATTGTACGATTATTTTAATAAACCGATTAACAATCTTCAACCAACAATGTCAAGCCATTTGTCGGAAAATGAACGGAGATAATAAAATGAAAAAACATCCTGAGATAACCGCCGCCACCAAGAAAACTTTTATTGACGCTTTTTGTATCCTTAGCAAGAAAAAATCATTTGAGAAAATTACTATTCAAGAATTGTCACGCAAGGCGGGCTTCAACCGTTGTACTTTTTATCAATATTTCAAAGATATTTATGAACTGATTGACAACATTGAAAATATTGTTGTGGCTCACGTTAAGGAAAATTTCCGCAATAATATCAGTCAAGAAAATTTTATGCAAACATTTTTTGACGCCTTCACAAAAATTCACAAGCAGGACGCGCCATATTTTGACTTGCTTTTAAGTCCCGCGCATCGTACAAAGTTTGTAGAAAAACTTATGTCGGAGGTTGTGCCGATATTCAAAGAAAAGTTTAATCTTCCGCCTGAAAACCTCAATTCCGATTTTTTAACGCGAATTTATTTGCGAACCGTTTTGTCGGCTATCGAAATTTGGATTGATGACGGACGTAAACTTCCCTTGCAAGATTTGTCCAAACTTTTGGGAAATGTTTTGACTAAAGGCGTAATGGCTGAAATTTCCGCTTTAAAATCATTGCCCACCGGGACGATTGGAATTTTGTAAAATCACATCACGCAGACGATCTTCGATAGCTACAAGTTCTTTTTCGGCAGAGGCGCGACGTTGCCGCCCTTCTTGCTGAATACGCATAGTTTCTTCGATTGTGGAAATTAAATCTTCGTTGACTTTCTTAACCGTCTCAATATCAACAATTCCGCGCTCATTAGCCTTAGCAGTTTCGATTGAATTTTGTTTAAGCATTTCGGCATTGCGGCGCAGTAAATCATTTGTAGCGTCGGTAATGGCGCGTTGCATTTCAATAACTTCACGCTGATGAGTAAGCCCCAACGCAATAACCATTTGATTTTTCCACAGCGGAATTGTATGGTAAATCGCTGACTGTACGCGGTCGATTAAAACTCTGTCATTATTTTGAATCAGGCGAATTTGCGGCGCAGTTTGAATCGCTAAAGTTTTGCTGAGTTTAAGGTCGTGAATTTTCTTTTCAAACCTGTCAACGCTCTGCTCAAAATCATTTACAACTTGCACTGCCATCGGATCATTTTTCGCGGTAGCTTGCGCCTTCAACTTCGGCAAGGTTGATTGACGCATTTCATCAACTTTTTCTTCACCTGCGCGGATATAAAGCTGTAAATCTTTAAAGTACTGCAAATTTTTTTCGTAAAGCGTATCAAACATTACAACATCTTCCATAAGCTTGATTTTAGATTTTTCAAGCCCCGATTGAATTTTTTCAACCTGCGTGGAAAGTTTATCGTAACTGCTTTTAATGTCCTCCGCCTTGTCGACGAGTGAGCCGATAAAAGGAATTTTGCTGACAAAACTTTTTTTCTCTTCAGGGTCGAAACCTTTAACCTTAGCGACGAGGTCACCTAAAAGTTTGCCGACATCTCCGGAATCTTTTGTCCGAACTTTAGATAAAATACTGTCGGAAAACTGCGCAATTTCTTTCTGCGCGGGCGCACCAAAACTTAAAGCCGTGCTTGAGTCCATTAAATTTATACCGTCTTTTATGGATTTAACTTTGGACATTTCCTCCGGCGTCAACGCTTCGACTTGCCGCGTAACTTTTTCAATCTCAACGGCAGGCTCGACATTTGCAACCGCCGTATCGGTATTTGTGGACGCTGCTTTTTGTGCCAGCAAGTCATCCAAATTTATCTCAGCCATTCTTATCGCTCCTTTTAAAATATTATCATAAAAAATTCAGTTAATTATAGCACAAGAAATATTATAAAGGCAATTAGAATTATAGCTTGTAGCTTTAATCTTTTAGCTTTTAGGAAAAAAATTTCTAAGCTTGGCATTAAAAATTTTCAGAAAATAGCTTGACGTAAAGGAATAAAAATTGTAAACTTTAGAAAATGGAGTGTGAACTCCGCGAAAAGTTTTTTTAGTTAAAGTAGGGAGGCAAATTTAATGGGTAATCGCAGAAAAATCGTCGTCGTCGGCACTTCCAACGTCGGCTCGGCAGTCGTCAACAAACTTGCTGATTTTCAACTTGCATCGGAAATTATCTTGATCGATCTCAATCAGGACAAGGCTTGGGGCGAAGCTACAGACTCCAGTCACGCTACCGCTTGCGTTTACAGCACCAATATCAAATTCCGCGCAACTGACGATTACAGCGTTTGTAAAGATGCTAATATCGTTATCATCTGCGCAGGTCCGTCAATCCGTCCCGGTGAAACTCCTGACAGACTTAAACTCGCCGGCACTAACGCAAAAATTATGGGTTCGGTCTTTGGTCAAATTTCCAAATATACGAAAGACGCTATCATCATTCTCATCACCAACCCGCTTGACGTTGCAACTTACGTCGTAAGCACGCAATTTGATTATCCGCGTGAAAAGATTCTCGGCACCGGCACAATGCTTGAGACTTATCGTTTCCGTCGCGTTCTCGCTAACAAATACGAAGTCGATCCTAAAAATATTAACGGCTACGTACTCGGCGAACACGGCAACGCGGCATTCGTCGCTTGGTCGACTTGCGGTTGCGCAGGTTTCCCTCTTGAAAAACTCGACGAGTACTTCCATCATGCAGAACCGCTTGACAAGAAAGCTGTTGAACAGGAACTCATCAACGTTGCTTATGACGTTATCAACAAAAAAGGTTTCACCAACACCGGTATAGCTATGGCGGCTGTTCGTTTTGTAAAATCAATTCTTTACGATGAACACACCATTCTTCCTTGCTCGGCTGTTATGAATGGCGAATACGGAATTGAGAACGTTGCTTTGTCAATGCCTCGTATGATTTGCGCTGATGGCATTATGCGCGTATTTGAAGTCCATCTTACGGACGACGAACTTGAAAAAATGCATGCGGCGGCTAAATCAGTTCGCAGTGCACTTGACGGCGCAGGGATTAAATAATTAAGAATTTAGAATGCAGAATTAAGAATTCTTAATTACTAACTAAAAGAGAGTCGCTACTCAGTCTTGGGTAACGGCTCTTTTAGTTTGCAAAAATTTTTATTGAATATCGCCGCGCCGAATAAGTTCCCGCGCCGCCTTACCCGTTAAATGTTCAATCTCAAAAATCGGCACTACCAACGCATTTAATTTTCCGTAAATTTCTTTGTCGCGGTGTTCATCGCTTTCATTGGGAGAATATTTTTCCGCCAACAACTTTAAGCCCCAAATTTTTTCGTCGTCATTGTCGGCAATTCGCATTTTCCCAAAAGCTATAACGCTTGTGTAGTAGCTGGTAAATTCTTCCGCTACAACTTCGTGCTTGTCCACGACGCAAAATGACGCATTAGGATTATTTTTTATCGCTTCAAGTTTATGCCCCTTCATCGCACTGTGAAAATAAATTTTTCCGTCCGCATAAGCATAATTTATCGGTACGGCGTAGGGATAATCATTTTCGCCAGCTAATGCCAAAACTCCGAATAAACCTTCACGTAAAATTTTTTCTGCCGCGTCATCGCTTAGCTTGCATTTAATTCTGCGCATTTCTCTAAACATTTTATTCACTCCAAAAATAAATTTGCAAATTTGAAATAATTTGCTATAATTGCTCTCGTAGTGCCGAAGTCTTTATGACGGGGCGGTCAAATTCCTAGCCTCCCAAAATGAGGTGACGCATATGCGCTGGAAGGTCATTATCATTCGTGCGATTATTATCGCCGGTGCGATCTTAGTGATATGCACAAAAGTAGCCGCCTAAGCATTCCGCCTAGCGGCTTCAAGTATTCAACAAACTATTTTTAAAAGATACTGAGAGGCTGACCGTTCGACGCTGGCACAAGTCCTGTTGGTAGCAGGGCTTATTTTTTTCGTCTCGCCCAGCAACTACTTCACACTATCTAACTAACTTCCAAAAAATATTGAGAGACTAATTAATCATAATACTTAGCGGCTAAACAATTAATCTATCAATTCTTCAAAACATCTTGAGAGAATGACCATTGCGATTACCGATGCGATCATGGTGCTTTGCACAAAAGTAACCGTTTATTTGTCAACTCTCAAATTGAATTATAATTGTTGATAACTTTTTTGTCAAATTTTTTCTATCTTATAAAGGCAGATTCTCTATACATTTTTTATTAGTCAAAAAGTAATTTACCAATAGCCCCTAGAGCGTGACTAACGGAGAAAAAAGTGATATAATTTAAAAAATAAGGTGATAAAATTTGAGAGTTGTTGAAACCGCATTTACCCGGTCAGTAACAGAAGATTCATCAATGCAGTTTTTTCAGTTTAATGACGGATTCAACTTGGCGCGATTTATCGCCCGATTACGGAAAGTTGAGGGAGTATAGTTCACCAAAGATTAAAAAAAAATTTCTCGATATTCTAACTGATAATGGAGCTTCTCGAAGAATAAATAAACTTGCCTTCGGAAGTTGAATTTATTGGAGGTTAAATAATGAAAAAAATTTTAACAGCGGCGGTTGCATTAAGTTTTGCGACAAATGCAGTGAGTTTTGCGGCTCCTGCTGACAGAGAAACGATAAATCAAATTGCGTTGTTGCAGTCGCTTACTCTCGGACATTTTGACGGAAGTATTTCTGCAAAAAATTTGAAAAAACTTGGCGACACAGGCATTGGAACTTTTGACGGCTTGGACGGCGAAATGATTTTTCTTGACGGCGTAATTTATCGCGCGAATCAAAATTGCAAAATAAATGTTGTTGATGACGCAATTACAATTCCCTTTTCAAACGTAACTTTTTTTGAGAAAGATTTTTCACTGAAACTTGAAAATGTTTCAAGAAAAACTGCGCTGGAAAGTAAATTGAGTGCGCTTGTAAAAGAACACGGCGAAAATAATTTCTATATGATTAAGCTGACAGGAACTTTTGATGAAATTTTAGTTCGCAGTGAAAAAGGTTCAAAGAAACCGTATCCTACTTTGGTGAAGGCATTGGAGACGCAAAAAGAAATTTCGCAAAAAAATATTCGCGGCACGATTGTCGGCTTATATTGTCCCGCGTTTATGAGCAGTTTAAATACAGTGGGCTGGCATTTTCATTTTGTATCGGCGGACAAAACTTTTGGCGGACACGTTTTGGAAATGAAAATTAAAAGCGGCGAGGCGGAATTTGATAAAACGGATAAATTTTCTATGATTTTGCCAAAGGACGCGGATTTCCAAAAATTGGATTTAGGCAAAGATTTAAGCGCAGATATTAAAAAAGCTGAAAATGATACTGTTTCAAAATAAAAATTTGCAATCGCTTAACATTTTTGCTAATGGCGCGTATAATAAGCGAAAGAAAAAATTTTGAAAGGAAGTTTTAAAAATGTCGGAAGAAATTAAAGAAGAAATTATGAATGAGGATGAACTTGACAACGTAGCAGGCGGCACAAGGCTTGAAACTTACGATGACGGCGAAGAACTCTACAAGCGCGGACTTTTGACCGATGAGCAAGCACTTCACTCCGCACCCGTTCGCGAGTTGTTGCACAAATTGGGTTATACCGGCTACAAAGATTACGGCGGAATTGACAACGGCAACATTTACACCGACAAAAAAGGCAACACAATTTCTCGCGAACAGTTTTGGAAGAATTTTGATGCGGAGAACGGCACAAAAATTATTCGCTAAAAAATCTTTCTATAAATAAAAAAGATCCCTTCGGCGCATAAGTCGTTGGGATTTTTTAATTTTTACAACGAAATAACGAGAGGAAATTTTATTTTTTCTGCTACTCAGACTTCGTCATACTTATTGACAGTGTTAATTTCTATAGAAAAATAAACGTCAACAGGAGAGACATAAGATTGGAAAGTTTCAAAAATAAATCCTCCAAAAATTTATCGTTAATTCGCTTCGTCGGCAAGACGCAAAAGTTTTAATTCGTAGGGATCATCTGCAGTCGGCGGTGAGTGATGTTTGGCGACAATTTTAGCCTCTTTAAACAGTCCGATTTGTTGAAGTTTACGCCCACTCATCTCAGCGTGATGACGATAGACAAACATTAATCGATTGCCTTGACGTTCAAGTTTATCAGCAAAGCCCGGCGCAAGTTCCGTGACAAGCACTGTAAAAATTTTCCCGAAAATCCCCATATCGCCTTTTACGCGCCCAATATCATGCAATAATGCGCAACGTATCAAAAATTCGCGGTCAATGCCCTGCTTATCTTGAATTACAAGCCTTTCAATCGTGTAAGCCGTCAGCAAACTGTGATATTGGTCAGCGGTACTCATTGAAAAAAATAATCTTTGCTCCTCCGCGTTTAAGTGTGCCGCTAAATATTTTCCGTCGTCCGGCGTAACCTTTGCCGTCAACGCTCGGAAAAATTGTTTAATCCGTCTGAATATCAATCCAAAATTCCTTTCGGTTATTCGCCAAAATAAATCATTTCATCAAAATTTTTCGCAATGCCCGACTTCGTAGCATCCTCAAAAGTTTGCGGCATAAGTGCCAATTCCACAACTTTACCTGCCGCCCTAAGTTCCGCCGCTTTCTTAATAGCGTCCTCAATCTGCGCTTCATGATAGCCTATGTAAACGTCCCGCGCAGAAATATTTTCCACAACGCTTTGAAGTTCACGCGCCTGCAAAATTCTTTCGATACCTACCGCAAAACCCGTCGCAGGACAAGCTACACCAAAATCTTTCAACATATGATCATAACGCCCGCCGCCCGCAAGCGAATAACCGACATTCGGCGCGTAAGCCTCAAAAACCATGCCCGTGTAATATTCAAAGTCGCGAATTATCCCCAAGTCAAAAATAATTTTATCAGCATCGCCGTAACTTTCCGCCAGCTTGTAAATTTCCGCAAGATTATTCAACGCCATATAAGATTTTTTATTGTCGATAATTCGGTTAGCGTGTCGCAAAATCTCAACGCCGCCGTGAAGTTTGGGAATTTCTTTTAAAACTTCTGCGCCGTCAAGTCCGTCAACAATCTTTTCAAGCCCAACTATATCATGGCGTTCAAGCGCATTTTTAATTTTATTCTGAACATCAAGCGGCAGGTTAAATTCTTCCATCAAGCCGTTTGCAAATTCAACTTGCCCTAAACAAATTTTAAATTCCTGCAAGCCCGCAATTTTCAAACTCTGCGCGGCAAGAGAAATAATTTCAGAATCGGCAACGGCATTTGATACGCCTAAAAGTTCAACGCCCGCTTGATAAAATTCACATTGACGTTGCGGCTGATTTTGTCTGAATCGGAAAACGCTTGTATTGTAGGAAAGTTTCAGCGGCAATTCCAAATCTTTCAATCTGCTGACAAATAACCGCGCAATCGGAGTTGTCATTTCGTGATGAAGTGCCAGCGTCCGATTTTTTTGGTCGAACATTTTAAATAAATTTTGCTCAACTGTGCCGCCGGACATTTTCAGCGTTTCTAAAAATTCCATTGTCGGAGTTACAACTTCTTCATAGCCGTAACTTGCAAAAAGTTTAGCCAGTCGATTTTCTATTTCGCGTTTAGCCGCCGCCTCTTTCGGCAAAAAATCCCTCGTGCCGTATGGTGTTTCCAAAAATCCTGCCATTTCAAATTCCTTTCAATGCTATAAACGCCGCAATCCTGCCCGTCTCACTCAAATTATTTTTTCGTGCGTCTCGATATGAAAAATACCAATTCGCATTACAACAAGTGCATTCGCCTGCAACGTCGATATTCTGCGCGGGTATGCCGACTTCCATAAGCTGAATTTTATTCGCCGCCCATAAGTCCAAATAATTTTTCCCATCGCGCTTGATAATCAATTCGTCAACATTATTAAGAAAAACTTCCGCGCAGGTTTCGATAACATTTTCGCCGACTTCGTAACAACAACTTCCAATCGAAGGTCCGATACCTACCAAAATATTTTCAGCCGTTGTACCAAAATTTTCCTGCATTGACAAAAAAGTTTTAGCGGCGATTTTCTTAAGCGTCCCTTTCCAACCGCCGTGTGCAATCCCTATCGCGCAATTTTCAGCGTCAACAAACATAATCGGTACACAATCCGCAAAACACAGCATTAACGGCAAATTTTTCACATTGGTAATAAGTGCGTCCGTCTCCTTAATCGAATCGTCGTAAGATTGACTGCCGCGCCCTCTGTAAACTTCTTTGACGCGGAAAATTTTTTCTCCGTGAATTTGATTCGGCGTAACTATATCTTCAAGTTTAAATCCAAGTGAATTTGCAAATTTTTTCCGATTAGCCAAAACATTTTCGGGATTATCGCCGACATGCAACGCCAAATTCAAACTGTCGAAAGGTTTATCACTTACTCCGCCGATTCGCGTAGAAATGGCGTGTGTCACTAAATCTTCAGGGAAGGTTGTAAATTTCCCGTGAAATAAATTTTCTTTAGTCCGTCTCAAAAGATAACTCATATTTTCTCCCTAATCAAAATCGGTAGGCTTTCCCGCGTAATTGGGATTAGCCTCACGAACTTCAAAATAATTTTTCAGATAATCAAACGCCGCCAAAACTTTTTCAGGAACATCAACGTGAGCGATAAAATTTTTCCCCTTCGGTCCGTAACCTTCGGAATTATCCTGTAACCGTGCAGTATCTCCCATCAAAAGTTTTATGTACCTTTCAACCGTCCACATACCAAGCGGCTTTTCTTCAAACTGCAATTCATCATCAACAGCCGTAACTTTAACGCGATACGCCGCATAATTTATTATCAGCTGATCTCCGACATAACGCCGCCAACTCGCATGCATTCGCCTTTGCATTGTGCTATCTTGAATCATCAAAATATTTTCATACGGCAATTTTTCACGCTTTAAAAGTGCCGCAAGCAACGTTATATTATTCCCGCAATTCGTTGATTCGCATTCAAGAAAATCAGCTTGCAAATTATATTTTTCCTTCAAATATTGGTTGAAAAGTTCAGCCTCAGTGGATTGCGGAGGAAATTTTTTTTGTAAAACTTTAAACATATTTTCGCGTAAAGTTTCCGTAGTATGTCCCGCGCCGCCGACAATTATATATTTTTTCGCAAGATTATTTTTCATAACTTCCGCGAAAACATCTCCGCCCGCAAGAATACTTCCTCCGAATAAAACTGCAACGTCAACTTGAGAAATTCCAAATTTATTTTCAAGAGATTTCTGCGTTAAATCTTCAATGTCACGTAATCCGCAAAATTCGCCCAAAATATTTACGGCATCAGCAATTTTATTTTTTTCGTTAATCATATTTCTCCTTAACATACTCCGCAACGTTTACAGCCGTCGAAACAGCGCGGCGTATACTTTAAATCTTTGGCGCGTTGATATTCCTGCCACAAATATTTTTTGGTGACACCTTGATTGATAATGTCCCAAGCAAAAACTTCATCAAAATTTCTTTCGCGTTGAGTGTAAAATTTTTCATCAAGCCCAGCCGCCTTGAAAAGTTCCATAAATTTTTGTGGAGAATCGGACTGCACTACAATTTCCGATAAATTTTCATCGCCGCGTGAAAGTATTGCCTGAACCCGCGCAGATTTTAAAGACTCTGAAATTATTTCAATGTCGCGAAATTTTTTTAACTTCCCGCGCAGATTTTTCAACGCCGCATTTAAATATTTTTTATCAGCCATTGCCGACCATTGAAACGGCGTAAACGGTTTCGGTATGAAAGGATTGACGCTTAAAGTAAATTTTCCGTCCGGTAAAAAATTTTTCAGCTTGATAACCAATTCGGCTATCGCGTCTACGTCCGACATTTCTTCAAAAGGCAATCCAATCATAAAGTACAGCTTGAAATTTTTAATCCCCGCGTTGATGCCGAGCTTGACGGCGTTAAAAATATTTTCTTCGGTAATGCCCTTATTCGTGACACGACGCATTTTTTCACTGCCGACTTCAGGGGCAATCGTCAAAGTCTTTAAACCGCTTTTAGCCAACGCGTTGACCAATTCAGCCGTAACCGAATCTGCGCGGAAACTTGCAACTGACATTTTCAAATTGTTATCAAGAATAAATTTACAAAGTTCATTAATTTGCGGATAATCGGAAATCGCCGCACCCATTAAGCCAATTTTTTTATTAAACTGTTTAGCGTTGTCAATCACGGCTTGCAAAGTTTTAAGCGAACGGTTACGCGGTCTGCGAAAACAATATCCCGCCATACAAAACCTGCAATGACGCCCGCAACCTCTCGCAGTTTCCAAAAGGTACATATTAAATTCGGTGTCGTCCGTAATTATAACAGAGTGCGCAGAATGTTCATCAAGATTTTTTACGAATTGGCGATTGACCGGAAAATTTTTCGTGGCAGTCGGAACGTAAACGCCTTCAACTTCAGAAATTTTTTTAAGTAAATCTGCGCGGGAAATATTTTGATTGGCAGTCAACACGTCCATTAAAGGCGGCAATACAACTTCACCTTCGCCGATAACAAATGCGTCGAAAATAGCTGACAAAGGCGCGGGATTAAATGTCGCACAAGGTCCGCCTGCAATTAATATCGGATCAAATTTTGTACGCAACTTTGCAAGAGGATTTATTTTTCCAAGCTTAAGAATTTTTACGACGTTGAAATAATCCTGTTCAAAGGAAATTGCAAATGCCACGACATTAAAATTATTTAGCGGAGTCTGCGTCTCAACACTCATCAAACCGGAATTGTTGCTTTCAATTTCGGCAATAATTTTTTCATCCGGCAGGAAAAATCTTTCGCAGGAAATTTCCGCCCGTGAATTTAAAAGCTGATAAATTATGTGCATTCCCAAGTTGGACATACCGACTTTGTAAAAATTCGGATAGGTCAAAGCAATTTTGAATTGCCCGCCCTTAATCGTATAGCCGGATTCTTTAGCCAAGATTGATTTTAATTCCGATACTTGCCGCCAAGTCATAAATTTTCCTTAAAAAATCATTACGAATTACGCATTCCTAATTCCTAATTAAAAAAGCTGATAGCCGATAGTTAAAACCTACAAGCTACCAGCTACAAGCTAAAAGCTATCTGGTAAAATCTCTGTTGACAACATCGCCTATTCCGCCAAGCTTGCCGATATTTTGACCGTTCATAACAAAATCAACAGCCCCCGCGTTGCCCATACGAACACTTACATTTTGATTGCCTTTCCATTCTGCAGATTGCCCCGCAGTCATAATGCCTTCGTAGATAATCGCGCCGTCAGCAGAAACCATTATCCAGCAATCACCTGAAAAAGTTGCTTGAAGATTAACGCCGTCAACAGGAGCAGGAGCGGCAGATACAGGAGTTGTTACAACATTTTCAGTCACAGGTGCAGACTCCGGCGCAGGCGCAACCGTCTCCGTCGGTACTTGAGTAACTTCCTTCGGCTTAGTAGTGTCAACCTGCGCGACTTCCACTCCGCTTGAACTGTTGACGTAAAAAAATCCTCCGATAAGCAACGCAATAACCATAATTGCCGCCACAAGATGATTAGCGGAAATTTTACTGCCGACTTCTTCTAAACGTCTTCCGCTGACGCTGAAAGTTTTGCTTTTCTTTTCTTCAGCAACGTCCTCAACTTTCACCGGCTCAACGGCGGGCTTAACTTCTTCCATAAATTGCTTTACAATCTCATCGCCATTCAAATTCAAAAAGTTAGCATAATTTTTTATAAACCCTTTGGCGTAAACGCGCCCGGGCATTTTATCATACTCACCGCTTTCAATCGCTTCAATGTAAGAGGCGCGAATACTTGTACCCTCTTCAATTTCTTGAATCGTCATACGTTGACGTTCGCGCTCTTTGCGTAACGTTTCGCCTACCAATAAAATCTTCCCCTTTCTATCAATTTTCTAAATTTCAAAATTTCTAAAATAAGACGTAAGAATTTTAATCCAGTTTTTAATTTTTGTAAATACTCCCGATAAATTTCATAATTAGGGGATTTCGGTAATGCGAATCTTGGCAATACGCGCCCTGTCCATCTTCATGACTTCAAATTTTAAACCGTTCCATTCGTAAGTTTCGCCGACTTTAGGAATATATCCGAAAAGCGATGTCAAAAAGCCGCCCATCGTATGAAAATATTCGTGTTCCTCATCAGGCAAAGTCTCAATGTTGAATTGGCTTTTAAAGTCGTCAATGTCGCAAAGTCCGTCAACAATGTACGCGTTATCTTTTTGCAGAAATTGTTTTTCGCGCGGCTCATCGTCATTAGTGCCTACAATTTCTCCGGCAATATCATCAAGCGTCACAAAGCCGATAACTCCGCCGTATTCGTCATTTACAATCCCTGCAGTAGCTCCGCTGGTTTTAAACTTCTCGACGAGCCGGAAAATTTCCATAGTTCGCGGCACAAACACCGGCTTTTTTAAAAGTGTCGTCAAGTCAATTTTTTCATTTGGATTAAGATTTAAAACGGCGTCAAGTAAATCTTTAGCGTAAATCACGCCCTTAAATTCATCAAGACTTCCCTCACCGACAGGAAAAATTGTCTGTTCAGATTCGCGAATTTTTTTCAAATTTTTTTCAACGTCATCAGTAATATCAAGCCATTGCATATGAAGGCGCGGCGTCATAATCGCGTAAACCGTTTCGTCGCTGAGGTGGAAAATTTTATCGACGGTCTCGCGTTCAAATTCCTCAAAAGTGCCGTCCTCCGTCCCCTGTTCGATTAAATCTTTAACTTCATCTTCCGTTACGGTGTCGGAAGTTTCAGGATTTATGCCGAAAAGCATCATTAAGCCGCCGGAAATTTTATCGAACACAAATACAAGCGGCGTCATTAAAAAAATTACTGCGCGTATACTTTTATGGTGATTTATTAAAAAATTTTCAGGATACTGTTGTGCCGTCCGCGCAGGTAAAAATCCTCCGAACAACAACATTACAAATATCACGAGGGCAAGTGAAATTACCAGCGAAATAATTTCTTGTTGCGGCAAAAAATTTATTTCTACTAAAATTAATTGTGAAAGCAGGATTGATGAACAGCCCGATAAAATCCCCGTGACAGTTATCCCAATCTGCGCGGTGTACAAGGCATTGTCGGACGACTCCAAAATTTTCAAGGCGGCTTCTGCATCTTTGTTACCTTCCTGCGCAAGTTTTTCTAATCTGCCGTGCCGTCCTTCGTTGATTGACGTTTCCATTAACGAAAAATAGCCGCTCATTATCGCCAAAAAAATTATCAGCGTTAGCGGCAAAATTAACGCGGTCAAAATTATTCCCTCCGAAATTTCAAATTAAATTTTTGATATTTTACGCGGTTATTAATTTTTTGTAAACTTAAAACGGATACCCTTCAAGAGTACCCGCTTAAAAATTTATTCTATAATTTCTAAAATTATTTTATCTGTGTCCATGTGCATATACCGATGCCGCTGCCATAGCAATATCTTCAGCGTTGATACCAGCCGGAACATAGAGGAAAATTCTGTCGGAAATCATACGAACAGAACCGTCCGCCGCATAGCAAACACCGTTAATAAAGTCGCAAATTCTGCGTTGCTCGGCTTCCTCAAGTGCCTCATAGTTTACGACGGCGGCTTTCCTGCTAAGAATATCATCAGCTACCGCGCAAACTTGACTGCCGTTTACCGAATGATAAATCTTTACGGAAAATTCGGGAGACTTGACAACTTTCAAGTTGGGGCGATCTTCCGTATCAGGCACAGCCGTTTCGTAAGCGGAATATTTTTTGCCACCGACAGACATTGTACCGCTTTCAGATGTACTCATTTTCGCCGCGTAAGATGCTCCGCCGCCTGCCGCACGACGTACCTCTTTCATTTCTTGTACAGGTTGAGCCTTTTTCTCTTCGGTCTTGACTTCCTGCTTTCTCTCTTCCTCGAATTCTTCTTCGGCAGGCTCTAAAGGCATTATTAAATCCGTGACCTTCTTAACCCAATCCATAACAGCCATAATCGTTGCGCGGCGTGTTCATTACTTTGTGAACCCGCGCCGTCACTCCCTTTCTATGAAAATTTTTCTCTTTTATTTCACTATTAATTTATCGTCATAGTTTATTGTGTCACTATTCTAACACACCCTTTGGTATTTTGTAAAGAGTTTTTTCAATTTATTTTCATAAAAGGTTTACGTGACAAAAATTTTCTTTAACAAAAAAGCTCACTTTGTTGGAGTGAACTTGTACAAAAATTTATTAAGAAATCGCGTTGACCTTCAATGTAAGCTTAGATTTTTTACGCGCAGCGGCATTTTTATGAATGGTATTATTCGCAGCGGCTTGATCTATAGCTTTATGAGCGGCGGGCAAAAGTTTTTTAGCCTCAACGGCATTATTTTCTGCAACTGCCGCCAACACGAGTTTCTGAGCTTTTTTCAGACGAGTTTTTTCAAAAACGTTGCGCTCATGACGTTTCGCATCGAGTTTTACGCTTTTCTTTGATGATTTAATATTGGGCAAGTTATCAACCTCCTATCATAATTAACGCAGGACAGTTTAGCACAGCTTGCCGAAAATTGCAAGAAAAACATTTTAGGGATTAGGGAAAAGGGATTAGGGATTAGAAAAAAAATTTACTCCCTACTCCCTATTAACTTTTCCCTAAAGTAACTTTTCAATGTCACCGGCGATAGCTGAAGGATTAGTCGTCGGCTCATAACGCCCTACAACATTTCCTTCACGGTCGATTAAAAATTTCGTGAAGTTCCATTTAATGCCGTCGCCTTCAAGATATTCAGGGAAATTTTTTTGAAGTGCTTCCATAAGGGGTTTAGCAATCGGATGCGCCTCGTCAAAACCTTCAAATTTTTTCTGCGCGGTTAAGTATTTGAAAAGCGGTTGTGCATTTTCTCCGCGAACATCGCCTTTATCGAAAATCTGAAACTTTACGCCGTAATTAAGGCGACAAAAACTTTGAACTTCGTCATTATTGCCGGGCTCTTGTCCAGCAAACTGATTACACGGAAAACCAAGAATTTCAAAGCCGCGCTCTTTGTAATTGTCGTAAAGCTCCTGCAACTCTTTAAACTGCGGAGTAAAGCCACATTTACTGGCGGTGTTGACAATCAGCAAAACTTTTCCCTTATAATCGCCGAGATTTTTTTCAACACCGCGATTCGTTTTAACGGTAAAATCATAAATTCCCATAAAATTTTCTCCTTAAATGCCAAGCAACGCGTCAATTTTTGCCTTATCAAAACCGACGACGAAATTTTTATCGTCCGCCGTAATGACGGGTACCATTGTATCGCCTGAAAGTTTTTCGCAAGCTTCAGCGTCTTCGGGATTCAGCTCAATGTCGTGAACTTCGTACGCAATGCCCTTTGAATCAAGATAGCGTTTCGCCTTGTCGCAGTAAGGGCAACCCTGAAACGAAAAAATTTTTACCATTTATTTTTCCTCCTTCAATTTAGTTAAATATTTTTCGGCAAGCAAAGCCGCAGTTGTACCGTCAGATGCCGCAGTTGTAAGCTGTCGAATTTCCTTTTCGCGAACGTCCCCCGCCGCAAATACGCCTTCAATTTCAGTTTTGCAATCTTCACCGGCAATTATCCTGCCGCTTGCACTCAATTTAAGCTCGTCTTTGAAAAGTTGCGTATTCGGATCAACGCCAATGTTTACAAAAATCCCGTCCACTAAAATATTTTTCATTTCGCCGGAAATTTTATCAAGCACGTCAATACTTTGCAAGCGTTTATCGCCGTTAAGTTTTTTAATCTCCGTCTGCAACATAATTTCAACTTTGGGATTTTCTTTAATGCGTTTTTGCGAAACTTCATCTGCGCGGAACTCTGAACGGTGTATCAAGTATAACTTTTTGGCGTATTTTGTCAAGAAGTTAGCCGCATCAACAGCCGCATTTCCACCGCCCATTACCGCAATAATTTTTCCGTCGTAAGCATGCCCGTCGCACAATTCGCAGTAATGGACACCGCGCCCGGCAAATTTTCTTTCCTCCGGCAAGGGAAGTTTACGGCGATTCATGCCCGACGCAATTATTACAACGTCGCATTGATAAATTTTTTCTTCAGTCTCAACAATTTTGGGATTTGCCTTCAACGTAACTTTAACAATGCTGTCAAATTCATCAATAACCGCGCCAAATTTTTCAGCTTGACTTTGAAGAATAGAAATTAATTCGCCGCCGCTGACACTTTCAAAGCCGGGATAATTTTCTATGCTTACGGCATTAGCAATTTGTCCGCCGATAATCCCATTTTCCAAAACTAATGTGTCAAGATTCATACGCCCCGCGTAAAGTGCCGCCGTCAAGCCAGCCATACCCGCGCCGATTATCACAATATCTTTATGAATAATTTTTTTATCCATAGTTCACCTCACAAATATCTAAAATATACGTAAGCCGTCGAAATTATTATTGACAAAATCATAAGCGGAAATGCCGTCTTCATAAATTCGATAAATGAAATTGGTCTGCCGCGTTGTGCCGCCATTGACGCAACTACGACATTAGCACTCGCACCAATCAATGTTCCATTTCCGCCCAAGCACGCGCCTAAGGCTAAACTCCACCACATAGGCTCTAAGTTTGAAAGTCCCATCGCGCCCATATTTTGAATTAACGGAATTAACGTTGCAACGAAAGGTATGTTGTCGATAAACGCCGACGCTATGGCACTCATCCACAAAATTAACAGTGCTACCGCCGTAACATTGCCGCCCGTCGCATCAAGTGCTACTTCCGCCATAGATTTTATTACGCCCATTTCAACTAACGCGCCGACGAGTACAAATAAACCTGCAAAGAAAAATATTGCAAGCCATTCAATTTTACTCAAAACTTTTGCAATCATCGCTTCGTTATGCGTGTAAGTTACAAGCAAAAGTAATCCCGCGCCCGATAATGCCGCCGTTGCCGTTTCAAGGTGTAATGTGTTGTGCAGGACGAACAGAGACATTGTAACTGCCAAAACTGCCAAACATTTTTTCATAAGGACGGGATCTGTAATTTGACTTTTTTCGTTGAGGCGCATAACTTTATCCTGCAATTCTTTATGGGTGTGAAGTTTTGAACCGTACATTGCAACCATTATGATAACCGTCACGACGAAAATTATTATCGCCGGCAATGTTAAATTATAGATAAAATCCATAAAACTCAAACCGACTGCCGAGCCTATCATAATGTTTGGAGGGTCTCCTACCAAAGTTGCCGTACCGCCGATATTCGAGCTGATAATTTGCGCCATAAGAAAAGGTTTAACGTCAACTTTCAACTGCGAGGCTATGTTAAAAGTTATCGGCACTGTCAACAAAACCGTCGTGACATTATCCAAAAGTGCCGAACAAGTTGCCGTAAGCAAACTTAAAGCGACAAGTAATTTGACGGGTTCAGCCTTAACTTTTTTTGCAGACCAAATTGCCAAGAAGTTGAAAAGCCCCGTTTCGCTGGTAATGTTTACGATTATCATCATACCCATTAAAAGCCCAAGCGTGTTGAAGTCAATGTGATGTATCGCCGTTTCCTGCGAGACTATGCCGAAAATTATCATCAGCATTGCGCCACAAATTCCGACGATTGTTCTATGAACTTTTTCGGAAATTATCAGCGCGTAAGCGGCAACAAAAATTATTACCGCTACCGTCGTCATGTCCATTAAAAAATTTACCCCTTTCTAAAGAAAAACTTAGGGTATATTTTAACGCGCTTAAAATTTTTTGTCGATAACGCTAATAAAAATTTTTTCGCCGTCGCGCTTAACTTTCAAATTGTAATTTTTAACGCCGGACGCGGCAAGTTCAATTTTCAAGGCAAGAAGTTCCATACCGAGCTGTTCGGTTAATTCTTTAGTAAATCCTGCCTTCGCTAAAGGTTCAGGCGGAGCTTCTGCCTCTTC
>FLNU01001362.1_pt1 | contig 26857 bp, 23 predicted proteins | sample 1140361 | NCBI WGS metagenome assembly FLNU01 (sample SAMEA3878206, study PRJEB12797) | bioreactor metagenome | biome: Moose rumen | place: Sweden | collected 2011-10 | reverse complement strand
AAAATAAGATTTCTACAATATTATTTGTCATAATTTAACTCCGTAAAGTTTATATTGATGATAAAGTTCACCTGCCAAGATGTTTGCGGATACATTACTTTCGTGCATAAGTGCATGAATTATGTTGTTGTAACCTGCATTATACGCTTTTTTGTGTATAAATTCCGTTAAATACGATCCGATTCCACGATATTTGTATTCAGGAATCTGTGCTAATGTTTTTATAATAAGGGATTTTTCGCTTCGGTTGTACAAATTGTCAAACCCAAAAATAAATGCAACCGGCTCATCTTTTTCATTTTCTGCAATCAAAACCCATTCGGGATTTAAAAAATTTTTCACCGGCTCATACATTTTATAAAATTCTTCAAATTCAATCGGGGTATATAGAAAATTATTTACAAAGCTCTTAATTGAAACGTCATAAATTTTTCTTATATCCCGTTCAAAATTATTGGAGTCAAATTTGCGGATTTTTACTCCTTTTTGCTCAAATATTTTTTCAAATTTATCAAGTCTTGAATAATCCCTGTTTAAATTTTTGCAAATAGATGATGTATAGTTTGCAATCGTTTCAAATCCGTATTTTTCAAATAATTCAGCGTAATACGGTTTGTTATAATTGTCCAATAAAAACGGTGGATTATTTGATGGCAGAGTTACCCTGTATTTTTTCCATGTTGAACCATTTATTGGTCCGATTAAATAATTATAGCCTTTTTGAAGTGCATATTGTTTTATTTCGTCAAATAGAAATTTGACCGAATTAATATCATTTATAGCTTCAAAAAAACTAATCATACCTATTTCCCCTCGCCACTTTGGGGAGAGGGGATAGGGGTGAGGGGCATTAATAAGTCCCGCTCTTGCAAAAATTTTATTACCCTCTTTTATAACAAATAATTTTTCACATTCTGAAATATTCTCTGATTTTATTGAATAAAAAGGGTCACCTTCATACAAAATTTTAGGGAAATTTAAAAAATCTTCTCTATTATCAGATAAATACATAACTCACTCCTAACACAATTATTGACAGAATTGATGTAAGCCACAAACCTTTATTTAAATCACCATTAAATAATCTTGTTTTGATTATAAAACCTTCGCAAATTATTGATGTTATAAACGGGTAAATTATATTTTGCCCGACAAAACTCCCTAAAAATGCACAAATTACAGGAACGGTCAGAATATAAAATATCGGTCTTACTCTGTAGGCATCAGCTACATCACAATCATAATTCAAAACTAAATTGGTTTTTGCACAAATAAATGAAAATCCAAAAAGAATTATGACAAAAACATTGCCTAATAATGCCCAAATTACGTAATTTATAAGTCCTAAAAGCGTAACACCCGAAAACCCTATTCTTTTATATGGGAGCATAAGAATTAAATAACCGACTAAAAATCCAAGCAAAACAATGATTTGAAAAGAAATTCCTTCAACCGTAGGGTGAATATTTTTCGATAAAATAAACATTGTACCAAGCGGAATAAACAAGTTATCTGCACCTTTTAAACTTACACCTTCAAAAACTGTTACTATTATTGAAATTAAAAGTGCAATCAAAACGCTTTCTATTCTGCCCGTTTGAGTTGCCAAAAGTAAAATTAAATGAACAATCAAAAACGAAGTTAAGAAAAATGTAACAGAACCTTCGATAGTTTTTCTTGTTCCAACTTCAACTAAATATTCATTAGCACCGTAGCTTTTACCCACAAGAGCTGCCAGTGCATCTGATATTGCCAATATCAAAATCGAAATAACATAGAACATGGGCTGATTTAGTATTTGCGAATATAAAAAGCAAGTGTAAATCGCAATGGGATGATAAATTGCTCCGTCTGATTTTCTTTCCACTCCATGAACAGATTGAAGCCAGCCTGATTTTTTAGTTAAAAGCATAATGAAAGCAAAACCGACAGCCAAAGCTAAAACAGTCCAATGAAAATTTAAAATAAACGGGAAAAATATTGTTACAAATGCTCCGCCAAAATGAATGAATTTTCGTGTTGTTTCAGTTTTTGCACCTTTTTTACGTAAAAATTCCGCAATCACAAAGAGTGATAAAAATATTATTGAAATTATACTTGCATAAATTAAATCAGTCATTTTTTATCACCTCATCTACAATAAAATCTTTATAGAAAAATGCTCTGTCTTTTAAATAAAGTTCTTGAGATAATTCTTTTTTGTATTCAAAATTTTCAGGCAAAATCTTGGAAATTCTCCTATCAACCATCATATTCCAATAGCAGAATTTTGCACCCTTATTTGCACTTTCCAACAGTTGCGAAGAAATCACTCTGAACAAATCCACATCCATATATTCAAAAATATCCGAGAGATTAAACCCGTCAAATTTCATGCATGAATTTTTTGCAACTTCGTTGATAGTTCCGGTTTTGATTTCAAGTGCGTCGATATTTTGTTTAATTATATTAAAATTTTCTTCTTTAGCATAATGCGGAAGCGAATAATCAAAATTATTGAGCAAAATATAATTTACATAAGGATTATTCCACGTTGGAACATCCCTCAAAGCACTATCTGTACGCTCTTTTATGTTTTTTGAAATCATTGATACATCAACGTATTTGAAAAATTCTTTATCTCTGCCAAGCCGTCCCATTACAAATTTATTAAAGAAAACTTTAAACAATGTCTTAAATCGCCAATTATTCCAAGTTTTATCGTAAAACATCTTCTGCGCTTGAATGGATTTTGGCAAGAAAAGTTCCGTCAAATTCTTTTGATTATGCACTAAAGGCATAATTCTATTTGCAAAAAGTTGAAAATAGTGTTCAAATTTCCCCTGATGAATAATCCCGTTTTTAATTAGTTCAGTGTTATGTTCAAAATAGTATCTGCTCTGGAGCGACAAATTCTCTTCTATAGATTTATAAATTTCTATGCGATTTTCACAATTCTTAAACCCTAAAAGCTTCAAAAATGTTTCGTAATCAAGATTTTTAACCGCATATTTTTTGAGTTCACAACAAGCAATCTGCGGAATACTTAAATCAACCGCATAAACAAGTTCAGGATTTTTAGTTAATAAAGATAAAGAATTATCACCTGCCGAGGCGATAGAAATAAATTTTCCGCCGTTATCGAAAACTTCAAGCAAAAGTTCAGGATCTTCCCAACAGTTTGCATATCTTATTTTGTCAAATTTTGCTCTTTCTTCAATTCCTTTACTCATTTTTTATAATCCTTATTGTTCCTGCTGAACCGTCCATTTCAACTTCATCACCGTCTTTTAATGTTGAAAGGAGATTATTTATTCCGACGATTGCAGGAATACCCATTTCTCTTGCAACAATTGCACTATGTGATAAGATGCTGCCTCGTTCAACCAAAATACCTTTGCTTATCGGGAATAATGGCACCCAGCCTGGATCTGTGCGTTCTGCTACCATTATACAGCCTTCCAAACCCTCAGACTCCACAACCGAATGAACTATTTTAACTTTTGCCCTCACAATACCTGCACATGCACCTATTCCTGATAGTTGTGCTTTATCACCATGCACAATAGGGTTGAGGTCAGCGGTTAAATTTGTATAATCATTTGCTTTATAAACTGTTCCGTATGTTGAAAATCTGTCTGCCGGATTCTTTGTTTCGAAATTTTTAAATTCTTCTTTTCGGTTTTTGATAATAGCTTTAAAATCAACATCAACAGATGTTCCTCGAATATAATTAAATATTTCTTCTTTTGTCAGATAGAAAATGTCGCGTTGTGATTCAATAATATTTTCATAGGCAAAATTCTTGCCAAATTCAAGAAAAATTTCCCTGACTAATCCAAACAATCTTGTACGCTCAAACCTCAAATTTTCCCTGTTTTTAACCCACAAGCGAGCATTTTTCAGAATAAAACCAAAGAAAGGATTTTTTATCTTCTCTTTGACAATTTTTTCTGCATTGTGCCTAATTTCTTGCTCATGTTGAGATTCTTTTTCAAGGTCAATAATGCCCTGTTTTACATATGAATTTATTATAAATTGCAAAAGCGACGGATCTTGTTTGTAGGTAATTGTTTCAAGTTTTAATTCCCCAATACAGCGATTGCCGAATTTTTGGATAAATTCTTCAATATCTTTTTGGGAATTTTCACCTTTACAAATTTTATTTGAAATCAATTTAATTCTTTTTATAGGTTCTGTTGAAATTATTCCCGTTTCGCCTGTTAATAAATCATTTTGCAAAGTTCCGTTTGGGTCGATTTTTGATAAAGATTTTTTCAAAAGCCCATAAAAAATCATTGCATAAAAATCATTGACTAAAGGTGCTTGCCACTTTTTCATTAATTTTGATTCGAGTTCAAAATAAATTTCGACAAGTTCGTTTGAGGTTTTACCCTCCAATTTACCGTTTTCGTATGGTGAAAGAGTATTATTTATATGTTCATAAAATTTTTCAATATCTTTGGGAAGTTTAAATAGATTGACTATTAAAGATTTTATCAAATTTGCAAGTCGAAGATATTTGTTTTTACGGCTTGGTTTAACTTTTGGAACTTGGTTTAGTTTTTGTTTTACTCCCATCATTGATTCCATAAACCCTGCATTTATCTCATATCCCGGCATAAGACGAAGAAGTCTGTACCAATTAAGGAGATTATAATAAACTCTACCCTCAATTAACCCAAGCATCTGAAAAATATCCGAATTTTCTTCAATTAATTTCTGCTCTACCCCCATAATCAAAAGAAATTGCTTATAGACTTCGGTGTAAACATCTTTTATAAAAGAAAATGTAAGAGGTGTTGTCACCCCTGAATAACTCTCAATAATATTTGAATTATCCCAAATAACTTCTTGCTGCGATTTGTCAAGTATATTTTCTAATGTTGTAATCGGACGAGCCTGCAAAATATAGAGTTTCCCGTTTTCATAAGCCCACTCAATATCCTGCGGTTTTCCGTAAATTTTAACAATTTTCTTTACTTCCTGTGCAATTTCTTTAATCTGTTCATCACTTAAAGAAGATGTCGACGGGTTCTCGTTTTTAACCTGTTTTGTACCAAATCCTTTTTCTTCATCAAAAACAATTTTATAAGGTTTTTCTGCGATATTTTTTGTAATTTTGTTATCTTCAACAGAATAGGTATCAGCGTTTAATTCTCCTGAAACAAGTCCTTCACCTAGTCCAAAAACACTTGAAATTACGATTTCATTCCTTTTCCCCGTAATAGGATTTGATGAAAACGCAACGCCTGATATATCGGAATTTATCATTTCCTGAACAATTACACCGACTTTTATATTTTCGTTTGATAAACTGTTTTGTTCTCTGTAAAACTTTATTCTGTCTGAATTTGCACTATTTATAACATCTTGTATTCTTGACTTTATATCTTCGGGCTTAACATATAAAAAACTTTCCATCTGTCCTGCAAAAGAATTTCCACTCCCATCTTCACCAACTGCGGATGAACGAACTGCATATAATTTATTATCCTGAACCTCAAAATTATCTTCTGTTGAAGTTACAACAAACCATCTTGGAATATTTATTCCGTTTTTTGTTAAAATATCAAGGTTATAAGCTTTCCCGCCAACTACTCTTTCTTCCATTTACCCACCTATAAAATGCCATATCATAGGGATTCCGCCTAACGACAAATACATACCTAAAGTCCAAATTCCTGCCATAGTTTCGATTTTTGAGGCGATTTTTTGTTCTCTTGTTTTCAAAAACTTTAACGCAGGAATTGCACAAAAAATTAAGAAAAATACCAAAAATATAAATGTCATTTTGCCAAATCCCGCGTAAAAACAAGCGATATTTGCGAATACAAAAGTCGTGAACAAAACACAAAGCCAAACAATTGTTGCTCCCTTTTCACCCCAAAGGTATGAATAAGTTTCAACCCCAACTTCTTCTGCCTCTTTAGCTCTTATTTTTCTTCCAATCTCTATAACTACACCGTTTAAGAAAGTTACAACTAAGAAAATTGCAAGTCCGTTAGGCAAATTAACCCCTCCATTTACCCCCCAATCCAAACCTGTTGTGTAAAAATCAATTACAGGCATAATCATCATGTGCGAAACAAGATAGGCAATAGGGTGTTTGCGCAACCAATCACGCACAAAAAACTCTTTTGCCATAATAAACATATAAATTATGACTAAACCCCATATCCAGATCATTTTGGGAATAACTACAGCATTTAAAATACATTGTGAAGTAATTATAATAAATATCAGCCATTTTAATTCTTTAAATGACACCAATCCTCTCGGTACTGCTCGATACGGACGATATTTTGCATCATCTTCGGCATCTTTAAATTCATCAAACAATCTTAATAAAAAGAAATATCCGAATGATGTCATAGCGCCGATTAACAAAGTCAAAAAAGAAAAATTAAAATCTCCGCGTAAGAATTTTGAATATGACATAGCAGAAAACGCGAATGTCAAAACCATTAACCCGTATGAAAATACCGGAAATCTTTCACTTTGATAAATCCAAAATCGTTTGAAAATATTTAAATCTTTCTCTTCCATGCTACGCTGATTATACAATTTTTCTGACATTTTGTACATCAAGCAAGTATAGGATTATTATAAACAACAATAATTCACATCCAAAATATGAATAATATATCTTTCAAAGTCTTGGTTATAGCGTTCGCCGGTGATGAGTTTAGATATATAGCTTTCTGTTAGGTTCAGTCTTTTGGCAAGCATTTTTTGCGGCATATTTTTCTGCAGCATTTTAAAACGTATCATTCTTTCTCTGCGATACAGAAAATGACTTCCGCCATTGTTCATATTATTAGGACTTTTTGACATTTTTTGTTCGAGCAGTTCAATCTGTTTTCTCAGTTCTTTTTTCATTGGGTAACTCCTTTGGTAGAAATGATTTTGGTACTCACATTCTAACTCTGTTTTGACTGAAAGCAAGTTCTTGCTTCGTTCGCGTTAAACGGGTACCGCCTTACGGCTTTCACCCTCTGCTCACTCGCGCTGTGTCGAAATGATACAAAACAACTCGGAAACAGTTCCAATCTTCCGAGTTAAGAGTGATAAATGGAATACGTAGCCGGTGCGTCAGCACTACGATAGCGACGTAGGATAATTGAGGCAATGAGCCGACTTAGGCGAATGATGCCGAAATACCCACAGGAGCCATGATAATGAACGAAGAAAAATATATTACAATCAAAGAATTAGCGGAACTCAAAGGTGTAAGCACCCGAGCTATCAGGCTGTCAAAGGAAAAATATATTACTCGAGAAATTACTGTAAAAGGCGGAAAAAGTTTTGAGATTTTGTTATCAAGTATAGAGCCGGAACTTCAAGAAAAGTATTACTCAAAATTTGTTCCGACTTATGCAGAAAAGCAGCTTCCTGCACCAATGGATTTTCATAAACCCAATAAAGCAAAAGTTATTGCACTTGCTAGGTTAGATTTATTAAATCTATGGAAAAACGAACGCAAATATCAGCAGAATAAAACGCAGTTTGATACAGATTTTTTAGGTGCATACAACGCACAAGTTTTGTATCCGGAGATTTATGCAAAACTAGGAAATGTTTCCATAGGTACACTTCAAAGGTGGAAGAGAATTTTAGGTAACAGCAATAATTATGAACTTTTAATTCCAAATTATCACTATGAAGATTATTCAAGAACCTGTTTAACAGAACACGAAAAACAGATATTTTTGAAACTGCTTTTGCACCCGAATAAATTCAGTATCGGGAAAGCCATTTCTTTAACACAATATGTTTTGAAAACTCAGGGTGCAGATTATATTCCCGCTCCGCCGACATTCAGAAAGTTTGCGAATTGGTTCAAAGCAAATTATTTTGATAAATGGATACTTTTAAGAGATGGTGAAAAAGCATTAAAGGAAGAAGCTATCCCACATATTAAAAGGGATATTTCAAAAATTGAAGTCGGAGAAGTTTTGGTTGCTGATGGAAAACGGTTAAATTTTCAGGTAATAAATCCGTTTACCGGCAAACCCTGCCGGGCAACTTTAATCGGATTTTTGGATTGGAAATCAACAGCATTAGTCGGGTATGAAATTATGATAGAAGAAAATACGCAGAATATTGCATCCGCTCTCCGCAATGCAATATTAAATCTTGGCAAAATTCCAAAATTTGTATATTTAGATAACGGAAGAGCCTTTAGGGGTAAATATTTTGTCGGCAGTGCAAAATTTGATGAGATAGGATTAAAGGGGATTTATGAAAAACTTGGTATAACAACAGTTTTTGCAAATCCCTATAATGCCAGAGCAAAAGTTATTGAACGATTTTTTCTAGAAATGCAGGAAAGTTTTGAAAAGCTGCTTCCGAGTTACATCGGAACAAATATAGAAAACAAGCCGGCAAGATTAAGAAGAAACGAAAAATTCCACGCAGAAATTCATCAGGAATTTGTGCCTACGATTCAACAAACAATTCAGATGATAAACAGTTGGCTTGAGTATAAAAATTCTCTGCCATGTCCGAATGATAAAACAAAAACTATTCAGGAAATGCTGAATAGCATTGAAAAACAAGAAATAAACCCGCGAGAACTGGATGATTTAATGTTGGCGCAAGAAGTCAAATCAATTACAAGTCAGGGAATAAGATTCTTGAAATCAGATTACTATAATGACGCACTTTACGGTTTAAGGCAGAAAGTAATAATAAAATACAGCTTGTTTGATTTAAGTTATATCAATGTCTATACAATATCCGGTAAGTTTTTATGCAGAGCTGAAAGGATTACAATAACCCATCCGCTTGCACACTATACCGGAAAAATCAATGATATTGAAGATTACAAACAGAAAATCCAGAAACAAAAGCAACTAAAAAACAAAACGATAAAAGCTTGTAAGGAGTTTCTAAATATTGAAGATTTAGAAATTTTAGAATGTGAGATGGAAAAAGAAGAAGAATTTATACCCTCGCCGATTATTCCAAAAATTGAAATAAAAAAAGAAAATACAGAAAAATATAACCCTGCTGTTAAGCCATTGTTCAAAACCAGCAGAGAAAGATATGAATATCTGATGGAGCACGGCTGCATTTGTAACGATGATAGGACTTGGCTTACAGAATATAAAAAATCAAAGGAGTATAAGCAATATGAAACCGATTTTGCGGATTGCCGGCAGAGGGCCGAAGCGTCAGCGTGCCCGTTTATTGCCGGCAACCAAGAAAGGAATAAACTATGAAACCTAAATTCGTCTTAATTAAAAATGTCAAAGGGTTTATTAACCTGATTCACAACCTAAAAAATAAACCTAATAATATATCAAAAATTGGTCTTGTGTATGGAAATGCGGGACTTGGAAAAACAAAAACAGCTTTGTATTTATCAATTCAATATGATGCAATTTATGTTAGAGCAACAAATTCAATGAGTCCAAAATGGATGTTAGAAGAAATCGCCAAAGAGCTTGATGAAATCCCGAGGTTTTATACCGCAGATATTTTCAGGCAATGCGTTAATGCACTAAAAATGAATCAACAGATGATAATAGTTGATGAAATTGATTATCTGCTAAAGGATTTCAGGACAATAGAAACTCTACGGGATTTACACGATGAGACAGGTATTCCGATAATCTTAGTTGGGATGCAGCTTGCTAAACACAAGCTCAAAAAGCATACGCATTTATTTGACAGAATTTCAGAAATTTATAATTTTACAGAATTTGAATATTCTGATATCAAGCAGATTACAGAAGAAATCTCGGAAGTTGAAATAACAAAAGGTGCAGTACATTTAATCCATAACAAAGCCAAAAGTTTCAGGCAAATTGTGAATACAATTGATGCTTTTGAAAAAGTGGCTCAAGCAAACGGATTGACACAAATTGATGAAAATATAGCTCAGGAGGTGCTTGGTGGATAAAATTTTAAAAGTCGCAAAAAGATTAAAGACATTTACACTCGAAGATATTATTATGTTTTGCGAAATTGATGCTGAAACCGCCGGAAAATTTTTACACGAATCGGAGAACATTAAACAATGCGGAGATAAGTTTGAATATGTTGAAACAATGAAAGCTTCAGACAAATTCAGAATTATTGATAAAAATATTCCAAGCAAAAATTCAGATATTACAGTTATTGCTGCCTGTGAAATGTTTTTAGAAAACTGTAAAAACAGGAATATCAAACTAAATACGATAAAAGCATATAAAACATTTATTAATGTTCATATTATTCCGTATTTCAGAAACTATAAACTAAAAGATATTATGGTTAACGATATAGAAAATTTCAGAAAAGTTATGCAAAATAAACAAATATCCGAACGCAGAATAAAAAATATTCTTACACTCCTGAATCAGATAGTAAAATATTTCCAAAACAATGGATATATTGATAAAACCTGTGTTTTTGAAGTAAAAAGAATCGCAGATATTCCAAAAAGACAAATTCAAATTTTGACACCGGAACAACTGGCGCAGCTTTTTAAAATCCTGAAAAAGAAATATCCATATTTGCTCCCGATTGTTCAAAATTTGATTACATTAAAACAGCCTTTGAACACCATTTTAACAGGAAATGAACAGCAAAATAAATCATTAAAACGAAAAATAAGAAAAGATTTTTATAAAATCAAACAGGAAATAGGATTAATCAATTATATGTTTGACGATTTAAGGTTTAGTAATTTCGTATAATAATAATTTTACACTTCGTATATTTTATTATTTTGTTAATTTTCTTTAAATATTTTTGCTATACCCCCTTTAAAAATTATTTATCATGTCGTATAATATAAATATATAATGTCGTATTTTATAAATATAAAAGCGAGAAAACAATGCCAATATCAGATATTTTAGAAAAAAGAATTCAATATCGTATAAAAAAGTCGAAGGACTTCGTATTTATGCTGCCAGACTTTTTGGATTTATCTGATAGGGATCAGGTTATGCGTGCACTACGCAAATTAATATCTAAAAACCTGATTATGAAAGTCGGACAGGGTGTGTATGTTAAAGCAAAAGAATCAAAACTGACAGGTAAAATCATTCCGCAAATTGATTTGACTGAAATTGGTAAAGCTGTAGCTGAAAAACTTAATATTAAGGTTCTGCCAAGCCGGTATGAACTGTGGTATAATGAAGGCAAGACAACACAGGTTCCAAGCGGAAAAGTTATCGCTATTAAAGGTACTATTTTAAGGAAAATTGGATTTAACGGAGTTTATATTACTTATGAAACCGTCAGAAACAAAGAAAAATATTATAAGTACAGTTAATGACTATTCTCAGGAATTTGGTATAGCTCCGCAGTTTGTTGAAAAAGATTATTATGTTGTTAAGGTTTTATCTGAAATTAGCAAAATCGATTACCCTGATTTAAGAATAGTTTTCTCCGGCGGAACTTGCTTATCAAAGGCATATAATAAAATTCAAAGGTTTTCCGAAGATATTGATTTTAGAGTTCATACTGAAAAACCTTTTACAAGAGCAGAAAAGAAAGCTTTTTGTAATTTTATTTTGGAAAAACTTGATAATAAGGAAAATTATCACATTATTCCGGAATCAATCAAAAAAGGTAATGAAAACAACTTTTTCAGCTTTGAGATTGAGTATGAAAAATTGTATGTTGGTTCAAATTTAAGGCCTAATATAAAAGCGGAATTTACTTTTGAAAATTTGATTTTACCAAGTACAGAGTGTGAAATATCTTCTTTTATCGGTAAATTTATTAACGAAGAACCTATTAAAGTTAATTGTATCCAACCAATTGAAGTTATCGCAAATAAATTTAGTGCTTTGATGTGGCGAGTTTATATTAAAGATAGAACAAAACCTCTGCATTCAAAAGAAAATGATCCGACTATTGTTCGTCATTTACACGATATTGCAGCATTGGGGGATATGCTTTATACAAACGAATTTGTTGAACTTTTGCAAAAATCTTTTGATGCTGACAAAGGTCGCGGCGGTTTTGATAATAATTATACTTTGCCGGAATTTATAAAAATAACTTTGGATAAATTGACAGAGGATAAAGTTTATCAAAAAGAATACTCCGATTTTGTAAGTTCAATGAGCTATGCAAAAGATTCTAATGTTATAACTTTTGAAAAAGCCATTAAAAGTTTTGAGAAACTCTATGATTTTATAAAGAAAAACAACTAAAACTTGACTGAAATCGATATATTTTTAGACGAATTTTTATTATTTTGTAAGGTGTTTTGAGTCTTGATTTTACTGCTACTCCAATATAATAAACGCTTCCGGCTTGTTTCCGACTTGAAAATTTGCAATTTCAAAAGGGACTTTTGTGTCCTAAAAGTGTCATCGCTATAATATAGAGTGTGTTAAGGTTTTAGCGATTTGCTCGGATTTATATCGGACTTTTGAGTGACAGAAAGTGGACAAAAAGTCACATTTCCTCCCATCACAGTCAATTCGTAAAAAATCGCTAATATCCCAACGTGTCGGCTAATACAGGCTAATTAATTACAATTCAAATGTCCCAAATAAACCCCATCAATTGTGGTAAAGGTGGATTTTATGAATGTTTTGTGTCTGGGATTTTGAGATAAATGAGGTTTAATGTCCAGTTTGGCAGGAAGGGCTTTCTCGTCATTGCGAGCGAAGCGTGGCAATCCATTTGACTTTTGGCGGTCGGAAGTGGATTGATTATCCCAAACCCAACATGGACACACATGGACTTTATTTGGACATAAACGGACTAAGTAAATATAATAAATTTGCAAAATTCAATCACTGTTTGAAAATTTCAACGAAAGAATAGTCCGTTTTAGTCCTATTTCAATATTTGGTGCAAAAAATTGCTCCCTGCAAACCAACTATTCTTTCTTCTAAAATTTACAAATAATAGCAAAAATTTTATTTAGATGCATTATACCAATATGAAAATAGTGACGTCAAAATTTTATCAGCCAAATTTTGTGGCTCATACATACAAAATTAGACCAAAATCTTATGAAATCGAAGTCAGAACTGATAATGAGCCGAATTTGGGGGAAGAACCTTATCTTGTTCCGTTGAGTATGCACGCTTATTTTGATAGTGAAATAAAAATGGATAAGGATAAGGGGGTGTATAGTGCAAAAATTCCTGAGGATAAAATTATTAAATACCATATTGATTATAAAGACACAGGAAAAGTTGATTTAAAAGACGGGAAAGACTATACAATAACAAACTACAAAAAGATGAAACAGGATGCATCTTTGGTATTACGTAATCAATACAGACAACCTTTGGTACATGCCATAAACCCCGGGAAAACTATCGGCAGAGTGGTTTATGCTGAAAAAATACCAAGAAATATTGAAGAAATAAAAGAACCGTTTATAATGGCTGCACCAAACTTGTTCTATTACAAGGTTAAAAATCCTAACCTTGTAGGGATGATTTATACAAGTGAAGATTGTGCTAACCTCTCGCATGGTGCTGCTCAACTAAGACAATATACAGATGTTTGTGCTTCTATTTATAACCCAAAAGATATCGAAAAATTAGAAAATTTAAACGGGAAAAAATAGAACTCGAAGTAAAAGAGAACTATATAAGAATGGAGAAAACCGACAAAGTTGCGACTCCTAAAATTTATCCTAAAATTGATGTACCAAAACTAAAACCGTGTGATAAAATTTTGACCTCAAATGAATATTCAAAAGATGTCATAGGAGCAAAGGCAGTCAATCTTCGCCGTCTTGAAGAGTTAAAAGAGCAGGGTAAGATTGATGTCATTATCCCAAAATCAATAGCACTTCCGAATGGGTATATCCAAGACCTTTGGGATAACGATATTGAACAGGCGGAATATTATTTAAAAAATGAAGATAGTTACCCTTGTAAAGAGGCATGCCCTGTTGGTAAATTAAGTGATTATGCCGAAAATAAAATGATTGAATTAAGAAAAATAATGAATGATAACGGAGTAACCTCTGATTGGGTAATAGTTCGTTCGGCATTTAATAGTGAAGATTTACCAAACTATTCAGCGGCAGGTTTGTATAATTCAACTCTTGTTCCGTTAGATTCAGAAATAGAAAAACGTAATAATGGTGTTCTATATCACGGAATATTGAACGATGTTGCTCGTTCAAAATGGTCAAAAGATGCTATTAACTCACGTATAAAATATCAAATTCCTGATGATAATGTTCAACCGGGTGCTATTATACAAGATTATATAGGTAGTAATTATGTGTTTACAATATATACCGATGACAATGATGGCAAACTTAAAATAGAAATGTATGACAGATATATTTCAAGATTCGGGAAAGACGTTTATCAACCGCATGTATTTTCTTATGATAAAAAGAGTGGAAAATTGAGTTATGATTCAATTCAGATGACAGATGCAGGGGTTACCTTCAATGAAGATGGGGAAATAATTGATATTGACCCGATAGAGGAAGATTTATCAGATAATAAAAAAGTTTTGGAACAAGTAAAAAAAGTGGTTGAAAATGCGCTCGTTGTGGAAAAAGAGTTTGGACATCCTCAAGATATTGAGGGCGGTATAAAAGGTGATGATATTTACTTCTGGCAAACGAGAAATATCGTAAAATAGAACTCAATTTCTTTGTTCAAAATTATCAAACCAACTGTTATTTTACAAAGGTTACAAAAGCTTAACCTTGTGTCATTCTGAACTTGTTTCAGGGTCTATAATTAGTAAGACCCTGAAATAAATTCAGGTTGACAGAAAATTACTCTTACACTATTTTCTTGTCAGTTCAGCATGACGTTAAATTTTAGACAACAAGGAATTCATTTTTAAGATTGTTAATTGTTCCAAAATTAACAGATTTTCGATATGCTGCATAGTATTTACAAGGGTTTTAATACAATGTAAAGTATAAAGTACAGAAGATAACTTCTATATTTATTTTTTAGCTAAATTTATTGCGTTCTGCCTGTTTCTTCCAATAAACTAGAGCGAAATTTATATTATATAATACATTGGGTTTTTATTAGTGCTTGAGCAATATGATTTCTTCTTGAAGTTCTGTAACTTTTGATAACAATTGTCGCAGCATATAATCTTGATATTTTTGATTATGCAATTTGCGTTTAATTTTTAGACCAAAAATAGTGAACACTTTATGGGTTTCTATATTTTTTATTGAAAAGATTTTTTGTAGAATTGGTGTTTTTTTATTGTCAAAATTCTCAATATAAATCGCATCTAAATATTTGATTTTACGATTTTCCTGCTCAAGTATCATAATGAATAATGTAAGAACATACTCTCCGATGTATCCTAAAAAGCGAATTTCTGTAGAATCAAAAAATTTGTAATCAACTTGTCTTTCTAATTCCGATAGAATGTTAAAGCAAAATTCGCTGTATCTTTCAAATAAAGCCTTTGTCATAATGAACATATTGCAGCAGTGCATAGTATGCCCGTATGTAAATTTATCTAAAATGCTCTGATATTGCGGATATTTAGTTTTTACAATGTTATAGAATTTGTTCCAAACATCTCTTCTTGCTCCGGGGATTGTACATATATAGTGTTCTTTCATATATAAGTCGTTATTTTCAAAAAGATTAACATCATTTTTCTTCATCACATAGCATTCATAGCCTTGGTTAATCATTTTGGAAATATTTTCATCTGAAATATTTTTTTTACATTCTCTATCAAAGTTTTTTATTCGATATACCGGAGTTCCCGGAAGCCAGAGATTCTTATTTTTCGTATTAAAATTGTCATCAAAAATGAAATGTCTGCGATAGTGCATAAATCCGATATAATCGGGATTGCCAACTTCTTCTTGATGTTTCCAAACCCAATATTGAGCTGATAGTTCGTTGTAACGAGGATTACTCTCTGAGATGTTATCTCCAGTGTCATCTCCGAGCATACCTGCAAAACTTTTTTTAGCAATTGCTCTTCCGGTTTGAATTGGCGTGAGAATGTCGGATTTAATTAGTTCGTGTTTATCTTTGTATGAAATAAAAATTTTAATGTTTGTCATGTTTTTTCCTTTATTTTATAAACTGTCTAGCATTACGAATTTTATCTTTGTAAAATCTCTTTTTAAATCCATAGCGTTTTTTAGTTTTACCCCACACAAAATTCTTAAAGAATTTGTATTTCCAATATTTTAAAATGTTTTGTTTATAGTGTTTAATGTCATATATCGCTCCAACTAAAGATGCATGGGAATTTTCTATTTTTGGATTTATAGTGTGTTCTATCATTTTTTTTATGATTTCTTCATAAAATATAGATTTTCTTGCATGTTGCCACCAAATATCTGCATAAGCTTCGGTAGGATAAAACCAAGGTTTTTCAAAATCTGCAAAATGCAAGATCTTAGGCTTTTTAACGGATAAATACATATTCCGTACAGGCTCTGACATATTTTCAATATAATTTGCTTTTATCATGTGTTTTTGTAATGGCGGGTAATTCCATTCATTCGATAACCACATAATTTTGTCATTCAATAATTCATTTAATGCATCTTGATCTACGATATTGTAATTGAAATTTGAAACCATATTTAATAATTTTTTCGAGCAATTGTTATTATTAAAATATTTAATATTCATAAGCATTACACCTGCTTGAAAATAATAATCGGCATTTTTTAGATGCAATTTATCATACATATATTTTACTGCATCTTTCCCATATATCCCCAAAAGAGCAGACATTAAACATTCTACAGCTGCTGCTACTGCATAGTTTGTAATATCAATATCATAAAGTTTTTTAATATCATCTTGTATCAGTAAATCTGAATCAAGAAATAAAATTTTGTCATAATCCCTCATAAATATTGGGATAACAAGTCTAAAATAAGTTTCAATTGTTACGTGTCCAGGAGTGTATAGATTTAATTTTTTAAAAATCTTTTCAACATTTATGAATCTAATTGAAACATTATCTTGGCTGCATACTTTTTCTAACATATGTTTTGATTGTTCGGAAATATCTTTATTAAATACAATTAAATCATAATTTATATTTTTGTTACCATTTGCCAGTAAACTTTCAATAGTTATGGCTAGGTATGGAACAAAATAATCAGATGATGAAAATGTTATGGGGATAAAATCTTCATCAAAAACTTTTTTTACAGCTTTTATTTTATTTAGGTTTATATTATATAAATTATTCTTTTTCACTTAAAATTACCTCTATACTACAACATAAATTATTTAAATTCTTTTTGTGTTTTACAATATTCTTCAATTATTTTCCTCTTGCTCTCAAAAGCGTATACATGAGAATTAATTCCTATATCTCCCGGGGGATGCCATATATTTCCATATGGTTGAAGATATTTGGCAAAATCATTAGGTATATAAAATGATGTATTTTCAAATTTTACGGGAAGCAAGGGAAATAATTCTTCATTTTTCATTATGGGATAGCTGAAAGGATAATTTTCAATTGAATAATACCAGGATGGATTTTCAATGTAATTCGAAGGGTTTATTTTTGTTATTGCATCATCAATAAGTTTATCTACGTAATTTTTTGTTTTATTATCGTATTTACAAAGCATGTCATATCCGACATCTATAACATTATTGGATTTAAGTTTTTCTTTAAACTTTACAAGGTTTTTCTTGTATATTGTACGATATTTCAACCAGAATTCTTCGCATTCTTGTGGTGTTCTTGCGTTGGTCATATCATATTGCACAATATCGATAAAAATAGGTAGTTCATTTTTGAATTTTAATTGATATTGCCTTGAACAAGTTCTCCGGTTATAAAATTCTTCGAGGATTAATTTGTTATTATTTGTAAGATTTTTTTTCAATATTAAAAAATCTTCTTTGGTCATTGCGACATCAACATCATCATCCCAAGGTATAAATCCTTGATGTCTTATAGCACCTATAAGAGTTCCGGCATGTAACCAAAACTTTATATTTAAGGAATCACAAACTTCTTTTAGTTCTTTCATTAAACACAAATTACAAAACTGAATGTATTTAATAAAACCTTCAGCTTTTGGATATGAGTTATACAATTCTTTAGAAGCCTCTGTGATGTTTTTACCTTTAAAAGAAAGCAATAGCAATGTTTCAAAACTTTTTGCAAATAGTTTGTTTTGATTTTCAATAACTTGATTAATTTTTTGTTCAATCATTTTTTCTAAAAATTTCATTAAACTAAGACTCCCTCAGTATTAATTTTAGATTCTGCAATCTCCATACCGCTTTTGAACGCTTGGTGAGTCCAAAGGTAATCCCATTTGCCAAAGCGTCCAATACTCTCAATTCCAACTTCCGTCAAATAATCCAAAACTCTTTGACGATTTTTGTAAATATCTTTGTCAAAAGTTACGTTTGCATATTTTTCAAAACGTATATCTTTAACAACAATTTCATCTTCACTAAATAGTCCCATTCCGATAAGTTTTTCAATAGTATTTTGTAAAATTTCTTGTGCAGTCGGTATTTGAGCTCTACAATCAAAGAAAACTTCAGCTTGTAGTGAACTGCAGCCTTTCGGTACATTGTCAGGAGATTTTAAATTCGGTGAATATACCCTTGAAGTCAAAATATCTTCATCATAAATATAAAACCATAAATGTTTGGCAACATCCGACCGTTTAAATCCAAACGAAACCATATAACCACAAGTGTTGTGTAAACTGTGTCCGGCAGTTTTAATTTTATCAGGACACCCTTCTATCATGTCAACAATCTCCGGCAATGGCAAGCTTGAAATCAGCCTGCCGTATACCGTAGAAGTGCCATCATTAAAGTAAAGCGTTTTATCTTTTGTATCTATTCTTACAACTTCTTTGTTAAATCTTATATCCAACCCTTTTCGGCAACTGTCCAATATCGAACGGAAACCACCTTTCTTCGGGTATCTCATGTATTTTGTGTAATAAAAAGTTTCATCCTGAGTTTCAAATGCTCCTTTTAAAACTTGCGTCAATTCTGGACTATACATTCGCTGACCAACCCATTTTGTTTCCAAATCTTTTGCTTCAAGTCCCCAGTATTTCTTTGTATATTTCATCGGAAAATTTTCAGCAAAATAGTTGCCATATTGTACTCTTAGCCAATCTTCATAATCTTGAATATCTTTAACGTCTTTTTGTTTTCGATTAACAAAATCATTGATTATTTTTACTCTTTCTTCTGTTGGTAATGGCGCAAGATTATTTTGTGCAGGGTGTTTTAGCCAATGACCATGATAATAATTACTGGCAACGGATGGATGAGAATGCAGCGGAGAAGATTTATCAAAAATTCCTCTAATATATTCATCATCAGTAAATGTAAAATGGACAAATTTATCAAATCTAAATCCGTCTATTGTAAAATTTCCGCATAAACCGCCCCAGTCGTCGTCTTTTTCGTAGATAATGACAGATTCTCCGGATTTTTCTAAATGGTAACCCGCTGATATACCTGCTATTCCACTTCCGAGAATTGTTGTTCGTGACATTAAAATTTCCTTTATTTATACATTTAATAGGGTTTTCTTTTGAATGTTTTCAGTTTCCCACAAATAACCTTTGTCCATATGTGCTTGTATTTGCTGTTTACAGAAATCAAACATATCGTCATTGTGTAAAGCTTCTTTATACCAATCAACAGTAAACTCAATTGCTTCATAGAAGTTTAACATAGCTTTCCATTGAAGCATTCTATATGCTTTTGTAACATCAAGACTTAAAAGGGTATTTTCATGCACCATTTCTCCTCCTGATTTATCAATAACTTTACCTTTGCCATAGTATTCTACAATGTAGCTTGCAACATCCCAAACGGTTTTATTACATTCAATAGGAGGTCCAAAGTTGAAGCCTTGAGAGTATTCTACAGGATTTTCAATAAGTTTTTGTCCCACTCTCAAGTATCCTGATAAAGGTTCCATAACATGTTCCCAAGGACGAGTGGCATGTGGGCTTCTAATTTCAATGTCTTTGTTTTCTTCAATAAATCTTATGCAATCTGGAACTAATCTGTTATCTGACCAATCTCCTCCTCCTATTACATTCCCTGCTCGAACAGAGGCGATTGCTTTTCCATGTTTTGAGTAATTTTTTGGGTTAAAATATGAATTTCTGTATGAAGAAATCAAGAGCTCTGCACACCCTTTTGAAGATGAATATGGGTCATACCCGCCCATTCTGTCTGTTTCTTTGTAACCCCAAATTTGCTCTACATTTTCATAACATTTATCTGAGGTAATCATAACAACTGTTTTTATACAGTCAAATTTTCTTACAGCTTCAAGTACATTTAGTGAACCTATAACATTTGTTTCATATGTATATTTCGGATTGTCATAAGCTGTTCTGACCAGTGCTTGAGCAGCTAAATGGAAAATTATTTTAGGTTGATATTTTGCGATAGTTTCTTCTAATTTAGCACTATCCCTCATATCTCCTCTAACATCAGCATATAAGTGTTTATCAAGATGAGATGCTTTATAATTCCCACGTTCTGAATAAGGTTCAAGTGCGTAACCTACAACATTTGCACCAAGCATAGTTAACCAAATAGATAGCCAGCTTCCTTTAAAACCTGTATGCCCCGTAACTAAAACCGTTTTTCCTTTATAAACATTATTAAAATTAGACATGTGTTAATTCTCCTTTGCTATATTCTTTCCACCACTCTATTGTTTGTGTTAAACCTTCTTCAAGCGTGTATTTTGGTTTCCAACCAAGAGATTTTAGTTTCTCATTATTACCTACAACAACTTCATCCCCAAATGCTGCAGGTATTGAACCCCACAAAATTTGCCCTTTGAAGTTCGTTAATTCTGCAATTTTATTTACGATGTAACGCAATTGTACAGGTTTGCCTGAACAAATATTTACTGCTCCTTCGACATCACTCTCAAAAACTTGAACAATTCCTCTTGCTGTATCTTCTACATGTAAGTAATCTTGAAATTTTAAACAATCACTAACTCTTACATCTTCCCCTTTTAAACAAGAGTTTATTACAGAAGGCATAAGTCTTTGAGGCTTTTCATTAGGTCCATACAAATTAAATATTCTTGGCCATTTGAATTTGATATTGTTTTGTTTGCAATAAACTTTTGCGATATTAAAAATAGCGTTTTTACTGTTGCCATATAGCGTTTGCGGATCTGTAGGTGTGCTATCCTCTAATAAATATCCATATTTATATTCATATTCAGATATCGTACCTGCTCCTACAAAACACTTACCGCCATTTTCTTTGAACGCTTTTAGAAGATTAAGTGTAGCTATAGTCCAATCTAAATTTAAATCGTGCACATGACATTTTGCTCCAACGTACCAGGCAAGATGAATCAGATTTTCAAAATAATGCTCTGATAAAAATTCGCTGACTGCATTTGTATCCATCAAATTCATTTCATATTGAAATAAACCGTCTTGTTCTGGCACAAAAGGCGGATATACAAGAGAATGCACTTCATAACCTTTATTAAGAAGTTCTCTGACAACATTTTGACCAATAAAACCTGTTGCCCCTGTAATTAAAACTTTTTTACTCACTTATACTCCCCCCGCAAGACTTACAAAAGAGTTTTGCTTGTCCCAAACTTTCCAAGGAGCATTTTCTTCTTCCCAAAGAGTGTTGAGTTCTATTTTATCTCTCAATGTATCCATAGGACGCCAAAATCCTGTATGTTTATACGCATTTAATTGACCGCTATTTGCAATGCTTTCTAATGGTCTGCGTTCAAATATTTCTTTAGGGTTATTTGCTTCAATATAGTCAAATACTTCCGGTTGGCAAACAAAAAATCCTCCATTAATCCAATTTCCGTCACCTTGCGGTTTTTCTTTGAATGAAGTAATGGTATTGTCTTGCGTTATGTTTAACGCACCAAATCTTCCTGAGGGTTGAACTGCTGTCATTGTCATAAGTTTTCCTGAGTGTACATGTGATTTTATTAAATCTCTAATGTTAATATCGCTTACTCCATCTCCATATGTCAGCATAAAAGGTTCGTTTCCAACGTATTCTTGAGCTTTTTTAATTCTTCCTCCAGTCATTGTATTTTGACCTGTATATAGCATAGTTACATTCCAAGGTTCGGTTCTTATTTTATGCAGTTCGATACTATTTGAAGTCATATTAACCGTCATATCAGAATACCTCTGATAATAATGTGAAAAATAATCTTTTATCATATGAGATTTGTAACCGGTTAAGACAATAAAATCATTAAACCCATAGTGAGAATAGATCTTCATAATATGCCATAAAATTGGATATCCACCAATTTCAACCATTGGTTTAGGTTTTGAAACAGTTTCTTCCCCCAATCTGGTTCCCAATCCGCCAGCTAAAATCAATACTTTCATTTAAATCTCTCCTTTATTCCATTTATAAATAATATTAATCTTTCAAATTTATATTTGAGTATGCTATTCAATAGTAGTTTGGACAAAATTCTTTTCATATTAGCCAACTGTCTAAACATGTTTTTTAATTATTTTATGACATAATATAGCATTGTCAATAGAGTATTGATAAATTTAATGACCTGAGAAGACGTTAAATTGGTTTAAAACATATTTTATAATTTGCATAAGGTGAAAGATATGGAAATTATAAAAAAGAACTTTGGAGAACAATTAAAATTTTATAGAAAGTTGAAGAATTTAACACAGGAAAAATTAGCCGAAAAAATAGGAATAAATCTTCGTCAACTGGCAAGAATAGAGTCCGGAGAAAGTTTTGTATCCACTGAAACATTATACAATATATGCAATATTTTAGAGATTTCTCCAAAGTTATTATTTGATTTTAACATTAGTGAAGAATATTTCATGACCGGTACTGACGGTAAAGTGCATTTTAAAGTCATTAAAAATGGTAATGTGATTCAACTTGTTAATGATTGCATGACAAAATCTGAAAATAATAGCAATGGGCAAAATGACTTTGACAAGCACATGTTAAAAATTGCAAAAAATTTAAATAAAGAAATTATTGTGGATGAATCTCATAGCGATTCTATATTCCAAACTAAAATGTATTATCCTAACGGTGAAATAAAAATCGTAGATAAAAACAGCGAAAACGAAAAATACAATGAACTATTAGAGAAAATCAGCAGTATAAAAAACGATAGCAAAAAACTTGAATACTTAAGTTTAGCCTATGACTCATTGACAAGCAAGTATGCACTTGAAGAATTAAAATCTATGATAAAGGGTATAGAACTTACACAAAATTAATAAGTTCTTCTTCTATTCTTAGTAATCTATTGTACTTAGCAACACGTTCTCCTCTGGATGGAGCTCCGGTTTTTATGTAACCTGCATTTATTGCAACGGATAAATCTGCAATCGTTGTATCTTCTGTTTCCCCTGAGCGGTGTGAAATTATTGTTTTGTAGCCGGCATTTTGTGCAATTTTAATAGTATTCATTGTTTCAGATATTGTTCCAATTTGATTCGGTTTAATAAGAATAGAATTTGCACATTCTAATTTTATCCCCTTTTTTAGCCTTACGGGATTGGTAACAAAAAGATCGTCTCCGACCAGTTTTACTTTATTGCCAAGTAGCTTTGTCATTTTTTCCCAACCATCCCAATCTTCTTCGTCTAATCCATCTTCTATAGAATATATTGGGTATTGTTCAATCAAATTTTCCCAATAGGATATTAATTCATCTGTAGTAAATTCTTTTCCGGATTTTGGCTGTTTATATTTTCCAATTTTATTTTTTAGTTTCCATTCAGAACTTGCAGCATCAAGTGACAACATAAAATCTTTATATGGTTTATAACCGGAAGATTCTATTGCAGAAAGGATATGCTCTATAACATCATTTGTTGATTTTAAATTTGGAGCAAATCCTCCTTCATCACCAACAGAAACAGACATACCTTCTTTTTTTAAAATTTTTTGTAATGAGTGGTATACTTCGCAGCATTGTCTTAAACCTTCTTTAAAACTTTTCGCACCAACAGGCATTATCATAAATTCTTGTATATCAAGCGAATTTGAAGCATGTAGCCCCCCATTTATAATATTCATCATTGGAATTGGCATAGTATATGCATTCACTCCACCCAAATATTTATAAAGTGGAATTCTTAATGCATCACTTGCAGCTTTTACAGAGGCTATGGATACTGCTAAAATCGCATTCGCACCCAATTTTGATTTATTTTCTGTCCTGTCTAATTCAATCATTTTTTTATCAATTGAATAAATATCAGAAATATCCATTCCTATAAGAGTTTTTGCTATTTTCTTATTAATATTTTCTACGGCTTTTTTTACACCTTTTCCGTTAAATCTATAGATATCATTATCTCTTAATTCAAGAGCTTCAAATTTACCGGTGGACGCTCCTGAAGGAACTGCCCCTAATGCAATTGTCCCATTATCTAATTCAACCTGCGCTTCAACAGTTGGATTCCCTCTAGAATCAATAATTTCACGTCCGTATATTGCTTTAATTTTCATTTCTTTACCCCTTAACAAAAAAAATGTTAAAATAATTAAATATATTATTTATCCCGCAATTGTTTATAATTAATAAGACAATTATATATTATTTACCACAAAATGCGATAAAACGGTTATTCCTAACAGGTTATCATCCACACAAATTTCTAAATTTCACATTCTCTTCAATTTGAAATTGTACCCTCCCTCATGAGGGAGGGCAGGGTGGATGTCGATTTTAATTTTTTTTGTGTAAACTGCTATATAATCACCATTAATAATATATATTTGACTAAATTATTTTCTTATGTTAGTGTAAATTCAAAAGGAAAAACAAATGATGTATTTTGTACGACGTAACAGACATTTTAGCAGGAGGCTTGTTTTAAATTAAAACAAACGTTACGTTGTGTGTAATAAATTTAAAACAGGGCTTCAAAAATCATTGAAGCTCTATTTTTTACCTAATTATTAAAAAAAGTAAAAAATATTTTTTAAATAAGCAATTATCATTTTTACAACAGTTAAAAAAAAGGTGGAAAGAATTATGAATAAAAACTTAAATATCCGACGACATCATATTATAGATGCGAATGCCCCAATCGTAGAATTTATGAATTTAGTATGGGGCTTGTAATTACTGTATTATGAGTTGGAGTGCGTAATGCACCCGGAAAGAATTAAAATGATACCAAAAATAAGCGCAAGCACAATATATTCAACATTAGGGAATAATAGTTCACTTATCCCATTAGGAATTAAAGATGTCGCAAACAGCTGCGGATTAACAACAGCTTCTTATATTGCAGGCAACAAAATTGAAGGAAAAGATAGATTTATAGACGAATTTGGAACACAAGCAATTTGGCTTGGCGGAATACCAACGTACAAATTTTTATTAAATAAAACTATATTTAAATATGCAAATTTAGATTCTGAAATTGATCCAAGAATTTTAAAAGACAAAAACATTTTGGAATTAGCTAAGGAATTTGCGCCAACAAAACAAATTAAAGAGAATATTCAAAAAGCTGCAAAACAACAAAAATTATTCAAAAATCTTGCACTAACAAAATTTGCGGCTTCTACTGTTCTAACTGCATTAACATATTTTGGTTTAACAAAATTTAGACATAAATATACAGAAAACCAAATTAAGAAAGAATATTTTGCAAAACAAGATAAACAAAATAATACAAACAATGTTACATCTTCAAAATTTTCAAATATAGGTAATGATAAGTCTGTTTCTTTCACTGGCGGAATCCAAGATTTTATGTTTGATCCTGTAAGAAACTTAATGCTTGTCGACGGTGCAATCACAACTGAAAGACTTACTCACTCAAGAAATCCGCAAGACTTCATGGGTTATGTAATTAAGGAAGGTAGTTTTTGGGCATTTATGTATTTTGCAGGGCCAATGATAGCTAAATATCTGGAAAAATATTCTGAAGCGAAATATAACAAATCAATTGACCTTGATGCGAGAGTTATAGAAAGTGAAGAACTTAAAAATGCCTTTAAAACCGACTCTTTGAAAAAACACCTTGAAAAATTTAAAGCTAATAAATCAGAAGCAGAAATTTATAGATTCGCTGTGAATCCTGAAACAAATAACCTTGTTATAGATATGGCAAAAAAATCGGATATAATTTCGATGCTTAAAACACCAAAATTTAATATTCCTATTTTAAAAGAGATATTTACTAATAAAACAAATAAAATTGATACAAGAAAATATATTGATATATCTGAATTAAATAGTGTTGCAGAAAAACTTGAAAAGCTTTTCAATCAATATGAGACTTCAGGCGAAGATATTGATACGTTTTTCAAATCTTTGAGAAAGCTCAAGAGAGGATCTGTAATAAAAAACATGGGTTCTTGTATCGCTGCTCTTGGAATCATTGCTCCGGCAATAATGCTTGCTGTAAGAGCTTTGAGTAAAAATTCAGACTATCAGGTTAAAAAAGATATTGAAAACAAACTTGAAAATAAGGGTTAACAAATTTGACTATTTTTTATCCATCCTCTTGCGCAAATCTAAAACATAGTTTATAATAATAAGGTAAATAATTAATTTGTTCGAAGTAACGAGAAAGGATTTGCCATGGAAAGAAGATTGCCGGAAATCCTCTCACTGACTGGGATTCAGCTCGGTGGGGGGGCAGATAGAAGCTCTATATAAGGGTTTCAGTCAGTTTAGTTTATTTAGATTTATTAGTCATTCAGAGAGATTGCATCGACCAGAGGAATTGTTGAACGGAATATCCCGAAACGAGTTCGCTATGGCAAACACGATTGCCGCTCAAGATCACTCCGTGCCAATTTCTTATGCTGCTGATCGGGTAGAATTTGTTACAGAGGGTAAGCACACTCAAAACCCATCTCTTCACCCGCAGAGTCATTTGAGTGGGAGCGTTTGTGCGAGCAAAGCGAACAACGAATTCGAGAACGGGGAA